>JFJP01027675.1_pt1 | contig 10303 bp, 12 predicted proteins | sample 431651 | NCBI WGS metagenome assembly JFJP01 (sample SAMN02602958, study PRJNA72255) | Microbial mat metagenome, whole genome shotgun sequencing project. | biome: fresh water; feature: sink hole; material: water; isolation source: purple microbial (photo- and chemosynthetic) mats found in... | reverse complement strand
AATACAATATATTTATGACTCCTCGAGATTCCAATCCCAACGTTTTAGATAATAAACACCCTCTTTCTCCAGATCATTCTGAAAACTCTCAACAACAGTATTTCGATTATTTAATAAAAAAAAAACCTGAGAAAAAATCTTTCAAAATACCAATTAAAGAGATGTTAAAAAGCTATTCTGGATTAAATTTCAATGAAAAACACACTCCAAAAGCTCTCGATCCCAAATTTGACAAAATTTTACATATTTATAATCTGCAAAAAGAAGAAAAAAAAAATTGGTTTAATAGTTTAAGCTATAGAGGTCCTGAAGATCATAGTATGGAGCTTTTAAGTACGAGTCCCAAAAAGAAAACGCTATTGACCCAAGAAGAAGAGAACTCTTCTTCAAAATTCTTACTAAAAAACAGCTTTGAACTTAATATTGCAACAAATACTACAAATAAAATCAGAAAAATGTTATTAACCTCACCATATAATAATTCGAAAGCTTTGGTCAATACTTTGAAAAGTGTAAAGAATTTAAGCCATGGGAGTTTATTGTCTGATGATTTAAAAGGAAATAAAAACATTATTTCAAACAATTTTCCAACAAGCGCTTTTTCCAAACAAAGCAAAGGATTTCTGAATAATTTCAATTTTTCAAGGAAAAATCTCATTAAATTGGCAGCTTCAAATAATTTGGGAAATAAAGTGGGGATTGTTGATGGGAAAAATAAAGGAAATAATGAAAGAAATCTAGGGAAACAAAAGGAAAGTGAAGGGATTATACAAGAGGAAAGCACGTTCAAGAATTCAATTTCTTATAAATCAACACATAATACTTCGAAAAGTGCAGATAAATGGAAGGATAAACAAAGTGAAGATCTTTTTAAATTGTTCAATAGAGCAAAATGTCTTTTGAGTAAATATAAAATAAAGGAGAAAGAGTGGAAAAAAGAAAAGGAAGAACTTTTGAAAGAGATAGAAAATTTGAAGGTCCAGCAAAGTAAAGGAGTTTAAAAATAATTTTTTCTTATTTGGTGTTTTTTTACATTTTTTTTAAGTTTTTTTAATTCTAAATTAAAAAAACTTTTTTTGATTGACATTTTAAAAAATATAGTTTTTTGAGATCATTTTTAAATAAAAAAATGCCTAAGACAATTTAAAAAAAAAGAAAAGCCTAAATAAATCTTTTTTTTTAATTTTTTCTTTTTTTTAATAAATAATCTTTACCTAATTTAAAAAAAAAAAAAAAATTGAAAAAAACATCGACATATTTTAAAATTACAGTTACAAAATAATAAATACTACACTCCTATCTCGCGAATTCCACTTTTATTGATTGTTTTTCCTAAATAACCCAGTTTGCAACGAACAGGTAAATAACCTTTCCAAAAGACAACAACACACTTCCTCTGATTTATTATTTTCTTCTTTGCAAAAGCAAGCATTAGATTTATAATTTTGATGCAAAACCATATAAGCGAGACAAAAAGCTCCCTTTTTTAATTTTCAAACAAAATTTTCGAAAAAAAACAAAACCTTTATTTTAACAATAGGAGCAGACCTTCCGACATTAATATGTCGTTTTAAAGGATCTCCTATCACTAATTTAGGATTAGAATCATTGGTTTCCAGAAGAGATTGTTGTGGCTGTTGAGACTTATCATCTTGGAAATTTTCAGGCATTAAAACTACGATTTCTTTAAAGATATATTCCGAATCAAAGCCATAATGGTAGAAAAATTCAATTAGTAAGTTTCCTAATACTGGCGGAGTTAATGAACTTTTAAGATCGAGACTTTCTTCTTTGGCTTTATGCTGATGAATAAAGAACTTTTATTTTAATTATTTTTTATTTTATGGAGAAACTTGAAGAAATCCAATAATCATTAAAACTAAAGAATAAGAATTCATTCCACCTTTCTAAAAACAAGTTAATTTTTTATATTATTTATGTGAATTTGTTTTACATGAATATTGGATAGTTTTGAGCGATAAATGAATTCTTTAATGATAAGGGTTAAATATCTTAAAGGTTTCATTTCACAAAGGTATTGCTTTAATAATTTGACGTATTTTAACCCATTAAATTTCAGATTTTCCGAGAATGTGAGGTTTAATTTGTGATCAAATATATTGTTTGGGAAACAAACCTCGATTTTATGCGTGTTGATTGGCAAATTGTTTGCATGGTGTCTTTTCCATTCTACATTCGCTTCCTTTTTCTTATTTCCAGAATATAATTTTTTATTAGTTTAATGAAGGAACCTTAAAATTCTCACAAATTCTCTGAATTAAACTTTCATCTGTTGGATAATTTAACTTCAGATGTATCGCTATATCTATATCAGAATAAGGAAGAGCCAATCCAGTTTCATATGAACCAAAAGTTGTTATCTTTTGATTTTTTTCAAATAAAATTAAATAAGAGATTTGCTTTGAAAAAACTTATACTTCAGGCTCAACTTTCGTTATTTCTTGTATAAAACTTTTGAATAAAGGTAGAAAATTTCTAAATTTTTGGAGGGATTTTTGTTGATATTGTGTGACAAGCTTCTCGAATTCAATGATTTCTTTATTAAGATCATTAACGATGACTTCTGAAGGTAAATAAAGCGTGACTTTACTATTTAAAGTGGCGGTTTCTAGGAAATATGATTTTTGTGAATCTTCAATGGAGATTTGTGTTAGTATTTCTTTTGAGCTGTGATTTTCAATGTTTTCTTCGCTTTGAGTATTAAAATCATTGTCTTGCATATTCAAATCATGCATTTGTCGTTCTAAATTCAAGATTTCCATTTTTAATTCTTCATTTTGTGTTTCCAAACTTTTTATTTCTTCATTTTTACATAAATTTCTGTAGTTATAAGATGAATCCTTCTCAGAAGTCACTATGTTATTCATCATAAAACCACCATTTTCATTATTTCCTCCACTATTTTGATGATAATGAGGAGGTTTATAATGCATCATGGAAGGATTTATTGGATTATTGAACGATTGGTTGAAATTATTTGAAGGGAAATTATTGAATTGATCTTGATTATATTCAAAAGAAGCTCCATTATTGAAGTTTCTATTGAAATTGTTGAGACCTTGTTGAGAATTGTTTGGTTTTTTATTGTTATCTCTTGTTGGGAACGGTTTTTTCTTGAGGTTCTTTTGTTGGTAGCGAGAGTTTGGGTTATTATTTTGATTAAAGGAGTTTTCACTATAACTATAATTGGGCAAAGGGGTGTTTGGATTCATTTGATTGTTCATATTCAAGGGTGGAGAAAAACAACTGGCTGTTGATAAATGATTAATTATGGAGTCTTGCTTTTCAAGGTTGAATCCTGCATTATATTGAGAATTGGGTGGAAATTGTTTTTTTGAGAATTGTTGAGGTTTTTGCTTTTTTTAAATTTGATTTTATATTCATTCATAAAAAAATAAATATTTTACATTATTTATAGTAAATGGTTCTAGTTCAAATGGGTTCATAGATTCACTAGTATTTGTTTCAGACCCTATGATAAAGAAAAAAAATAATGAATTATTGTTTTATTATTTGGAGGTTTACTTTCACTTTTTAGCATAACTTCTCTACTATAAAGATGCGGTGAAAGATTATAATTTTTAAGCTTTAATTGCTGCCTATTTGTATTGGATTTCATCCCAGAATCAAGATTTCTGCTACCTAATGAATTGATAATTTCATCTCGTTCGGAAGTCTTAAAAAAAATAAGTATTTTAAAACATTTGACTATAAGTAACCTTTTGTTTTTGGTCCAATTTTTTCATAAATTCACATAATTCAATATCATCCTTCACTAAATCATAAGGTGTCAAATTCTTCTTGTTTCTGTTATCAGTTTTGGCAAATTTCTCCATTAAATTTTTTATGATTTGTTTATTTTTCAAAGAAACAGCCAAATGCAAAGGAGTATCTCCATTGTTTTTATTGGCAACGTTTACTGAAATATCCTTATCACACAACAATTGTACCACTTTGACTTGTTGTTTTTCAATGGCTTTCCAAAGCGGTGTGAATCCATCATTGGTCTCAATATTAATATCTGAACCATTGCTTAACAAAATCTGGCAAATTTCATAACATTCATGTGATGTCTCATTATTAATTGCATAATAAAGAGCATTGCCTTTATTATTATCTTTGATATTAAGGTCTCCTCGTTTTTCAATCAAAAACTTCGTTAGACCCAAGTTTGCTTTGGAACAAGAAATCATCAAAGGAGTTATACCAATGTAATCTTGGGCGTTTGGATTAGCTCCTTTGCTTGAAAAAATTACAGATTTATTCACACAAAACAATTTAACAATTTTACATAAGAAGCTCTTTAATGCATTGAAAATGACCAGAAGAAGAATTGAAATAATAGAAGCAATGATGCAAAGCTTGATTTAAAAATGAAATGTTGATGTCCTTATTCTCATCCAAATAGGATTTTAGAGCATCATAATTTCCATTTATTGCCGATTGCAAAAATTCTGCAGCTCTATATTCAAAATTAGTCATTTTTTTTCAGTTCAAAGTAAAATTTATTGATCTTTGAATTTTTTGGGAAAAAAATAATTTTTTAACAATTGTATTTTTTTAAAAAAATATTTTTCCTTTTAAAAATATGATTCTAAAAAATAGAGTTTTTGAATAATTAAAATTAAAATTTTTTTTTAAAGTTAATGTTTATTTCTAGATGTTTGTTTGGTTTCTGGATTTTTTTAAATTTAAAAATAATTTAAAAAAGTACAAAGAAAGAAAAAAAAGATCTTTTGTAATATCCAACCAACAAACAAATATCGAGGGAATGAGTTTTAATTGCTCATTCTTTTGAAAAATTCTTCTGTTGGTTTTGATTTTTCTTATTAAAATAAATTATAACAAAACCCCATGATTTTTTTGTAATTTACTTGTAATTGCACTAATTTTTCAATATTTCCAAGTCCATTTTTTTGCAGAATCACGGGTCTAACATTTTTATCCTAATTTATTTATATATTTGTTTAGAAAAATAAAATAAAAGATTAAAACGTAATACTTTTTTATTCATAACACTCGAAAATTGAAAATGAGAAACAAGAGCATCTAAACCTTGAATTCTTGCATACTTAATAACACAAATCTAAAAAGCAAAACACAAATCATTTTTATTTCTTCTGAGATAAAAATAAACTTTTTCACTGTTGAACTTCTCCCATTTTCTTCCATCAAATTCTGAAAAGAAATCTCTTATAAATTTTGTGTCAACAAAATTAATGAATGCATATCCCACATTGCATTTATTCTTTTATTAAAAATGAGTTTTATATTAATTTTAAAAAAAAAATTATTACGTTGAAATCTATTGGCAAATAGAAAAAATTATATTTATTGGCATAATTTCTTCTAAGGTTCGCCAAAAGAGAATCCAAATCATATTTATTTGGAATATTTTTAATCATCAAAGTTGTTCTCCCATCATTTTCAATCTTTGTTTAAACAAAAAAAAATTAAAATATTAAATAAAAAAGGGACTACATAATCTAAATCAATGTCATATTTTGTTGAATTTCCTTCAGGAAAAGCTTTCTTTTTCCGATTGAACTCCAGTTTATTACTGCTCGTAATTTCGAATACCATGTCTTTTTTATTATTTTTTTCTTCTATTTTATGTTCTTGCTCTATGTTATTTCTATTCAAAACATTCAAGATTTCATTTGAATCTTCTTCAACATTATTAATATAGAATTTTGATATATTTAAAAATAAATCTTCATCATCTTTTTCTTCCTGTTCCTCAATTTTTCGATTATTATTTGAGGAAATGTGTAGGCTTTTCACTCGACAATCTTGCAAAGGGTAGGGATTTTGTTTATTATTGGCAGATAGCATTGTTTTGGGGAAACATAACGTATTTGAAAAAGCTTTATTTGAAGAATTATAATTGACACTTGCATTTAATCTAAACAGGTTCTCTTCGGAATCATGAGAGGATGCTGTGCTGAGAAATGAATAGCTCTGAGGGCCTTGCGGTGTTTTTCTTTGGTTCATACCAAATAAATGAGTCAATTTAACATTATGGTTTGCTTTTCCTTGTGAATTTTGTGCATAATCATCTAAAAAATAAAAAAATTATTTTGTTGATTAGAAAATTTAAACCTTGTTTTCCATTCATAATTCTCGGCGTTAAATATTCAGAGCTTTCAGTGCCAGAAAGGTTTACTGTATTTTTTGCAAATGGATTAAGTGTATTAGGTGTATTTGGATTGAATGAAGGACTATGAGCAGATATTTGTGACCATTTTACAGGATAAGAAGGTTTTTGAGCTAATGGATTGTAAAAAAATGGAGCAGGATTTTGAAACCCTTTCTGATCTAAGCGGTTTGGAGAGGAAATTATTGAGTTAATATTTGGGGATTGATACATGCTTTAGAAGAGAAAGGGAATAATGAATGATTAATTGTGAGATAAAAAAATATTGGATTTTTTAAAACTTTTGAAGTTTAAAAAATTTTTTGGAATAATCAGGTTTTTTTTTTTTTTTAAAAAAAAGCGTACTGTAGTAATGAACTTCCAAACAAAAAGAAAAATTATGCTTTTGATATTTTTTATAAGAGGTGGAAATGCAAAGAAAATTACTGTGGAAAATTGCATTTTAAAATATTTATTAATTTTTCTTAGAGAAAATTCAAAATTTTGCTAAATATTAAATAAATGTGCAAACCGAAAATGTAATTTAAATTTTAAATTTTTTATAAAAAATATCTTTATTTTTTTCACTTTCATCTGCCATATATTTTTCAAAATTTTTAGCATAAAAACAAAATATTAAATAAAGAAACTGATTTATGGAATTTAAATTTCATTATTTGAATCCTGTTTTAATAGCTTCATTAAATCAACACTTTTCTTATAGATTTCATCTTGATTTTTTATTCTCCTTTTATAAAAACTTGTTGCCTTTTTAAAAGAAATTATTAATTTAATTTAAAGAAATATTTATAGAAGTTTAATGAATGAACTTCATTGACATAGGTTTGTTTAGCATCTTCAAACGCTGTGTTAATTTCCTCATCTTTTTTTCCTTTTAAATTTGTTAAGAGAAAAGAAATTTCTTCCTTTGAAATCCCTCCTTCATTTGCCCATTGAAGCATTTTTGGTAGAAAATCACGAATTTCTTGAAAAATTTCTGTCTTAAATTTCTGAACCTCTTGCCCATTCATCGGTTTTTCGCTGTTAATTTTTTTTCGATTTTGAATTTTTTTATCTAACTCTTGCTTTGCATTGATCAAAATTAAGAAATCATTTGCTTTGTTTGATTTTTTCATTGTAAACCAAACAAATATTTTAAATAATATTGAGAGAGAAAAAAATTAATTAAATAAAAAATCATCATCAAAAAAAAAAAAAAAAAAACGATGAAAAAATATTTTATTTTAAAAAACAAATGCAAAAATGATCTATTTTAATTTGTTTCTTATTTTTTGCTGCATTACATTTTATGTTTTCATATAGTCAAATTATTATCATCATATTAAAATTTTTCCAAATTAAATTTAAGAAAAACATAAACGATAAAAAAAAAAGTAAGAAATTAATTTTTTTTTAAATTTTGCCATTTCCTTGGAAAATACAAGTAAAATTCCCTGTATTAAATTGCTTCTTATTTTTCGCTTGAGGATAATCAATTGTAACTTTCACAACATCTTCCATCACCATTTTAACTAATTTTTCAGTAATGGAAGTGCTATAATCCATCGCAGGACTTGAATTTATTTCAATAATCCATGGGTTCAAAGCTTCGTCAATCATAAAATCAAACCCATATAATTCCATTGATTTCTTTCGATACAACATCATATCGTCAACACTTTTTAAAACATCGATCACAATTTTTTTCATTCTCGGTTGAATTTTCTCATAAAAAAGATCTTTATTGGTCAGGTTTTTTACATATTCTGCAAATTCTTCCATTGTCCACATGCTTCCTTTTATGTCTGAAGTGGCAAATTTTTCAGAATATTTAGCAATGCTATTATTTGTTAAATGGCTGAACCTTCAATGAAAAAAAAATATAGATTTTATTGCTGTTAGAAGAAAATACAAAAAACTCTAATTATATTTATTGAAAAAAAATACTTATTGCTCAAATTATTTGGATCATATTCATCAGCACTAAATCTAGCATAACATATTTCATAAAACCATATTGTCAAAGGGCTCCAATCAGCAACTAAAACCCATTGTCTTATATCAAATTTTTTGCGTTTTATAATCAAAGGGTTCTCAATATATTTTTGGCAAACATAAGGAATTTTCTTTTGAAAGACAAAATCCAGGATTTTTGTTAAATTATTAAAACACTTAATTCCTCGACCACGAGATAAAAGTGCTGGCTTCAGTATCCAAATATTCCGAGGGCCATTTATTTTAAATTGTGGATCATATTTTTCCAAGTCTTTTAATATAAATTCGCATTGAGTTACCAATGAAGAAGCTTTATCTGAAGAATTTTTATCTTGGGAACCACTATTCATTAAATGTGATATAAAATTATCATATTTTTCTATTAATTTGCTATAAAAATCTGGATCTATGCTCCCCCAATAAAAATTAATTGATTTAATTATTTTCCTTTGAAAATTTTTACTTTTATCATAATGTTTGATTGCACTATCTTCTAAAACCATCCATTCTTCTTGAACAATCACTGGCAAATTTCCCATCCCCTAATTAAAAATTAAGAGGAAAAAAAATTAAAAATAAAGAACTATTTGATGAATTTTTTCATAAACATCAATGATTTTTCTGCCAACTGTTGCAATAGCCATTTTAATTATTAATTCACAATTTTTATCAAATGGTCCAGATCCTTTTGATTTCATGAACTCCTTGATTATCGCCTCAGATTTTGTAAACTTAAACTCCTCAATAAAATCTTCGAATTCATTGGAATCCTCAAGATCATAGCATCGAGGATAAAACTCATCAATTTCTGTTTGATCACTACTGATTAAATTTTTCAGGTTTTTGCAAATCCCAACTTTTGATGTAAGGCAACTGTTTTTCTCATAATGGTTCACAATTTGATTATCTTTGAGTTTATTATATTCAATATCCTTAATTTTTAAAGTCCATTTAAAATCAAATCGAAGACTTGTGGAATTCGGATTCTCTATCCAACCCCTCGATTTTAAAGCTTCCTTCAAATCGTCATAACCTCCAACAACAATAAACAATTTTTCATTGAGATTAAGATTGGTAGAAAAAATTTTCGCATCATTTGGCTTGAAAATTAAGCGGGATGATGGTGTTGAGAGATTTCTTTGCGAAGGAATTTGTTTTAAAAGATTATTGTTGTGATTGTGTCTATCTTCTCTTGAGCCATCATGATTATCTTGCTCATTTTCATCTTCATTTGAGTCTGGTTTTTGTAAATTCATTAAAATTCGCTTTTTGATATCATCTTTAAGTCCATAACAGAAATTTTTAAAAAAGTCGTTTTTTTTATACAATTTATAGTTTTTAAAATTGGAGCCTTGAAATAATCGATTTTATCCTTGTATATGAATTTAGAGCGAGTGGAGATTAATCTCAACAATCTTAGCAATATATCCTCTCTAACAGCACTTGCATTCTAAATGAACTTCTCATAAAAAAATAAACTTTTTTAAATTTTTACTTTTTTTCTGATAGACAAAGCAGTCATTAAATTCCCTAATTCCACTTTGATATTTTTCGCTATTTCTCTCCTTTGAATAGAATACAAAAGCGATCGAATTCTGTGTCTGAAATACATACAAATCATTTGTTTATTTCCATCACCTTGCTTATTTACATCAATTTTTTGATTAATAGGCTTTGAATTAACTATCATTTTGTCCTCTTCAGCCATTTCCGTCTTGAGTTTACACCCTTCTTGTAAAGGAGTTGTAATTATTTTTGGCAAAAATGCTGGGTTTTCTAATATTGCATGACCAGTTAAAATATTAGAATCTAAATTTTGAAAGGAGCGTTGATTTATAAAAGGTTTAACAGACACCAGTTTCCGAAAATTCTTATTAGGAGTCTGACTTTTGGTCTGAGTTTTGTTGAGTTTCATTGGAGTTTTACTGTAGATAGGACGCATGGCTGGTTGTTGCACTTTTAAATTATTTGCATCTTTTCTTTTGGTAGATATTTTAAAGTTTTTTATTGGTTCCATTTTTGTTTTATTGAATTTTTTTAAATTTTTGTTTTAATAACTTTAAAAACATTATTTTTTTGTAAAATCTATAATTCTTAAAATATTTTTTCTGTTTCAGAAATCTGGACTTCAATGAAATTAAATTCAAGATT
>JFJP01024755.1_pt1 | contig 10303 bp, 5 predicted proteins | sample 431651 | NCBI WGS metagenome assembly JFJP01 (sample SAMN02602958, study PRJNA72255) | Microbial mat metagenome, whole genome shotgun sequencing project. | biome: fresh water; feature: sink hole; material: water; isolation source: purple microbial (photo- and chemosynthetic) mats found in... | reverse complement strand
CCAAACCCCTCGGCATATCAAGGCATCCAAGTTAGTTACTGTAATATATTATGCAGGTGCGCGAGCTGTTCGGTCGGGTAGGTCGGCAGCGAGATGTCGTAGAGCTGCTGGCTGCCGTAGGCGTCCATGTACTTGCGGGCTAGGGTTCTTCTGGAGGGCATCTTCACTTTGTCGTAGAAGACCTCGATTCCGAACAGCGACGCCCGCATCACTCCGATGGCTGCAATTATGTAGGCCGTTCGCTTGAGGTTCATTCTGCCGAGGTAGAGGTTGAATATGGTGTAGCAGGAGGCTCCGCCGAGCACTGCGTATTTGAAGGTGAACCGTCCGATCCTCATCTCTCGGTTGTCCAGCACCGCCTGCTCCGAAGGAGGGAAGAAGTGGTGGTTCACCTGGCGGATTTTCCACAGAGCGTAGAGGCTTCTGTCGAGTCGCTGGGTTTCGGTGAGCGACTCGAAGGAGGGCGACTTCGCGAAGGAGGTGTCGACGATGGCTTCGTGGTGGTGGTGCGGCAGGATCTTGTGCAGCAGCTGGACCAGGACCTTGGACTGGTAGTTGTGCACGTCGTACATGCTCTGGTACTTCTCGATGAGGATCGCGTTGCGCACGTGTCGCACGTCTGCCTCGCTGAGCTGGGGGCCTTGGTGGCTCTTTGCGTGGCCTGCTCTTAGATCGAGATACCTTCTGCGGCGTGAGTGTGAGCAGATTCTCCAGTCATATTGTAATATTAATGAATAAGCTGCTTTGCATACTCGAAGTAGAGAACACGCTGCTGCTGACCAGAAACCTCAACAACAAAGAGAAGACCTTCTCGGTGGCAGACGGCATCGGTCGACAGCCCAGCTTCACGAAAGGCAACACGGGCGTCTACTTCCGTTCTGGCAGAGACTCTTTATTGGAGTGTCTGTTCAACAAAGTACCGTCTCGTCACTCCAGTGCAAAGGCTTCTGCGACGTTGCGGTGTGGTCCAGTCTCGACAAAGAGCTCGCCGAAGTCGCGACGAGAGCTTACTTCGGAGCGTACTTCAACAAGTAGTCTCTCTTCAGCAGACTCGTTCTGGTGACCTCCACGAACCGCAGCTACCTCAAAGGGCTCAACTACGACAAGCACGGGTGTCTGCCGATCCAAAGAGTAGCCTCGGGTGACGAGGAACCTCGGCTCGCTGTTCCAGTCGAACCAGGCCTACAATGAGATGAACACGCTGGTGCTCTCTCCCTTCGAAAACCTGTTGCCGCAGTACGTACACGCTCCTCAGTCAGACAGCAAACGACCTGCTGATCCAAGCCTGGGACCCATTCAAGAAACTCGGTCAGTTCGAAGATGACTTCTACTTGCCTGGTCTGTGCACCTACTTGACGGGCGTGCAAGAGATCGCGAAGTCGAGGAGAGAAGACGACGTTCGGAAGATACTGATGCGGTTCTCTCTGAAGAACGCCGCAGACCGCCTGGCGACGCCATTGATGCGGTAGTGAGGACAGGCCAGCTGTGGAGGTTAGTCTGTAATTATTTTTTAAAAAGTCCTGCGACGTAGTCTTGGTAGTGTCCGTTCGAGTAGCCTCCTTTGGAGCCGTTGGTGACCGTCGAGGAGGTTTTCTGCGCAGGCTTGGAAGCACCAGTGTAGGTCGGTTCGTAGGTGCTGGGCTTGACTTCTTTGGAGAGGAAGTCTTTCTTGGGCTCGTCTCGCGGCTTGATGCTTTCTTGCTGTTGAGGCAGAGAGCTGGCGTCGGGCTTGTTGTCTTCGGCCACGTTGATCCCCAGCTGCTTGAGGTAGGCCATCTGCCACTTTTTGCGCTGTTCTTTCTTCTTCTTGAGTATGTCTGCGTAGAGGGCTTCTCGGTACTCTTTGATCGACAGCTTCTTTTGGTCTGTGATGGGGATCTCGATGGGCTTCGAAGCCACGCGCTCTTCTTTGGGGTTGTGGAACTGCTCGACGAAGGGGTGTCGCAGGGCTTCTTCGACGGACATGCGCTTGAGAGGGTTGAACTCGAGCGTTTTCTTGAGGAAGTCGATGGCGTTTTTGGATGCTCCTTTGAAGTACTGGCTGAAGGTGTACTTCTGTTTAGTGTTTATAGAGTTGATGATGTTCCAGTCGCTCGTGCCGCCGATCTGGTCGAGGTCTTCGGGCTTGGGTTTTCCGAGCAGGTCGAGGATGAGTTCGATTTGATTTATTGTTGACTTTCCGGGGAAGACTGCTTTGCCGACGATCAGCTCTGCGAGGATGCAGCCGACAGACCACATGTCGACTGCTTTGGAGTACTGGCTGGAGCCGAGCACGATCTCTGGCGCTCGGTACCACCTGGTGGCGACGTACTCGGTCATGATCGGAGCGGTCTCGTTGTCGTAGGGCAGCACCGAGCGAGCGAGGCCGAAATCCGCGAGCTTGACGTGGCACTCGCTGTTGATGAGTATATTCGAAGGCTTCAGGTCTCGGTGGATGATCTCTGCGCTGTGCAGGTAGAGCAGCGACTTGAGGATTTGGTATATTATAAAGACCTTGTGTATTTCCTCGAGGATGCCTGCGCGGATGACGGCGTGCAGGTCGGTCTCCATATACTCGAAGATCAGGTAGAGGTCTTTGTTGTTCTCGGCCTTGATCACGTTCAGCAGCTTGACCATGTTCTCGTGGTCCAGCTCCTGCAGAATCATCACTTCTCTAAAAGTTCGCTGTGCGTCCGTGTCGTTGTGAAATGCATCGAAAACTTTCTTCACCGCGACGACCGTTTTCGTTTTTCTCTCGACTGCTTTCCACACTATGCCGTATGCTCCCTTTCCCAGCCTCTGCAAGATCTCAAACTTCCTGTATATGTGCGGTTCGATTTCTTCCGTCATTTAAATGATATTATAATTCAATTTTGAAAGAGGGATTTAGCCGGCAGACCGCTGAGCAGAGGCTGCTCGCACCACAGCTGCTCGCTGCTGAGAGGTTTGTTCAACACAAATTAATCTACAGTTTAAGGAACGGTTTCAACTTCATGATTCTCTCTATTTCTGACATCAAGGCTAAACATTCTTCATCTCTGAATGGAAATGCAGACACTTGCACTCCAACGGGCAGGCCTTCTGATCCTTCGAGACACTTCTGTGCAGCGACAGTGATGGGGTCATTGAACGCAGAAGTGTATGTCTGCTCGTCTGCTCTCACAGTCGTCACTGGCAGCGCGCCGGTGGGCAAGCCGAGGAAGTTGAACAGCACGGCGTAGGCTGCGAACTGCAGCAGGTCGCCGGTGGTGTCGTGCAGCGGGGCGGGGGTGCCGAGACCCGGCGAGATGATGTGCGTGATGTTGTCGTCGGTGAGTCGCTTGAGGAATGCTTTGGTCATGTCTTTCTTCTTGATGATCATCTGGAAGATCTGCTTCTCGTTCAGCAGCACCGTCGAGGCCAAGCTTGAAGCGAGTCTGGGGATGTTGGCTATGTGGAGGAAGAAGGCGAGGGTTTTCTTGAGCCAGTTGGGGGCGAACATGAAGAGGTGCAGTAGCTTGTTGGGAGCGATGGACTCGATTCCGTTCGAGATGGCGATGTTGTCGGGGAAAGAAGGATCGGACATGAAGATCTGAAATGCGATGTCGTACACTTCAGACAGCTCCGGAGCGACCACAGGCTTGAGGATGTGGCCTTCTTTCCTCAGTGCTTCGACCACCATCGAGACTGCTCGCTTGTTCGGAGCTGCAGCCTCGAAGATGCCGTCGAGACTCTCGATGTATCCGATGGTCAGCTTCTCTCGTGCTCCCAGAGCAACAGCTTCGGTTCTCCACGGCACTGTTGGCCGAGTCGGGTCGATTCTGCTGATCATGTCTTGCTGATTGAGCACTTCGGTGACGACTCTCAAGTCATCGACTGACTTCGCGAGTGGGCCGTTGCAGACGGTGATGATGGTTTGGTACAGGTCTGTCTTGTAGTCGCAGTGGATGGGGTCGAGACTCTCTTCAGCAGCCATCCGATCGTTGCTCGGTTTGAAGCCGAAGACTCCGCAGAGGAGACTGGGGATGCGGATGCTGCCTCCGATGTCACTACCGATGCCGAAAGGTGAACACCCCGATGCGACGAGACTGCCCTCGCCTCCACTCGATCCACCGGGTACTCTTTTGTGGTTGTGCGGATTGACACATCTGCCGAAGATGGGGTTATTCGTCTCTAGAGGCACGAAGATCTGGGGCATGTTGCTGCGGACGAAGGGGATGGCTCCTTGAGCTATCAAGTGGTCGACTATCGGGGAGTTTCTGTCGAACTTCTTTCTACCGATCCGCTTCTCCATGCCGAGAGTGGTCTCAAAGCCTTTCTGAGGAAAGATCTCCTTCACTGAGAATGGAATGCCGCACAACAATGGCAGCTCGCTTCTGGGCTTCGATTGAATCAGCTGGTCTGCTTGCTTGGCTAGACGCAGAGCTTCTTCAAAGTTGGCTTCGATCGCTGCACCGAGTTTCCTTCCGACAGTCTTCGCTCGACTGAAGTAGAACCTCAGCACCTGCTCCGAACTGACCTTGCCACTCCAGATGAGCTCTCTCAACGCCAGAACGTCGCTGTCGATGATCTGCTTTCTGAGGTCTTCGGACAGCTCATCTTCTCTTACGTCATAAGCGAAGCTTTTCTCACACTCGGCGAGTCGCTGTTTGACGAGGGCTGGGAAGGTGCTGCGGACCTGGTGTCTCCTGAAGAGAGCGAGAGCGAGTTTGCTGATGCCGTAGAGCAGCACTAGCAGCCACAGAGACTTGACCTGAGCGGACCAAAGGATCCATCCAATCCAATGAAAGACGAAAAGCATTATTATTATATCGGTCAGTGAGCAATTAATTAGATAACCTTTTTGTAGTCGTCATCGGACCTGAGGATTTCAATGATGTTCGGGTCGTCGAAGTAGTTCAAGATCGACACATCTTCGTTGAGACCTTTGCGTCTGCGGGTCTTGACCAGCACTTCGCGAGCAAGCTGAGAGGGCAGCGACGGTTCGAGCGGTCGGAGCTGGACGGACTTGTCTAGGGGATCTCCGGGGAGGACGGTCCAGCAGTCAAAGAGCGAGACACAGAAGGCTTGTCCTACGGTGTGGCAGCGGATGTCTGTTTCGAAGCCGAAGGAGTCGAGGGCGGGGATGCTCGCTTTGACCACGAAGAGTGGCGACCCGGGCTTGGCGACTTCTTTGATGAGGTGCGCTCTTCTGCGGTTGAGGATGTTGTAGATGGCTGGAAGCGAGTCGCCGGTGCACTGGATTTCGGTCAGCAGCTGTGGTTCGAGCAGCTTCGGGTTGCCCATGAGGAAGGCGGAGTAGCAGGTCCTGCGCGCGGTGGGGATGATCTGTCCGGGGATCCTGAGCATCGGTTCGCTGGAGACCTCTGCCTCGATGATCTTGAACTTGACGCTGCGCATGGGCTCTTCGCACAGCGGGCCCTCTCTGCAGCCCCACTGGAAGCCCTGGACCAGGCTGTCTCGGATGTCGAAGAGTGCGCGCTTGTCGGTCTCGCCCGGGAGGGTGTCGTCCAGCAAGACGTTCGGGCCGAAGGTGTCCGGTCCGAAGGCCCAGACGGTCTGCGCACTCAGAGCATCCCACTTGAACTGCTTGGTGAAGTAGCCCGAGACGGCTTGCTTCTCCCAGGAGAGGTCGATGTGTTCTTGCTCGATCTCGGTGTCCAGCCCCTTGTCGAGGGGTTCGGCGATGAAGGTCAGCTTGTTCGCGCCGTTCGGGGTTTTGGAGGTGCATTTGATGCTGGAGGTGTCGATGACAGTCTCGCAGAAAGAGACGCAGGGGTCTGAGACTTTGATCTCGATCTCGGAGTACATCAGTCGCAGGTCGTGCATGACCGAGTCGAGGTACAGCTCGCCCGTGCCGATGACCATGTGCTCCCCCGACTCTTCGATCTTCGTCGTCAGCAGCGGGTAGCTCTTCGAGACCTTCCTCAAGCCGTCTAGCATCTTCGGCAGGTCCGAGGGAACAAGCGGTTCGATAGCCAGCTTGAAGAAGGCAGGCGATTCGAACTTGATGGGCCTGAATATCTCGACCTTCTCCGCGAGGTACAAGGCGTCGACGACGGTCGCGGTTTTCTGGATGTTCTGGTCGATGCCTTCGATCAAGACCCAAGTGCCGGGGTAGGCTTCTCTGGTCTGGATGAAGTAGCGCGCGTTGTGGAGAGAGATGCCTGTGACGGTCTTGGTCGACATGTCTTCCTCGTCCTCCAGACTGTACTGCTCGCCCAAGACCTTCACGTGCGCACCCTTGGCCAGCACGCCGCACATGACTCGGCCGAGAGCGTCGAAGGTCTTGCAGTCTTTCTTGTTGTACAGCTTCGCCACGTGGACCACGACCGGCGCATCTCGGTCCAGTCGCAGCATGTGCTCGAAGACCTTCGACTCCCGCGAGCCGGTGTAGAACTTGTCCAGGTAGTACTTGGCGCTCTGCATCGGCGAGGGCACAAACTCTGCGAGCATCTCAGCGAAGCAGTGCGAGGGTCCGAAGAAGGCTCTGCAGACTTTGCGGAGGAACTGCTTCGTCGAGAGCTTGAAGTCTTCGTTCTTCATGTAGACGCCGAGCTTCGAGAGGATCGGGCCGAGCTGCTCCTTCTCGTGCGATATCGAGTGGGCGATGATCTTGTAGAGAGGCTCGAGGATGAACTCCACGAAGGCTCGCTTGTTGAACTCTTTGGTCGCCGCGCGGAGGAACCTCTTGTCGGCTCTGCTGAAGTAATAGTCTCCCCAGAGCACCTTCTTAAAGGTGTCGGGGTTCATGCTCGGGTAGACTTGGCAATACTGTCTCGCGAAGCTGTCGAGACTGAAGATGAAGCCGCAGTGGTTCGAGGCGAACAGCACGTTGCCTTTGAGGGGCGACAAGTGGTAGTCTCTCTTCTGCTTGAAGGGCAGGTGCACGGTGGCTTCTTTGAGCAGGTGGTTCAGCTCTTCGATGGTGTGTTTGAGTTTGAGGTAAGCGTCGCTCGGAGGGATTTTGAGCTCGAGGACCAGTCGGTCGACTTTGTTGATGACCACGCAGAGCTGGGTGAAGAGAGGCTACCGGCAGCTGTTCGTGGACGATGTACTTGAGCAGTCGCTCGGTGTTCGCCATGCAGCCTTCGACGCAGTCAACGACGAGCACCGCTCCGTCGCAGAGTCGCAAGCTGCTGCAGACCTCGTCATTGAAGTTGGGGTGGCCGGGAGTGTCGACGATGTTGACTAGGTAAGACTTCTCTTTCTTGTCATGCAAGATGAGAGTCATCGGAGTGGCCTTGACGCTGATCTTCCGCTCGATTTCGTCGAAGCGAGCGTCGGTGAAGTTGGGGGGTTGAGGGGCTGAGTGGGTTTGTTCGACGAGAATGTCCATGAGCATGGTCTTGCCGTGGTGCAGGTGGCCGACGAGAGCGACGTTGCGGATGGTGTGGGGGTTCTTGAGCATGTCTTGGAGAAAAGTGACGGAGTACTCGAGCTGCGGAACGGGGACTCGTAGATCGAACTTCTTTTCTCTAATGTCTTTTATTAAGGGATCAGTTATGGCCTGCGCGTCTTCTTCTTCTATCAGCGTTTCGACTCCCTTGTAGACCTCGTCCATCTCAGGGTAGTACTTCTTGTCTTCGTACAGCACGATCTGGTCTTCCTCGGCCCGCTGCTCTTCTTCGCGCAGCACTTCTTCCTCGTCCTCAGCCAGCTCTTCGTAGTCGAGGTCGTTATCTTGCTGTTCGTCCTGCTGCGGACCGATGTAGTTGCCGAACTCGTCGTACAAGTCGTACAGCTCTCGGTCGTCCATTGAGATTACAGCCTGCAGCTCACCACTGGAGTGAGCCTGGCCGAATCAAAGTCGTCGGAAAAAGTGGCATGTTCGTATCTTTCTGGTTTTTGTTTTTTCTTTCAGGTTTCGTATTAGTTTTTTTCGTTTGAGTTCGAAGAAAGTCGGGGTTTACGTTTACCACACTAACTTGAGGAAGATTCTAGGACTGGGCGAACGAACTGCACTGCAAAGGTCAACATTGAGGATTCAATTCGCAAAGAGTCCAGCCTAGATTACATTTTTTTGATTTCTCGCTTTTAAGATCCCTCATCTACGGGTAATTAGCCTCGGATGGGTCTACGATCCAAATTAGGAGAAAGTTAAAGGCAGGATTAATTAGGGTAGTAGGCGAGTCTGCGGGTTAAACAAAGAGGATGATTCCTTTGTCGTTGAAGTACTTGATGAAGGCCGAGGTGCAGGCTTTGTCGATGGGGTTGCCCTTGATGTTCACGTACTGAAGTCCTTTCTTGTGCGAGACGAACTCCTGTAGCTTTTCGAGGCCTAAACGCGTGATTTGATTGTCGGAGAGGTACAGGCGGTTGAGCGACACCTTGAAGAGCGAGTACAGCAGGATCGAGAGGCCGTCGTCGGTGATCTTGCAGTTGTCGAGCTTCAGTGTCTCGATCGCCTTGCTCTCTTTGAGGTACTTGCCCAAGAAGTGCGTGCCCACGTCGCTCATCTGCGAGTCGCTGAAGTTATACTCCTTCTCTTTCAAGTCCATCAGCTTGAAGACTTCTTGGTGGAACTTCGAAGGAATCGTTTTGTGGGTTGGCTTCGTCTTAAGCAGCTCGCGAGCTCCTGGTGTCAGGATGGAGTCGGCCTTGAGGCCTGTGACGCTCGCTTGGCTTCGGCCGACCGACTTCGACTCTTTTCCAGGAGAGTTCGAGGTTGCGTTGCTGCGGCTGATCCTCTTAGAAGCTGACCCGTTCAGCGGCGGGTCTGCATTTTGGCTGAGTGTGGGGTTGTCGAGCTGGTAGTTTTCTTTCGCGGTGTGAGACTGGCGCAGCGGTGTGAGCTTGGGAGACTTGTCTCTGTTGTAGTAGATCGAGAGGGGCGTTTCAGTGCCTTTGTTTCGGTCTGCTGATCCGCTGCCAGAGGTCGGGATGGTCGAGCTGATGAGCTTGTTCGTGGCTTCTCTGTTGCCAGCAGCGAGCTCGGTCTTCCTTCCGTTTTCGAGGACGATTGTTCCTCGGGCGATCTTCGAGCTGATTAAGTCGAACTGTCGCCGGCTCTCTTCTTTCATGCTCGAGCCAGAGTGCCTGAGCTCCTTCTTCTGCGGAACTCCGACTCCGCTGATGGTTCGGAAGGAGTTATAGTAGTACTCTGACTCGGCAGTGGGCTCTGCGTAGGGTTCGGTCACCTTGAAGTTGTTCGAGTTGTAGGATGGCCGCAGTTTGAGCTGTTCGTCTGAGACTTTTCTTTTGGTCAAGTCGAGCAGGTGCTCTTGGTTGCTGGAGGTGGAGACTTGTGAAGCTGGCTTCTTGTTCTTGTTGAAGTTCATGAGGTGAGATGGTTGCAGCTTTTCTGATTGGATAGATGAAATCAGCTTTGCTGGCCGCCTGCCTTTATTGGTGAGAGTCGCTGGCTGGTCGAAGTCATCGAGGATGTTGTCTGTGTCTGTGATGATGAGGTCGTGGCTGGTGTTGTGGTCGGAGATGGTGAGCAGTGACATGCCGAGGTTGGACATGTTCAAGAGGTCGTTGTCTTCCTTCTTCATCTCTGCCTTCGCTATCTTCTTCTTGCTGTCGCGGATGATCTGTTCGACCAGCTCTCGGATTTTTAGCTGGCCAGGCTCCACTGTCACAGTCTGGGGCAGTTGAAACGTATGATCGACTTCGAGGTTCGGAGTGGCCGGAGTCTGCTTGAGGTGGTCACGGATTCCACTTTCGAAGCTCTCGATGCCTTCCAATAGAATCTTGCCGTAGGGGATCACCGAGATCGAGCGCTGATGCGGGGAAGTCAACAGCTGGTAGAGTGGGTAGTGGTTCGACTGCACAGACTCAGCTGTCTTTAAAATCTCGCTCACTCTTGGTGAGCTCAGACTACTTCTCTTTCCACAGCGTCAACTCGATGAGACTGTCTTTGGGCAGCACAGCCCACTCGCTCACATGCAAGATGAGCTCTTTGAAGCGCACATTGAGAGTGGCCAGAGTGCTCTTCCTGTTGTCTTCGATGTGAGCAGCTAGTTTCTCGCATTACAGCTGCGTACGTCAAAGTGTTCGTTAATGTCTTTCTCTTTGAGGATTCTGTCGCTATCGAGCAGCGACTTCCACCCCGCCAACAGCGTGTTCTGACTGAACCGCTGTTCCGTTTCTTTAATTTGGTCCAATAGCTTGCGAGCATCTGCAGCCATCTCCTTGGAGAGTCTGTCGAGCTCAGTTTTTTGAACGAGTTTGTGTCCCTTGTGTTTTCCGAACAACCCGCAGACGTCGCAGACGAGGAGACCGCACTGCTGTTCGATGCAGTAGATGTCGTTGTACTTGTTGTGCTCGATGCACACACTCGACAGCCTGCCCGAGCCGTCGTCCAAGCTCTTTTTCATCCGATTATTTATATTGCCGTCTG
>JFJP01027674.1_pt1 | contig 10304 bp, 11 predicted proteins | sample 431651 | NCBI WGS metagenome assembly JFJP01 (sample SAMN02602958, study PRJNA72255) | Microbial mat metagenome, whole genome shotgun sequencing project. | biome: fresh water; feature: sink hole; material: water; isolation source: purple microbial (photo- and chemosynthetic) mats found in... | reverse complement strand
CTAATTATTTTTTATTTATTTATATATTTTCTATTTTTATTTTTAAATTTAAAATTCAGCTCCAAAACAACAAAATTTTTTTTTATTTTTTCTTAGAAATAAAAAATTTACGCATAACTTCAACAAACCTCAAAACTTCTTTTTCTCGAATATAATAATGAGTTACCAAACGATGTAATCCTCCTTTAAATTGTAAATCTGTTAAAATTCCCTCTTTTTTCAAATAATTTGACAATTCATGATAATCCACATCAACTAGAACATTGAAAAACACGAAATTTATTTGAACATCTTCAGGAAAAACTTCAATTTCTTTAATTTCTGCCAATTTCTCGCATAATAATTTCGCCATTTTGTGATCTTCACCCAATAATTTCACATGTTCCTTGAGAGAAATTAATCCACAAGCCGCTAAAACTCCGACTTGTCGCAAAGCTCCTCCCATTAATTTCCTTTTGTATCTAGCTTGTCTAATAAATTCATTCGTGCCTGCTATGATGGAGCCTACAGGAGAACATAATCCTTTGGATAAGCAAAACATGACACTATCACAATATTTTACGATTTCCTTCACATCACAATTTAAAGCAGTTGCTGCATTGAAAAGTCTTGCTCCATCAAGATGAACCTTCACATTATGTTCTCCAGCAACTCTGTAAAGTTTTTCCATTAGATCCAAAGGCACAAGAATTCCAGTGGCCAAAGCATTTTCTAAACATAAGAGAGCTGTTTTTGGTTCATGAATCCCTCCATCATCTCTTATTGCTTTTTCGACTTCAATGGGGTCCAATAAACCTTTTTTTGTGTTTAAAGAAAGTGATTGAACCCCTGCTATCACTGCCAAAGCACCATTCTCATCATGGAAGATATGACTGTCACGACTAACGATGATTTCATCACCTTGTTGACAATGGGTGAAAATACATAATTGATTGCCAAAAACACCAGAGGGAACGAACAATGCTGCTTGTTTTCCAAGCATGTGAGCTGCTAATTCTTCTAATTCATTGACTGTTGGATCATCGCAGAAGACATCATCTCCAACGGAAGCATAGTACATTGCTTCACGCATTTGCTTAGTGGGCTGGGTCACAGTATCACTTCGAAGATCGATGTATTTCATGGAGAAATCCTTTAGTGTATCCATTTATTGAAAATGTTATTTTGGTTTAATTTTTTTTTCTTATTTAGTTTTAATTTATTTTATTTTTTTAAAAAAAAATTTCGAAAACTTTCTTAATGAAATATTTTTTTATTTTAAAAAAAAATGAAAACAAAGAAATAATTTTCAATTTACAAATTATAATGAGTAAAAAGTCAAAAACATCATTTAAATTCTTAAATTAATATGTTTGGTTTTTTAAGTTAATACTATAAGTCCTTCATTGTTGTCAATTCAATTATTTTATTTTTTATCATATTCCATTGTTTTGCATTCATGTCAATGGCTCCTTGACAGATATAAGTGTCTTTCAATTTTTGGATTTTTTTCTTTATTTCTGGATTAAAATAAATGTTTTTTGTTTCTTCTATATCCTTTAATTTTGACAAAATCTCATCCTTCATTTGCCTATTAAAAAGAATACAGTTGAATTTAATCACCAACATATTCCCTTTGTATTTCTCCAAAATTTCGTTTTTTTCAAATTCTTTTTTGTCATTATATTTATTCCTCTGTTTTTTTAAAATGTTTTGATATCTCTTGATATATTCTATTGGTGTTTTTATTGAGCATTCTGAACAAACAAAATATGACAATGCTTGTGTTTCCATTAGAAAATCAAGTTCTTTTACAGTTATAATGTGATTGCATTTCATTTGAATGATTGGTAAGTCAATCTCTTTTTCTCCCTTGACTACAGAATCACAATTCAAGCATCTTGAGGGACACATCTCACCACATAAACCAGAGCATTGGTGACCACATTCTGGAAGTATTTTTTCACACCTTTTATTGCAAGGTTTAATTATGCAGATTTCATTGCAAAGCAAGGTGCATTGTTGATGTTCGCATGAAAAAGAACACTTTCTAGTGCATTTTTCGCAGCTATCATAACAATAATTCTTGCAACGAGTTTTATGGCAAAAACAAACAGTTTCACAGATTTGAAAACAGAGACCACAATATTCCCCGCATAATTTTATGCATTTATGTCCACATTCTAAATTTTTTTCGCAAGGCTTTTCGCAAGGAATATGTAATGTACCAAGAAAACAACTTCCACAAGTTCCTTTGCAAATATGACCACAGTCTAATTTTTGAAAGCACGGATTATTGCAAGAAATGAGCACATCATCACAACAAACTCCTTCATAAATATGACCACAATCTAAATTTTTTGTACATTTAGCTTGACACATTTCTCCCAAAAAACATTCACTCTCTTGTTCATGACCACATCTAAGTTTTTTAAACACTTTTTCTTGACATTTTTTAACATCACAATCTTCCCAGCATTTCTCAAAGCATTTATGATTGCACTTTTTTAATCTTTCACATGGTTTGATACATTTGAGAGCATTATTTCCATTAAATTCTGAACAAGTTCCTTCATATATATGACCACATTCTAAATATTTTTTGCATTTAGCTTGACATATTTCTTCCAAATAACATTCACTCTCTTGTTCATGGCCACATTTAAGCTTTTTAATTATTTTTTCTTGACATTTTTTAGCCTCACAATCTTCCCAACATTTAGCAAAACATTTGTGATTACACTCTCTTAATTTTTCACAAGGTTTGATGCATTTGATTTCATCAACTTTTTTAGAACATAAATAATAGTAAGAATGTCCACAAGGTAAACATTTTAAAATCTAAAATAAAATTAATTTTTTTTTTTTTAAACTATATGCTATTTTATAAATTATTATACGTTTTCTTGGCATTCACAGTTTTGGAAACAGCGTTTCAGACATTTATGACCACAATAAAGGACAATTTCACATACCTCTAAGCAGTTCTCTCGATCATGATATTCTTCAATATTATGACAAAATTTTTTGCTTGGTGTCATAAAAAATTTTTTAATTTTTTTTAAATTCAATTCCTAAAAAAAAATTACCAAATATGTCCACATTTCTTCCTTATATTGCAAATTTTTTTGCATCCTCCTTCAGGAACCTGATTAAAATCTTGAGCACATCGAACAATTGATTCTTTTTCATGATTTTGACAAGAAAGATTGAGCATATTAACAAAGACGTTTTTTTTTTTCGCTAATTCTACAATTTTCTTCCAAAGATCTCCTTTTTGACTTGAACATAAACAGTCAAAATTCCCAAAAACATACATCCCTTTTCTGGCTCTGGATAATGCCACACAAATTCTATTTTCTATCGCAGTGAATCCAATAATATTTTTTTTATTAGATCGGACTAAAGATATTATGACAATATCGTTTTCCTCACCTTGGTAATTGTCAACCGTTCCTACAATAGTTTTACTGATTTTATTTTGTTTTAGAAGATTTCTTATTTTCATAGTTTGACCAATATACATGCAAATTATTGTGATTTGTTCTTCTTTATAACCTTGCTGAACAAAATATTTTGCTAGCGAAGAAATGAAATTAGCTTCAAATTCATTTGTTTTTGTTTTGGAATTTGTGTCTTGATTTTCTTCGTATGCATGATTGAAAAAACATAAATTTGTCGAGATCCCTTTGAGGTTTTCATAATTCAAAACTGATTCATGATCATCATATTGATTACCATAAATTATTCGAATAAAATCTGCAAATTCAGGTCTCATTCTTCTTTGTTTTCCTAGTGTGGCGAAATTAATTCCATTTAAGATCATTCTCTCAAATAAAGAAATTGCGAAGCCGAAGTTTTTTTCCAGATTATAAGATTCAATGTGAGGTCTCAATTGTTTGTGGTCTCCGATCATGATTAAATGTTTTGTGTCTTTTGTTAAAACACTTATATTCAAACATTCCAGAACTTCTGCTGCTTCTTCGATAATAGTGATTGGAGAATGTAGTTGTTCCAAATAATGACTATATTTAGCACAACCATTGACCTAAAATTTATGAAAAAAATATTAAAATCATCATTTGAAAAAATTTTACTGTCATTCCGATGATTTCACAATCTTCAAAGACTGCAATATTTTTTTTTAAATAACATTCTTCTTTTTCTCTTTTATTCTCTAAATATCTCTGGATGAGTTCTTCATATTTTGAAAATTTTCTGTTATGGCTTTGATAGAATGCAAATTTAAGTAACAATGCCTTTTCAGATGAAGTCAAATTCCAAATGTTTTTCTCATGGAAAAAATAAATAAATTTCAAATTTTCTCTTTCTTCCTCACCTAAATAAAAAAAGTTTAGTCTTGACGCTTCAATATCATCAAAATTAAGCTTCAAATCAGCAAAATCAGTCTCTAATTTTCTATTTTCCGCAAAATAAAAATCTTCCAATTCTTCAGAATCCTCACTTTTTGAACTTTCATAATCTTCTAATCGTTGTTGATCTTTGAAAGCAGCATCCATATCATTCACTTGAAAAACTGAAAAATCAATTGGTTTTGAATCCTTGATTGTATTATTATACAATTTTTTTTCGTTTTGCATGATTCTTCTGAATTTCATTGTTGTAATGTACGAAGAATCCTTCCAACAAAGAAATAACTCTTCCAATGCATTTGAATGAAGCATTTCTTCAAAAAATATCCCATATTTTGAAAAATAACCAGACAAATCTCTGATGAATTTCTCTTGATATTCGCTTGGAAATGCTGATAAAAATAAAGCTAAATTGAAATCATGTTTGTCAAATAATTTTCTCTTTTCTTCGATAAGCAATTTTGAAAGTTCTTCTGATTTTTTTATGAGAGATTTCAGAGATCTTCCATAAAATTTTATCCTTACATCTTTCCTTAGATTTTGAATGAGATAATCATTTAATTTTTCCTCACCACACCGACCACCAACTCTCACAATTTTTTTTGTGTAATCCAAAAGATGACATAAAAATTGATCCAAAGCGTGATTTGTGTATGCAACCACTAAAATCGGCATTGAACGATTTCCGTATCTTTCTGTTTCATTTTTCCATTTGTTTTTATTTTCTAATAGAATTTTTACAGCTAAAGCTCCAATGAAACTTATTCAAAAGAAATATGAAAATTTAATATATTTATTGTTTACCTTTTGCCTGTACCTGGAGGTCCTTGTGTGAGAGAAAATTCATTCAGTAAAATATTCTTTAAAGCATTGTATTGGGACTCATCAAGTATTTTCTGTAAGGGATTATCAGCTGGGGGATCAGAAATATTCAAAGAAGATTCAGTTGTTATTTCCTTCCAAATGTTTTTATTAATTATGAAAGAATTATTTTTTAAATAAGAAGGATATGCATTTTCTTTGAAATTGTTCCAGATTATTTGACTGGTGAAAGGAAGTGATGTGTAATCCATCATTTGTAAAGTTTTCAAAAAATGATAATAGCTTTCGAAATAAGCTTTGCATTCAAGCACCACTAAATTATTTATGTCTAATTGTGAACAAACATCCAAGAGACTAAGATGTTCGTCTCCAACACCTCTTATAAAAACATCAACACAACTTTCATTTTCTACTTTTTTTTTAAATTTGCCTTGTTTATCGTTTTGTGAATTGACAACTGCGAAAACAAATTTTTTAAGATCTGGATTTGTCATTACAATTAAACTGCCATACATAAATCTTTTTGAATTGGTCCAATTTATTTTATGGTTTTTGTTTGACGTATATGGAAACATTCGTAAACATAAGTAAATTCCAGAGCCATATACTTCATCCAGGATTTTCCCTTTGTGATAAACATAAACTGAATCCAAAAACTCAGGGTCCATATTATAGAATCCAGTTTCTTGTAGAGATTTCACTGCTTTTCTTAAACCTTCACTAAAATCCTAAATAAAATAATTAATAGAGAAACACAGAAAGAAATAATAAATTCATAGAAGAAAGAAAAAAAAAAAATTATTAAAATATAGTAAAATAAAAAAAAGGTTTTTACCTCTTTAAGCAAATAAAACATATTATTTAGATATTGTTCCCATGACTCATATTTATTTCCATTTTTATTTATAATTATATGAGGGAAAAACTGTTTTTGTTCATAAAAAAAATCTTTAATTGATATGATTTTTTCATAGCGATAATTGAAAGTCCAAACATTAGGTGTATTGTTCACTTTCAAAACACTGTTTTCTTCTTTTTTGATAGGATTAATTTCTTTTTTGAGTAAATTCTTCTTCATTTCTAGTATCTGATTTTTGTTTTCTTGAAAACTGATTTGTAAATTCTTGATTTTTTCTTTGATTTTATCATCATCCACTTGAATATCTAATTGATCGAGGCAATCAATGATTGAATTTACGGGAAAAGCGTTCATTGTTTTTGTATTGTAAAAAGAATGTTTCAAAATAAATTTCAGCAAGATTTTCAAATTGATTAAGATTTTTATGATATGCATAACCTCGAAATCTTTCAGTATTGTATCACCTTTTTTCAATTCTTCTTTTATAAGCTCACAAAAAATTTTGTTTAAGAAAAAGTCATTAAACAAATGAATTGTCTTGACCTCTACTTCAGAAGAATCTGAAACAATAGTTAAAATTTCTAATAGGGCAGCGATGTGTTTCTGAAAATTGTCTTTAGAAATTGCTTTTGATAATGTTTTTAAGGAATTGACTCTTTCTGAGCCTTTTTGATTGAATATCTGGTTGATAATTACTTCTAAATTGAAAATAAAGTTTTCTTTTTCAACATTTTGAAAATCAAGATTTTGTTGATGATTTTTTTGAATTTTCAGAATTGGAACTCCATCTTTATCATAAAAAGATTTTGGTTTTATAATATCTTCATCGATTTCGTTGAATTTTTTTTGATCAGTTTTCCATAATGGTTTCTCTTCAATATTATCTTCTTTTGAAGTAATATTCTTTTTAAAAGAGCTTATAATCTTTTTTTGGAATTGTTTGGGAGCTTCTTCCTTTATTTTATTGAAGAAATCTTTTGTTTCTTCTTGAATTTCGTTTTGAAAAACAACTGCAATTTCTTGGTTTGTTTCTTTATTTTTATTTATGAATTTTGGCCTTTCTTTTATTTCTTTAGGCTTCAAAAAGCTTTTATTTTCAGCAATCAGTTCTTTAGGTTTTTCTTCAATGTCATTTGCTTTGTTTCTATTCAAAAATTTCATTGGCTTTAGTTTTCCTTTAAGGACTTCGTTTAGATTCATTGAGATTTAGATGCTTTTCTGATATGATTTTTTTTATTTTCACTGAAATTTATAGAACCCCTCTCGAAAAAATGGTAATTTTGATAATTTTGAAATTTGAATAATTTTGAAAGGGAAAACATCTTTCTTTTATTAAAAAAAAATATGTTCTATTTACTTTATAATTTTTTAGAAATTCAATAAAATTCAAATTTAGGGCATATTTATTGTTAAATGCCTAAAAAAATTTATCTACCTATTTTTTTAAAGGAAAAAAAAAAATTTAAATTTAATTGTGCTGCATATTATTGAAAATTGCTTATTCATTTTTATCATCCAACGTTTTTTTCGGAATTATTCTCCAAAGTTCTATATTGATTTCTTTCTCAGTATTTTTTTCAATGGTCCTTAGTTGAGGTGAAAATTTTGAAGTTGTTGTTTTGTAATTTGTTGAATTGTTTGGGTTTAATTCCAACAAATTAATGCTGCCATTATTAATTTTTTCCGTGCTATCAATTTTCCAGGTTAACGCAGGTTTTTGTACTATATACGAAAGATCTTCTTTGCTTTTGTTTTCAGTTTTTCTTCAAAAAATTAAAAGAAAATAATAATGAATTTTTATTACAAATCTTTGAAATCATTGAATAAAGTTGAAGGTTCACTTATACACATATTGCTGTTTTCTTGACTAATATTGAAATAAGGATGTTCCAGTGCATTTTTCAAAGAAATTCTGTTTTCAGGGTTTTTTTCGAGCATATTTTTTAATAGATCAACAGCTTTAAGAGATAAATATAAAGACTTTTAACTAAAAAAATGGTAAATTTAAAAGAAACCTTGAAAAGATGCATTTGAACATAAATTAAAATCTATTTGACATGCTTTATTTAACTGTATTATTCTCTTATAATTCTCCCCTTGAAAGAGTCTTTTGCCAGTTATGCTAAAAAATCATTAATTCCTCAAAAATAATATTTGATAAATAAAACACACAGGAGATAAAATATGGCTCCAGCACTAAAAGTATCGCATCTCTCATCATAAAACTTATTAATATTTTCTTTATATTCCAAGATTTCTGGTGCCACAAACCCAGGAGTCCCACATTTTTTGAATAAAACATCCTTTACTTCAATATGAATAAAAGAAGCTAAACCAAAATCAGCAATAACAATATTGCTGAGGTTTTTATCATCTTTTAAAAGTATATTTTCGGGCTTTAAATCCCTATGCATGATCCCTTTTTTGTGAATGTGATGAAGAGCTTCAAGAATATTTCTCATGACTTTCGCTCTTTCAATCTCATTGAAATTAAAAAGCTTTTCTTTGATTGCTTTGAGCAATTCACCACCTTTTAAGACCTCCATCACTAGATAAATTGAACTGGCGCTCTCGTAAACTTCAAATAGCTTTAGGATGTTTTTGTGATCAAGTTTTCGCATAATTGCAATTTCATTTAGCAATCCTTCCTTTGAGAAATAAAATATTTTATAATGGAAAAATTTAATTATTTTCTTAGAGAGAAGTTAATGACATAAATTTATCAAACATATTTCATTTATTGAAAATATCAATATTTTACTTTCCCGTTTGGTTGTGTCAACAAATATTCCTTATTTAAAGCTTTTATCGCAAACATCTCTTGCCCTTCTTTCTTTATCCCTAAAAAAACCTTTATTAAATTTATTTGCTTGAGTTTTCAAAAAAAATTTCTTTAAAAAAAACCTTTGCAAAACTGCCTTTCCCAATCATTTTTGTAACACTAAAATCCTCATGAAAACTTGTTTGAATAAAAGCCAGCGTCAAAAGCTTCTTCCAAGCAATAAAAATGGTTTCACTATTCGTGAAAATTTCTGAAAATTGTTGATTTTTCGAAAATTTAAATCCATAAATAAAAATTTCTGTTTTAGGATTATGTATTTTGCTGACACGAACCAATTCAAACTTCATAATTTTCTTGATATTCAAATTTTTTTCATTCTTTGAATAAAAAAAATCATTAAATAAATATTAACTGTATTAAAACCTCACCTTTGTATAATAAAGATAATCCTTCGTTAAAAAATAAATGCGAGAAGTGCTAAGACCTAGTCGTTTTCCTTTTTTGAAAAATTGGCTTTTGGCAAGAATTTTTGAATTGTTTGAAAATTTTTGAGGGGGTTTGAGCCAAAGTTTATTTGATTTGATTTTGTCATTGAAGAAGGAATCGATTCGTTGTTTTTCCATTTTCTCAAAATTATAACAAAAAATTTGATATGTATGAAATTAATAAAATTCTGATTATTATATTTTTAGAGTTTTTTTGTTGGAAATTTTTTTTAGTTTTAAATGAAGGGTTTTTACGAATTAAGGGTTTTTACGAATTTAAAAAAAAATAATATTCAAATAAGATTACTTTTGAAAATTTTCTATTGTTCCTGCAAAAAAAACCTTAAAAAACAAAAAGTGAAATACAAAAATGTCAAAAAAATTCATTCATGAAGCAATTTCTTCGATATTGAGTAAAATAAAAATAAAAAAATGTTTTTAATTATCATTATCGAAATAAATGATTTTAGACGTTGAAATTTTCAAGGTAAAATTAGATATGGACAAGGAAAAAGACATTTTGGAAAAATTTATGCAATCAAAACAAAAAAAAAAAGAAGAAATCGAAATTCTTGACGAATCCAAAACAGAAAATTCCATTGAAATTCTTCAGGAAACAGCAAACAAAGAGAAAACGACGAATCAAATTACAAAAGAAAAAAACCGAAATTCCTTTGAAATTGAAAAGACTTCCAATTTTAAAGAAAATCGAGCAAAATTACAAGAAAATTTAATCATGATAGAAGAAAATCCCGATATATTGGTTCGAGTTTCAGAAAAAGCAAAGAAAACTGTAAATAAATTTGTTGCACATTTGAAAGAAATCACAAAATTACGGAAATTTCCTGATGATTTCACAAATAAAAAAAATAAATTTATAGAAGATTTAGTTTTTGTGAAGGAAAACAGAGAAAAATATGAAGGGTTCAATGATAAACTTAAGAAATCTTTTAAGTCATTAAAAATGATAATTTTAATGAAAAAATACTTACGAAATCTCTTTA
>JFJP01023605.1_pt1 | contig 10304 bp, 9 predicted proteins | sample 431651 | NCBI WGS metagenome assembly JFJP01 (sample SAMN02602958, study PRJNA72255) | Microbial mat metagenome, whole genome shotgun sequencing project. | biome: fresh water; feature: sink hole; material: water; isolation source: purple microbial (photo- and chemosynthetic) mats found in... | reverse complement strand
CAGCCCTTGCCCGGCCCGCCACGGAACGCTTGAGCCGGAGCGGAGGTGGCTGGAGAAAGAAGAAGTGTATGGGGGTGCAGGGGACGAGTCCCCGTGGGACGTGTCCTGCCAGCCGGAGGCATTCTTATCGCGGCGTCATGGCCTTCTTGGTCTTGGCGGTGGGCATGGCTGTGGCCGGGTCTTCGGGCCAGGGGTGTTTGGGGTAGCGGCCGCGCATTTCGGCGCGAACGAGCGGATAGGCGTTTTTCCAGAACGAGGTCAGGTCGCGGGTGACCTGCAGGGGGCGTCCGGCCGGGGAGAGCAGGTGCAGGACCAGGGCGTAGCGTCCGTCTGCAAGGGTAGGTGTGGTGGCACAGCCGAACATTTCCTGCAATTTGACCGGGAGGACGGGGCCGGATTCGGGGCTGTAGTCGATTCTGCGTCGAGCTCCCGTCGGCACTATCATGAATTCCGGGGCTTGGCGGTCCAGTTCCCGCAGTTTGTCCCATCCCAACAAGGCCTTGAGCGCCTGTAGCAGATCGATCTTGCCCAGGTCCGCGTGTGAGCGCGCGCCGATTGCGAAGGGTCCGAGCCAGTCTTCGATGTTATTAAGCAACGCTTCATCCGATACATCCGGCCAGGTCTTTGGGTCCAGACCGCGCAGGAACCGAACCCGGTCCCGAAGGCTTTTGCATTCCTCGCTCCAGTTCAGGCGCGAGAGGTCTTTTTGTCCCTGCAACAGCGCCCTGGACAGGGTTTCCGGGTCGGTGGCCAGCTTTTCTTCCCTCACGCAGAGCGTATCAAGCATGATTTTACGCAGGCTGACGATCCGGTCTTTGAGTGGGTCGAGGCGCACTTCGTCCTCTTCTTGGAACTGCTGCCCGAAGTACGTTTGCAGTTCGTTCCACGAAAGCGGTGCAGACTGCCAGATTTTCGCTCCGGCCACGTCTCCGTCCAGATCGGCGATGGCCAAAAATTCGTGCCCTGTCATGGTGCTTGGCCCTGGCCATATGGCTTTGCGTCCGCTGGTCAGGCGGTAGGAACCATCTTCCTGGCGGCGGGCGATGCGATCCGGATAGGCCAGGGCGGTGAGGATCCCGGCGGCCTCGGGATCGATCTGCTCTTGGCTTACCGAGGCGAGCCGCGCGATCTGCTCCGTGCTGGCGCGCAGTGTGTCTTTGCGTGAAAGGGAATGGGGATGAATGCGTAGCGTGTCGCGCAGATCCGAGGAGCCGCGCATGCTCCGCCCCGGTTCGCCGAGGATGGCGGCCAGATAGGCTGCGGTGGGGCCAAGCCCGTGTTTTCTGGCGGTCAGCACCATGTGCCCCAGACGTGGATGCAGGGGCAGGAGCGCCATTTCTCGGCCATGATGTGTGATGCGGCCCTGATCGTCCAGGGCTTCCAGGCTTTGCAGCAGGCGCAGCGCGCTCCTGTAATGCCCGGCCGGGGGCGGCGTGAGCCAGGACATGGTGCCGGGGTCGGTCGCGCCCCACAGAGCCAGGTCCAGCACCAGCGGGGCCAGGTCGGCTTCGAGCATTTCCGGGGCGGGGTAGGGTTTGCGGCTGACTTCGTCTGCCTGGTCCCAGATCCGAAAACAGATGCCGGGTTCCGTGCGCCCGGCCCGACCCCGGCGCTGGGTCACGGTGGCGAGGGCGGCCGGTTCCGTGACCAGCACAGTCATGGAGCTTTTGGGGTCGAAGCGCGGCAGCCGGGACAGGCCGCTGTCGATGACGATGCGCACGCCTTCGATGGTCAGGGATGTCTCGGCGATGGCCGTGGCCAGGACGATCTTGCGTGTGCCGGACGCGGGCGGGGCGATGGCTTTGTCCTGCTCGGTTGCGGTCAGGGCGCCAAGCAAAGGGTGAATTTCCACTCCGGCACCGGGGTTTTCGAGCAGTTCCGCCGTGCGCCGGATTTCGCGCGCTCCGGGGAGAAAGGCCAGAATGCTGCCACGCTCCGTGGCCAGGGCGTGGCGGATGGCGCGGGCCATGCGCTCTTCCAGGAAGAGTCCTGGCAAGCGCAGATAGCGGGTTTCCACTGCGTGAGGCTGGCCGGGACATTCAATGATCCGGCTTGGCGCGATCAGGTCGGCCACGGCTATTGCGTCCAGCGTGGCGGACATGACCACCAGACGCAGGTCCGGGCGCAGCGCGGCGCGGACTTCAAGACACAGGGCCAAGCCCAGATCGGCCTGCAGGCTGCGTTCGTGGTATTCGTCGAAGATGACGCAGCCGTATCCCGAAAGCTCGGGGTCATGCTGGAGCATGCGCGTCAATATGCCTTCGGTCACGACCTCGATGCGCGTGGCGCTTGAGACCCGGATGTCGAGGCGGGTGCGATAGCCAACGCGCGCTCCGACCTTTTCCCCGAGCAGGTTCGCCATGTGGCGGGCAGCGGCGCGGGCGGCCAGCCGCCGGGGTTCGAGCATGAGAATCTTGTTTTTGCCCAGCCAGGCAGAGGCAAGCAGGGTCAGGGGGATGCGCGTGGTTTTGCCGCTGCCGGGCGGGGCATGCACCAGACACGCGGTCCCCGTGGCCAGGGTGTCCGCAAGTTCGGGCAGGACGGCATCAATGGGGAGCGGCGTCAAAGCGGGCATGGAAGCCGGATCGCGCAGAGGCGTGGACATGAGTTAGAACAGGGCGCGGCAGAGCAGCAGCGCCATCATGGCGTACAGTCCCGCGAGTCCGTCATCGATCATGATCCCCCATCCGCCGGGCAGCCAGCGTTCCGAAGCCCGCACCGGCCAGGGCTTGGCGATGTCGAAGAAGCGGAAGAAAAGAAAGGCCGGGATGATCCAGAGCGTATCCGACGCGGCCAGAGGCAGCAGGGTTATCCACTGTCCCCACAGCTCATCCACGACGACGCAGGATGGGTCCTTGCAGCACATGCTCCGTTCGGCCTGGCCTGCGCACCAGCTGCCAAAGGGGAAGAGCAGCAGCAGGGCGAGCACGCGGCCCCAGAGCGGCAGAGGCAGGAAAAGAAACGGTGCCAGAATGGCCGCGACCAGGGAGCCCCAGGTCCCCGGAGCCGTGCGCATGCGTCCGGCCGGGCCAAGGGTGGCCAGGTTCATTCGCAGCGCATCGATCCAGTTTTCAGCGCAGGTTGATTTATCGGGCATTGGCCACTCCGATGGCTCCGATTTCAAGCAGGAAATCAAGGACCGAGCGCAGAGGTAGACCGACAACATTGGTGTAAGAGCCCTGGACCTCGTCGACCAGAAAAGCCCCGATGCCCTGGATGCCGTAAGCTCCGGCCTTGTCCATGGGTTCTCCTGTGTCGATGTAGCCCTGCAGCATCTGGCGGGAATTCTGGGCCATGTGCACGCGGGTGGTCACTGTGCGGCACAGGGAAATGTCGCCCTGTCCGCGCAGCATGCAGAATCCGGTCATGACCTCGTGCCAGCGGCCGGAGAGGGAGGAAAGCATGTCCAGCGCATCGGCGGCGTCTTTGGGCTTGCCCAGGATATTCGCATCCTGGACCACGATGGTGTCGGCGCTGACGACCACCTTGTCCGGGTGCCTGGCCGCGATATCAAGGCCCTTGATCCGGGCCATGCGGGCCGCGTAGTCCGCCGGGGCCTCGCCCGGTTCGGGCTGTGGTTCCTTCAGGGTGCTGGGTAAGACTTCGAAGCCCAGACCCTGCCCGGCCAGCAGCGCTTGTCTCCGGGGCGAGGCCGAGGCCAGGACCAGAGGCAGGATGGCTCGAAACGGACCCTGGCTCGACAGACCCGGAATCATTTTTCCTCCTGCGGGGCGATCAGCGCGTCGCGCAGGGCCTCGTCCAGGGTGGGGTGTGCGAAGATGTGTTCGTGCGCTTTTTCAACGGTCCAGCAATCGCGAACCATGATCTCGGCCAGAGTGACCAGATGTGATGCTCCGTGTCCGACGGCGGTTACGCCATGCACCACGCCGTTTACCCAGCTGACCTTGACCAGCCCTTGGGCTTGGCCATGGGCCTGGGAAATGGGGTTGGCGCCGAGGTTGGCGCGGGAAACTCGCACGTTCTTGCCCTGGGCGGCCAGTTCTGCGGCGGTGCTTCCGGCGCGCATGACCTCGATGGAACCATAGATGCATCCCGGAATGGGGCCGGGGGCATATGGCGCTGCCGTTTCTCCCAAGGCGTGCAGCACGGCGTAGCGCCCCTGATGTTCAGCCGCATGGGCCAGGAGAGTGCGGCCGTTGACGTCGCCGATGGCATAGATGTTCGGCGTTGCTTGCAAAAATTCGTCGGTCGTGACCCAGCCCGCGCCGGTCATGGTAACGCCTGCGTTGCCCAGTCCGAGTCCAGGAGTGTTCGGTTTGCGTCCAACCGCGACCAGAGCCTTGGTGGCCCGGATTTCCGTGCCGTCCTCCAATCGGACCAGGACCGATTCGCCTTCATTGACCAGTCCGGCCACCCGCTTGCCCGTGACGATGTTCCATTTTTTGCGTTTGAGCATCCCACTTAAGGTCTGCGCGATTTCTTCGTCTTCAGCGGGAGCGATGCGGGGGGCGGCTTCGATGATATGGATCGCCGTTCCAAGGCGGTGCCAGAAGTCGGCCATTTCGAGACCGATAGCCCCGGCACCGATGACCGCCAGACTGGCGGGCGCCTCGTCAAGGTCCAGAAGATCCGTGGAGTCGAGAACCCGCGCATGATCGGGTTCAAGCCCCGCAAACCAGTTCGTGGAGGAACCCGTGGCGATGATGAGCGTCTTGAAGCTCAACGTCTGTTCGTTCTCGCCGGTGACACGCACCGAATTTTTGTCCAGCAGGGAGGCTTGACCTTGGACCAGGGCGACCCCATGCTTTTCAAGACAACAGGCCATGGCCTTGTGGGTCGCCGCGACAAAGGCGTTTTTGCGTTTCTTGAGCGCGCCCATGTCCATCTGCACGGAGCCGCTGCACAGGCGCAAACGCGACTGGGCGTGCAAGCCCTCAAGATGGGCGGTGGCTCCGAGATAGAGTTTGGTGGGGATGCATCCCCAGTTGAGGCAGGTTCCTCCGAGGTGCTCTTTCTCGATGAGGGCGACCGTTTTTCCTCTTTGACTGGCGAGCAGAGCTGCGGCATAACCGCCCGGACCCGCTCCTATGACAATGATGTCAAAATGGCTCATGGGAATTCTCGTATGGGCTTAAATGATGGGCGTGTGAACGAAACACGCAAGTCTAATCGGAAGCAGGGCGGAACTCAACCCTTGGCGCGGCCTGTGCGCTTCGGTCAAAATGAGAGCTGGACAGGTGTCCGGCCTTTTTGTTTGGCAGGTCGGGCTGGCAGGGATTCCAATACCAAAATACTCGGATTTACAAGTCGTTTACCTCTACGTCGCGGCGGGGGGATATGGAGATACGATGCAGGAGAATTTGAAAAGTCAGAGCGGGGGAAAACGAAAGGGAGTCGCCTCGCTTTTTGACGATTACGAGATAAAGGATCTTTTCCGCAGATACATCCAGCTTCTGATAGTGGTCGAGGTGCTCATCTTTCTGGTTTGCTGGGTTTACCAGCTGGGCATTGACGAGGTCGCGGTGACCGGCAAGCCTGTTGATGTCCCTTTTCCCTGGAAGGCCTACTTTCTGGTATCCTTTTCGGCCCCGGTGGCAGTGACATTTCTGGTCGGCATAGTGGTCGTGGCCTTCAATTCCTTTCTTTACGGACAGAAGAAAAGGCCGGTGTTCAAGGAAACCTCCACCGGAGGAGCAGCGGGGAGGCTGGCCAAGGCTGCCAATTTCTGTTTTCAGCTCCCTTTTTTGCTGACGCTTCTGCTGCTGGGCGTATTCATGGGCATCGTCTACAATTTGGGTTCGATCATGGATTACCTGGGCCGTTTCGGCGAGGCCGCGGCCAAGGTCATACTGATCGGATCGGGCTGTGTCCTTGTGGCCGGGACCATATTCGGAATTGTGCGCATGATTCTCAACTACAAACTGCGCAAAAAGAACATGGAATACGATTACAAACGGGAGGTCATGGATCGCTTGGGCATCGCAATTCTGGACGAGCGCACCATGATCGACAGCCAGGGGCAGGTGGTTGGGCCGCGCAATGTTGAGATCTCCGCCGCCGAGCAGGATGTGTTGCCGCCCGCGACGTCTGAATCCACGGTTTCCGAGAAGCCGGATTGCCGCTGAAGAGTCTTTGATTAACGTCCAAAAGGGAATCATCCTTTGCATAACAGCCCGGTTTTTCCGGGCTTTTTTGCGTCCAGTGTCTTGCAATTCAGTTTGGTCACGTTGACTGGCTGGATTGATCCGTTTGGAAAATTATTTTCTGGAACGCTCACTTGCGGATGCGTCGCGCATGCATGAAAGTAAAGTAGTGAATGTTTACCTGCTCTTGGGATAATGTGTATGAAAATAGTCCGAAATATTTTGTCGACTTATTGGGTCTGAAATCAAAATGATATTTACACATTGTCATTTCTAGGCTAGCCGGTTTGCAAGAAAATTTAGCCAGTAAAGTTAGTCTGTGGCATGATTTATGAGAGTTGCTAACTCGGGTTGTTCGTCTGAGTTGACTCTGAAATCATGTTCAAGAGAAGCTTTTTGCGTAACCTAGTTGGTAAGGAGGGCGTGTATGAGTGAGTATTCTGCCTGGGATTGGGGCATAGGCTCCAGAACCGTGGCCGACCTATCCGAATGTGACTGCGACGTTGAATGGCGCGAGGAAAACCAGGCCAGTCCCGATGGGGAACAGGTTGCGGCCGTGGTCAAGACCGGCGAAGGGGAGTTCAGCGTGTGCGTCAATGGCACATGCTGGGAACCTAGATATGAGCGCATCTGGTATTTGCGGTATTCTCCGGATGGACGCTTGGCCGGACTGGCCTGTGACGGGGACTGGACCATGTGCGTGGACGGTGAACCGTGGGAAGAGACCTATGGTTTTCTGTTCAACACCATGTTTTCCAAGGATGGTTCGACCATCGCCTGTTGTGTGGCGGACTCAATGACCTACGGCATGGTTGTGGAAGGCGTGGCCTGGGAAAAGCTGTACGCCAACGCCAATAATTTCATGCTCAGTTCGGACGGAAAGCGCAGTACCGCCGTGGTTCAGACCATCCCATTGGGTCAGGCTGAAGTGTTCAAGTTCAAGGAGGGTATCTACTCCGTGGCTGTGGATGGAGTGCCCTGGGACGTGAACTTCGTGAACGTATGGACTCCACGCTTCAATGCCGACAACAGTTCGGTTGCCGCCCAGATTCGACACACCCTCTTCGATTACACAATTGTCGTGGACGGCAAGCCCTGGGCAGAAAACTTCAACCAGGTCTGGGAACCTCTATTCCACCCCACGAAGAACTCGGTTGCCGCGCCAGTGCGTCTGTCCGGCAGGTGGGGCATGGCCCTGGATGGCAAGATAATCTGGCAGCCCTCATTTTTTCAGGTCTGGCAGCAGCAGTTCAGCCCCTCCGGCGACAAGCTCGCCGCCATTGTCTGCCCCCAATACGGGCGTTGGACTCTGGCTGTTGACGGGAAGCCGTGGAACACGACTTTCGGTGACATGGTCATGGACATGACCTTCAGTCCCGATGGAAAGCGCTTGGCCGCCCTTGGCAAGCAGGATGGCAAGTGGACGGTGTTTGTCGACGACAAGCCTTGGAACAGCCAGTACGACATGTGCTACGCTCCGGTTTTTTCGCAGGACAGCAAGCATGTGGCCGCCAGGGTGGAAAAGAAGGGCCGCTTCACGATCGCAGTGGATGGCAAGGAATATGGCCAGGGTTTCGATCAGTGCTTTGACCCGACGTTCAGTCCCGATGGAAGCCGGATTCTGATCCGTGCCATCGTGGGCGGAAAGTACCAAAGAATTGTCGAGTCCGTAGCAAAAATCATCGGATAAGGAGGCTAGACATGCAGGATGTCTATTTATTGGTATCTGGCCCCTTGGCTTGGGCTGCCTGGACTATATTTTTTCTTGGGTCGATATATAAAATATGGTCGACATTGAGCACTGCAAAAAAGAAAGATCAGGTGTTGCTCAATTATGTGTCGTTCAGGTATGGAATGAGATCCATCATTAATTGGTCGATTCCTTTCAACACGGTCAATATGAGATTGAATCCCATTTTTACCGGTGTGGCATTTTTCTTTCACATTGCGTTTTTTGTGCTGCTTATATTTGTCTCCGCACATCAGATCATGATCGAGGAAGGTTTCGGCATAGGCTGGTTTACTATTCCTGATTTCGTGGCCGACATTCTGGCCTTCGCGGTCATCGGAGCGTGCCTCTTCTTTGCCGTGCGCCGGGTGATTCGTCCCGAAGTGAATTATGTCACCGACTGGACAGATTTTGCCCTGCTCGCTCTCGTGGCGGCGCCCTTTGTGACGGGAGCCCTGGCCTACCATCAGCTTGGCGATTACATGCTCATGGTCGTGCTGCACATGGTGTCGGCGGAGCTTTTGCTCGTGGCCATCCCCTTCACGCGTCTCAGTCACATGCTGCTGGCTCCCTTGACCAGGGCATACATCGGGTCTGAATTTGGCATGGTGCGCCACGTCAAGGATTGGTAAAAAGAGGAGAACGCTATGAACGAACGCGTCTGGATAAAGGACGAAGGTGTTGAACGGGGAGCTGAAAAGCTGACCCCGGAAAGGATCGAGAAGACGATTAATGCGGTTTTCGACAATGAAGCCGGGGCGCGCCTCAAGGCCTATGTCGAGACATGCGCCCATTGCGGCCTGTGCTCTGATGCCTGCCATTTCTTTTTGTCCCGGGATCGTGATCCACGCTTTTCCCCTGTGGGCAAGGTCAAGCAGACCATTTGGGGAATGCTCGACAAGAAAGGTAAGGTTACCGCTGAATTCATGAAGCAGGCTATTCAGGTCGCTCAGACCGAGTGCAATATGTGTCGTCGCTGCGTGCAGTATTGTCCGTTTGGCATCGACATCGCATACATGATGTCTCTGGTGCGCCGTATAGGGCACAAGCTGGAGATCACTCCTCTCTACATTCAGGACACGGCCCATTCCCATTCCGCGACCATGAACCAAATGTGGGTCAAGGATGACGAATGGATCGACGCCTTGATCTGGCAGGAGGACGAGTTGCGTGAGGAATTGCCGAATGCTCGTATCCCGTTGGAAAAGGAAGGGGCGGAGATCATGTACTCCGTTATCGGTCCTGAGCCCAAATTCCGAACCCAGCTCATCTATCAGGCTGCGGCCATCATGAACGAGGCTGGGTGTGACTGGACCATGCCGGCGACTCCAGGATGGGATAACTCCGACATGGCCATGTACACCGGTGATTCGGAGATGATGGGCCGCCTGAAGAGGATGCATTTTGACACCGCCGCCAGGTTGCGTGTTAAGAAGATCGTCATGGGCGAATGCGGCCACGCATTCCGCTCCGTCTATGATACTGGTAACCGTGTGCTGGGATGGCAGATGCCACCCATCCAGGTTGTGCATGCACTCGAATTTTATTGGGATCTTTTGAATGAGGGCAAGATCAGGGTCGCCAAGAAGTTTGAAGAGCCGGTGACGTTTCACGATCCCTGCAACGTTGTGCGCGGACGCGGCTTGCATGAAAAGGCGCGTGAAGTGGTGCGTGCATTCTGTCCCAATTTTATCGAGATGACTCCTAACAAGGAGCATAATTACTGCTGCGCCGCAGGCGGCGGAGTAATCAACTGCGGCCCGCCATTCAAGAATGCCCGCGTTGAGAGCAACAGGGTCAAGGCTGAGCAACTGCAGGCCACCGGAGTGAAGGTCTGCATAGCTCCATGTCATAACTGTCATGGTGGTCTTGAAGATATTATCCACAAGTATAAGCTAGGCATCGAGCTCAAGTTTCTTGGGGAGATTATCTATGATTGCATGGAAAAACCAAATGCTGTCTAGAGGTGAGCAATGAGACATATACTATACAGATACTTTATTTTCTGCTCTGTCGTGCTCTGCGTCACGTTTTGCAGTATTTCGGCTTTTTCTCAGGACGATACGTATTTAAAGGTTGATGCTTTTGGGAAATTGGAACGTCCGATCAGTGCTTTTGACCATGACGACCACAATACAAAGGCCGCCCTGGAAGATTGTTCCATATGTCATCACGTTTATGAAAACGGAAAGATCGTTGAGGGGGAGAGCTCTGAGGATCGGCCCTGTGCGGAATGCCATACCCTTGAGGCCCAAGGCACACAGCCTGGCCTCATGATGGCCTACCACAAACAGTGCAAGAGCTGTCATGTTGAAAAAAAGAAAGGACCCGTCGCTTGCGGCGAATGCCATGTGAAAAAATAAAGCGTTGTTTTTTGTCAGATCTTGAACCCGGCTTTCCTTGGAAGGCCGGGTTTTTTTTGGAGGATAATGTCTGTTTTCCCTCTTTCCTTCGTTGAATTGTAAGCGCTC
>JFJP01041024.1_pt1 | contig 10305 bp, 9 predicted proteins | sample 431651 | NCBI WGS metagenome assembly JFJP01 (sample SAMN02602958, study PRJNA72255) | Microbial mat metagenome, whole genome shotgun sequencing project. | biome: fresh water; feature: sink hole; material: water; isolation source: purple microbial (photo- and chemosynthetic) mats found in... | reverse complement strand
GGAAAACCATTTCACAAAGGATTCATTATTGGAGGGATTATCTTTGGGATTGGCTGGGCAATTACCGGCGCGTGTCCCGGACCTATCTTTGCACAGATCGGTGCAGGAGAATTACCTGCGATCATCACATTGTTTGGCGCGTTGATCGGTGCATATTTACACAGCGCGTTCAGAGAAAAATTGCCGCATTAAAGCATTTTTCCAAAAAGAATATTTTTCTCACACAAAGACACGAAAATATGTAATTGTTTTTCTTTGTGACTTTGTGTGAAAATTTATCGAGTGAATATTAAATATTCGGCGGAATATGTTCATCGAAGGGCGTTTGCATCCCCCAAAAAATCTGGTTATCTTGGTTCAACAATCAACATATCAGCGGCATTATCCGCTTTTTTTATCCTCTGTGACGTAGAATCTGTGTTATGGCAAACAATATTGTAATAAAATCTGATGTAACAATCGACACTCTCGACTCTATTCCAAAAACATTGCCGGTATTACCGCTGCGCGATGTGGTCATTTTTCCCTATATGATCTTTCCGGTGCTGGTCGGGCGCGAAACATCGTTGCGTGCAGCAAATCATGCGCTGGAAAACAACAAATTCATTTTTCTCGTTTCACAAAAAGATCCAACAGTGGAAGAACCGGGCAAGGATGATATTTATATGGAAGGGACGGTCGCAAAGATCGTTCAGATATTGAAACTTCCGAACAATTTGATGAAGATCTTGGTGGATGGAACGGTGCAGGGAACGATCGCTCAGTTTCTTCCGAATGATAAATTCATGATGGCAGATATCACGACGTCACTTCATTCGGCAGACAATTCCACCGAGATGGATGCGATTGTTCGTCATGCAACGTCGTTGTTTTCGGAATATGTCCGTGCAAATAGAAACATCCCTCCCGAAGCGCTTGCTGCGTTCGACAATATCAAAGACATTCAACGCCGCTTCTATTATATGGCGGCAAATATCCTGCAGACCGTCGAAATAAAACAAAAACTGCTCAAACTGAGTGTGCTGAAAGATCAATATCTGGAAGTGATCCGGATTCTCAACTCCGAGATCTCCATTTTGAAGATCGAGCGTGAGATCGATACGAAAGTGCACGAAAATATTCAGAAGACGCAGCGAAAATATTTTATTCAGGAACAGATCAAGATCCTGCAGGATGAACTTGGCGATGAAGAGGGAACTCCGGAACTTTCAAAATTGAAAGAAGACATTGAAAAATCCGGAATGAAGAAGGAAGCGTATGAGAAGGCGATCGAAGAATACAATAAGTTGAAGAAAACACCATCAATGTCGCCGGAGTTCGGTGTTATTCGTAACTATCTTGATTGGATGATCAGTCTTCCGTGGAAAAAAACGACGAAAGACGATCTGAAGATCGATCACGTTAAAAAGATTTTGGATGAAGATCACTTTGGATTGGAAAAACCGAAGGACAGAATTCTTGAACACATTGCGGTACTGAATCTTGTGAAAGAAATGAAAGGTCAGATCCTTTGCCTTGTTGGTCCTCCGGGTGTGGGAAAAACGTCGCTGGCAAAATCAATTGCACGAGCGTTAGGGAGAAAGTTTGTCCGTATGTCGCTCGGCGGCGTACGCGATGAAGCAGAAATTCGCGGACATCGCAGAACATATATCGGTTCGATGCCGGGTAAGATCATTCAATCAATGAAGCGTGCCGGCGTTGTCAATCCGGTTATTTTAATGGATGAGGTCGATAAGATGAGCATGGATTTCCGCGGCGATCCATCCAGTGCGTTATTGGAAGTGCTCGATCCTCAGCAGAACAATACATTCAACGATCATTATCTGGAAGTGGATTACGATCTTTCCAAGGTGATGTTTATTACCACGGCAAACGTGCGGTATCAAATTCCGCTTCCGCTGCTGGACAGAATGGAAGTGATCGAACTTTCAAGCTATCTTGATTTCGAAAAGAAAGAGATCGCGATACGGCATATCGTTCCACGGTTGATCAAAGATCATGGAATGACCGAAAAAGATATCGAGATCAAGAACGAAGCGATCATGAAGATCATCTCCGAATACACCCGCGAAAGCGGTGTGCGAAATCTGGAGCGTGAAATTGCATCCGTCTGCCGTAAAGCCGCCAAGGAAACTGTTCTTGCTCGGCAAAAGAATGGAAAGAAAAAACATTCGGTCGTGGTGATTGACGAGAAGAAGATAGAGCAATATCTCGGAGTACCGAAATTTAGAAATAAAGAAGCAGATAAAAAACCGCAGATCGGTTCAATCACAGGATTAGCGTGGACCAGTGTTGGTGGTGATATTCTGCATGTAGATGTAACGGTAATGAATGGCGCAGGAAAGTTGACCCTTACCGGACAGCTTGGTGATGTGATGAAAGAATCGGCGCAGGCAGCATTGAGTTACATCCGCACAAACGCAAAAAAATTGAAATTGAATCCGGAATTCTTCAAGAAGCACGAGATCCATATTCATTTACCAGAAGGTGGTATTCCGAAAGATGGTCCATCGGCAGGAATTACGATGACAATGGCGATGATCTCTGCAATTGGCAACAGACCGGCGCGCGCTGATGTTGCAATGACGGGCGAGATCACACTGCGTGGTGAAGTATTGCCGATCGGCGGGCTGAACGAAAAACTTCTTGCGGCAAAACGAGCGGGTATTAAAACAGTATTGATTCCAAAGGAAAACATGAAGGATCTGACTGAAATCCAGATCAGTGTAAAAGAAGGCTTGAAAATCATTCCAATTGCAACGATTGACGAAGCGATTCCGATCGTATTTGGGAAACAAAAATAACAATGTCAACAATATGAATAACATAGATACCATATTATTTCAATTAAAAACCGAAAAAAAAATATTACAAAAAATGTTTGGTGTAAAAAGAATTGGCGTATTTGGTTCATACGTTAGAAATGAACAAAAAAAGAAAAGTGATCTTGATATTTTAGTAGAATTTTCCATTACACCCGGAATGTTTAAATTTATTGAACTAGAAGACCACCTCACAAACAAACTTGGCATTAAGGTCGATTTGGTGATGAAGTCTGCTTTGAAGCCATTCATTGGTCAACAAATATTAAAAGAAGTTCTGTACGTATGACAAGAACATACAAAGATTATTTTGTAGATATGTATGAATCGGCAACAAAGGTAGAAAAATTTGTCAATGGTATCTCCTTTCAAGAATTTTCAAAGGATGATAAAACACAATACGCAGTGATTCGTGCTTTAGAAATAATTGGAGAAGCATCTAAGAAAATTCCCAAATCGTTGAAAAAACATTACCCTGCTATACAGTGGAAAGAAATTGCTGGAATGCGCGATATACTTATTCATGATTATTTTGGAGTTGATCTTAAAGTGGTCTGGAAAACAGCAACAATAGATATTACCCCTTTAAAAAAAGAATTAAAACCCATCGTAGAATCATTATAAATTATTACTATGAGCTATCAAGTAACAGCACGAAAATGGCGGCCGATGGTGTTCGATGATGTTATCGGACAAACTCACATTTCCGATACGCTTCGCAATGCACTTGCGCAGAACCGGTTGGCACACGCGTTCATTTTCAGCGGTACTCGCGGCTGCGGAAAAACCACCACTGCCCGAATTCTTGCCCGTGCTGTCAATTGTCTCAACCCGAAGAATTTTGAACCATGCAATGAATGTGAAATTTGTAAAGAGATCATCGACGGTCGCTCTCTTGATGTGATAGAAATCGACGGAGCTTCGAATCGCGGCGTGGATGAGATCCGTAATCTTCGTGAATCAGTTCGGTACGTACCGACCCGGGGAAAGAAAAAAGTCTACATCATCGATGAAGTACATATGTTGACCAAAGAGGCATTCAATGCTCTTTTAAAGACTCTCGAAGAACCTCCGTCGCATGTGCTGTTTATCTTTGCAACAACGGAACTTCATAAAGTTCCTGCAACAATTCTTTCGAGATGCCAACGATACGATTTCCGCAGGATCGGATTGGAAGAGATCGTTGGCCGGTTAAAGTTCATTGCGGAACAAGAAAAGGTTTCCATTGACGCTGACTCATTGCTGATCATAGCAAAAAAAGGTGACGGTTCAATGCGCGATGCGCAGAGTATCTTCGATCAGGTCATCTCGTTCTGCGGAATGACGATCGTTGCAAAACAGGTCGGTGATGCATTGAACATTGTTGACCAGGAATTGTTCTTCCGTGTTTCCGATATACTCCGGAACAAAGATACAAAAGCGGCGCTTGATCTTGTGCAGGAAGTGGTGAAGAGCGGTTATGATGTGAAAGAATTTGTTTCAGGATTAACGGAACATTTCCGAAATATGCTGATCGTAAAGACGACCAACTCAACTCATCTGATCGAAGAATCTGAAGTGCATCGAAAACGGTACGGAGCCGATTCCACGGCATTTGTGCTGAACGATCTGTTACGTTTCATTAAAGTAGCAACCGATACTGAAAATTCTTTTCGATTTACATCGCAGCCCCGGTTCAAATTAGAGATGATGATGGTGCAGTTGACGAAAATGGAACAATCGATCAAGATCGACGATCTTCTATTGCAAATAGATGAGATGAAAAAAAAACTTCATTCTGAAGGGACTCCTTCCAACGGTCTGAATTCATTCAGTCGTCAGCCGTCAAGTACTGCTGAACCGAAAGAAAATTATGAACCAAAGAGTGAAAACAACAATATTCCGGCTATTCAATCTTCGCACCCTTCACAATCCGTTCAAGCTTCTCACTCGCTGAATGTTACTGTTTCAAAACCGAAAATTGCTGTTCAAGTCAATCAGCCTCGTTATACATTTGTTGCCCCCGTTAAAAAAAATGAGGAAGAACAAAAAACAGAAGCATCAATCGTTCAACAACCTATCAATATTTCGTTCTCTGAAATTCAACGACAATGGAACACGATTGTTGATGAAATGAGAAAGAAAAAGATCTCTGTCGGAACGATCCTTGGTGAAACATCACCGCTCGATCTGGTCAACGGAACACTGAGAATTGCATGCGGAGATGAATTTCATCAGGGAACGTTGTATCGCAACAAAGAGATTCTATCGGAAACGATCAATTCCATCGTGAACGCTCGTATCAGAATTGAACCAATTCTTCATGAGGTTGGTTTACCAATAAAACAAACACAACGTGCCACAGAAACAACACTTCCTTCTATTGAAATCCCTTCAAAATCCGCAACATCCATCGAAGATCATCCGCTTGTAAAGAAACTGTATACGGATTTCGGTGCTGAGCGAGTCTAAAAAATCGTTCATATCGTGCATAAGTTTCAATTTATAGCTTAAAATCGGCTAAAATTAGCATTTATTTTATTCCGGGAACTATCCATCGTTGTTATGTATAGAAATGACAACTATACCATTAACTTTAAAAGGCAACGATATGAATCCCACAGAACGCACCAATTTTGACGCGCTTTACCAGAGCGAAATGGTTCCACACATGAGTCTTTTGTACAATTATGCAGTGAGATTGACGAATAATGCCGAGGATGCAAAAGACCTCATTCAAGATACCTATCTTAAAGCGTATCGATTCATTGATAAATACGAACGGGGTACGAATGCTAAAGCTTGGTTATTCCGCATTCTGAAAAATTCGTTCATCAATAATTATCGGAAGAACAGCCGTACACCACAACAGGTGGAATACACCGAAGTTGAAGATTATGTCGAGTTGATGAAGAGTGATTATGCTCCGACAACCGATCTTCGAAAGGACATCTTTGACAATGTCCTCGGCGATGATGTTATGCGGGCGATGGAATCGTTAAATGAAGAATTCCGAACGATCATTATCCTATCGGATATTGAAGAGATGACCTATGAAGAAATTGCCGAGATTCTTGATATTCCTCTCGGAACAGTCCGTTCGAGACTGCATCGTGCACGAAAAGTGATGCAGGATAAACTGTATTCATTTGCAGTGACACACGGATATATCACAAAGAAAACCGCAGCAGAATTCAAACCGAGCAAAGTAAAACAACCATTGAATCTTGCAACGGTGTAAACGTATTTATTTTCTGTAGGATAGAAGGCGAATAGTAACTGTTCGCCTTTTTTATTTTAGTTGAGGATGAAATCGGAAGTTTGTAAGTTAGTATAGAATGAAAAAATTGATCATCATATTTCTTTTCCCAATCCTTTTATTTGCGCAACAAAAAATACTTGTCCCGATGGACTTTAAACAGTCCAACCATTTGAAAGCGTACGGTATTGCATTCTGGACGCTTGAAAAAGGGGTCGAGATCGATTGGCTTCTAAATTATCGAGGCGGTTCATTTTTGATCGATAATATTCCCATTGTTGCCAACGAATGCAGGATCCGTGGTGTAACATTCGAACCTATGAGCGGCGCACAAGCAACTCAGATATTAGGGGAGATCGCCGGTGAGAATACGAATATGGATGTGGTGCGCTTGGAAAAAGCACCGAAGGTTGCGGTCTATGTTCCGCCGGGATTCAAACCGTGGGATGATGCGGTGACGCTTGCATTAGAATATGCTGAAATCCCATACGCAAAATTATGGGATCCCGAAGTCCTGAAAGGAAAACTTTCCGAATATGATTGGCTCCATTTGCATCACGAAGATTTTACCGGGCAGTACGGAAAATTCTACGCATCACACCGCAATTCTCCATGGTATATTGAACAGCAATTAAGCTACGAACGAACCGCCAAGGAACTTGGATACAAAAAAGTTGCCGATGAAAAGAAAAAAGTGGCACAAACAATCCGCGACTATGTTGCCGGCGGAGGATTTATGTTTGCGATGTGTGCAGCAACCGATAGTTATGATATTACGCTTGCAGCGGAGAATGTAGATATCGCCGAAATTATGTTCGATGGAGATCCGGCAGACAGGAATGCGCAGCAAAAATTGGATTTCACACGAACATTTGCATTTCAGAATTTCACACTGGAAATGAATCCGTTCCGGTATGAATTCTCCGACATTGATAATCCGCCGAGCGATCCGGTGCCGCTCCGAGATCCAAATACCGATTACTTTACACTGTTTGAATTCTCCGCAAAGTACGATCCTGTGCCGACGATGCTTACACAAAACCATGTGAATATCTTAAAAGGATTCATGGGACAAACAACATCCTTCAAAAAATCGCTCATTAAATCAAGCGTGATCACATTGGGAGAACGGGAAGGGACCGATGAAGTTCGGTATATTCATGGAAATTACGGTCGAGGAACATTCACATTCTATGGCGGCCACGACCCGGAAGATTATCAACATGCCGTCGGTGATCCTCCGACTGACCTGAACCTTCATAAAAATTCACCCGGGTATAGAATAATCCTCAATAACATCCTCTTTCCGGCAGCAAAGAAAAAACAACAAAAGACATGATCACTGCTCCGCAATTATCACTTGTTGTTGCTGTCTATAACAATGCCAGAGCATTACAATTTATATTCGCAGCACTTTCCCGGCAGACATTCAAACGGTTTGAAGTGATGATTGCCGATGACGGATCGGGAAAAGCAATTGCCGATGTCGTGAATGAAGCAAAACGGATCTATCCCTTCCGGATCAAACATCTTTGGCATGCCGACAAGGGATGGCGGAAGAATACGATGCTGAACTACGCCATTCAGGAATCTTCTACAGAATATGTTGTGTTTATTGACGGTGATTGTATTCCATCGAGACATTTTTTGCAGGATCATTTTCAACAACGCGAGAAGGGAAAAGTTCTTCTTGGCAGAAGAGTCGAGCATAGCAAGCGGTGGGCTGATTCACTTTCTCTCAAAAAAATTCTTTCCGGAGAATTTGAACGATATCACGCAGTTGATCTTTTTGATGCGTTGAAAGGTAATTCAGTCCGGCTTGAGCATGGTGTGAGGATATCTAATACATTTCTTCGAAGTTTCTCCGAAAAATCGACCGGAATACTCGGCTGTAATTTTTCCACATTCAAAGACCATCTGGTAGCAGTGAACGGGTTTGATGAATTGTATGATGGTCCCGGATTTGGAGAAGACACAGACATTTTTTATCGATTGAATCTGATTGGTGTATCTGGAAAATCGCTCCGAAACCTTGCAATTCAATATCATATTTGGCATCCATTCACAAGAGTACCGGAAAGAAATAGAGAACGATTTTCACGAATGCAGCAATCCGGCGATTCACAATGCAATAATGGATTACAACAACGCTGATTTCACCGATACTCTGCAGTGTTTCACCGAAATAAGCGGAACTTTTTCTTGTAAATACAGTAAGTTTGTGTAATTCATTTACAGAAAGGATCATCCGATATGCCTTACACACAAGAACGTAAATTGAGCGGAAGAATAATCATGGGAGTATTGTTCATTATCATTGGAACAGCACTCCTTCTTCAAAAATTAGATGTTATTTATCTTGAAGAGCTGCTTGGAATACGGAGCATTTGGAGTGCGTGGCCAATAATTTTCGTTATTATTGGTATGGGAAAAATGATAGACGTACCGACAATGAAAGAAATCGGCGAAGGAGTTTGGTGGATCTTTCTTGGCGGATGGCTTTATGTCTCGATCAACCATATTTACGATCTCAGTTTCAGAGAAACATGGCCCGCAATCATTATCGCGTTCGGAGTCAATGTCCTGTGGGAATCGTTTGCAAAGAACTCAAAAGTTAAAGCAGGGAGAATACAATAATGGAAAACAATAAACCGTCAATTTTTTCGCCTCAGTTCATTCTCGGTCTCATCATTATTGCTGTCGGCGTGGTGTTTATGCTGGACAACATGGATATTATTTACGCAGGCGACTTTCTCCGGTACTGGCCTGCATTAGTGATCATTTATGGAATTACAAAAGTATCTCTTTCACCCAAAAATTCCGGACAGATATTCGGCTGGATTTTAATTCTTTTTGGATCATTGAAACTTCTTGATGTATTGGATATTATGAATTTTCGAATTTCAGATTGGTGGCCAGTGATAATTATTATTGTCGGTTTTAACTTTCTTCGAGGTTCTTGGAATAGATCGAGGAATAGTCCCGTCAATATTTCCGGAGATTCATTGAACGATTCAGATTCGTACATTAAGAATATTGCAATGCTCAGCGGTGTGAAACGGAAAATAACATCGAAAGATTTCCGCGGTGGTGAACTGACTGCCTTTATGGGTGGTTGTGAGATCGATCTTCGTGAGGCGGATATGAAAGGGAGTGAAGCAACACTTGATGTAGTAGCTGTTTGGGGCGGGATAGAGATCCGCGTTCCGATGGGATGGAGTATCTCAGTAAAAGCTACTCCGATTATGGGGGGTGTTGAGGATGGAACCTATCCTTCCAAAGAAGGAACCTCAAAACGATTGATCATCACCGGCAATATTGTAATGGGTGGGGTGGAGATTAAGAATTAATCGATGCATCCGATCCTTTCCGACAGAAAAAAATTCATCATTTATCTCTTTGTTTGGAGTGTCGTTGCGATTTTATTAGGGGTGGTTCACTCGTCATTGACCGGAATCGATTATTATTTTGCGATCGGATTCACAGTCCCGATAATGATTATCTATGCGGAGGTCAATCTTTCCGCTTGGTATCTCTGCAAAGCTTTTCCAATTGAGCGCAATTCGATCTGGAAAATATTACTGGTTACGATGGTTTCGGTTGTGTTGATCAGTTCAATATGGACTATGATCGCCTGGGGATGGATGGCTGTGCTTGAACAATTCTTTGCTGTTTCATTATCACCGCTCCCGTTATATCAGACATTGTTGGTGATCTATGGAGTGGGAGTGCCGCTCTTCTTGCTTTCGCTTGCGATCAGCTATTTGATGTCGGCCTTTGAACAATCCCGAGCCGCAGAACGGAATGCTTTTGAGGCTCGATTGTTAGCGCAGAGTGCCGAACTGAAAGCTCTGCGATTGCAGATCGATCCGCATTTTCTTTTTAATGCACTTAATTCAATCAGTGCTTTGACCGTTTCAAATGCGGAATCAGCGCGATCGATGACAACAACGCTTGCTGACTTTTTTCGAAAAAGTCTTTCGTACGGTGCAAAAGAAAGTATTTCGGTGAACGAAGAACTCGCACTTCTCAATCATTATCTTGATATTGAAAAGATCCGATTCGGAAAACGTTTAAATGTTGTTCAGAATATTGCGCCCGATACGCTTTCGTGTATGATTCCATCCTTGCTGCTTCAGCCATTAATGGAAAACGCGATCAAGCATGGAATTTCCGACAGGATCGAAGGAGGAACGATCACCATCTCAATCGAAAAGAAGAATGCACGATTGTTTGTCTCTATCG
>JFJP01041022.1_pt1 | contig 10305 bp, 8 predicted proteins | sample 431651 | NCBI WGS metagenome assembly JFJP01 (sample SAMN02602958, study PRJNA72255) | Microbial mat metagenome, whole genome shotgun sequencing project. | biome: fresh water; feature: sink hole; material: water; isolation source: purple microbial (photo- and chemosynthetic) mats found in... | reverse complement strand
TTTTCTCCTTTGCTTCTTGCAGCCATTGCCATACCCAGGGCTGCTGATATGGAGGTTGAAGAATGGCCGGTTCCGAATGCGTCATATTCACTTTCAGCAATTTTCGGAAAACCGCTGATCCCTTTATATTTCCTGTTTGTCGAGAAAACTTCCCTTCGGCCGGTAAGAATTTTATGCCCATAGGCCTGGTGACCTACATCCCAGATTATCTTATCATACGGGGTATTAAATACATAGTGAAGTGCAACAGTTAATTCCACTACCCCCAGACTGGCTCCGAAGTGTCCGGGGTTGTTACAGACTTCATCAATTATGAACTGCCTGAGTTCGGAACTAACCTGTAAAAGGTCAGCCGGCTCAAGCTTTCTGAGATCCTCAGGAGTTGATATTTTCAATAATAAACTCTCTGTCATTTCCAGTGGGTACCTATTAAATCAATTAACCTGCAAATATAATAATTATTATTCCCGGGTGTTTGCTGAAGCATACCCGGGATTTTCTTATTTTTGTTTCGAAATACATAGTACAGGTAACAATTTTTAAACAGATTGGTTGTTTTATTATTAAATAATTCGAAAATATGAGTAAGTCAGTTTTATTAATATTGGGTACAATAGCACTGGTAGTATCGTCTGTATCATGTGTGTCGGGCAAAAAATTCAGCAGTTTGCAGGATACAAGCAAGCAATTTATGGATGAACGGGATTCTTATAAGGCAGATAATATAGGCCTGGAGATGGAAAACAGAGAGCTTCTGGCTAAACTGGAATTACTTGAAAAGGAGATTGGCGGTGTGAAGCAGGAAATTTCGGCAGTGCAAAATGAACGAGACAAGGCTGTAGAAGATTTTAATAATATTTCGGAAAGGTACAACGACCTGCAAAATGCCCAGGAAGATCTGATAAAGGGAAATGTTAAGGAGACTCAAAAGTTACTTTCCGAGCTGCAGGCCGCCCAGGAAAACCTGCAAAAAAAAGAAGATCTCCTGCGTCAGCTTGAAATGAACCTCGACACAAAAAAGTCATCACTTGATGAGCTTACTTTTGAACTTGAAAAAAGAAATGCCAGGATGGCAGAACTGGAAAAAATTCTGGACGGACAAAAAAGAATTGTACAGGATCTTAAGAGTAAAGTCTCGGAAGCGCTTCTCGGATTTGAAAACAACGGGCTTACTGTAACAATGAAGAATGGTAAAGTATATGTTTCTTTGGATGAGAAATTGTTATTTAAATCCGGCAGTTATGATATTGATGCTAATGGCAGAAATGCCTTGAAGAAACTGGCCGGGGTGCTTGAAAAAAATCCGGACATACAGATCACAATAGAAGGTCATACCGATAATGTACCTTATAACCCTGGCAGCGGACAGCTTAAAGACAACTGGGACCTTAGCGTAAAGCGGGCAACCACTGTCGTAAGAGTTCTCCTCGAAGGGTCAAAAATTGATGCGAAAAGATTAACTGCTTCAGGAAGAAGTGAATATTTACCAGTTGATAATCGCAATACGCAGGATGCACGTCAGAAGAACAGGAGGACTGAGATAGTTCTTACTCCTGACCTTACTGAACTGTACCGGCTTATTGATAAATACTAGCTTTCTATTCTGAGAATTCCCTGAGAGTTACATTCATCTTTTTAAGAGCCTGGAGCAGATTTTCTTCAGGCCGTAGAAAATCCAAACTACCCCAGAATAATGGATCGTAACTTGTTATTGTTTTTGAGAATATTGAATGAACCGGAGCAAGTTCTTCCCTCTCAAAACGCCTGGCATTTTCCAGATCAATATCAGTTATAGCCAGTTCGAAGAATACTTTGAACACCGAACTGAAAAGTTTCTTCTTCTGGTTGGATGAGAAGACAAGGTCACCTCTTACATGACTTAAAAAATACCGGTCACTGACCTTACGGTAACTTACAGAATATTTTGCTGAAACAGGCCAGGTATTAAATCCCCGGGATGAGTTTGTAATAAATGAACCTTTCATTTTACGTATTAAAGACTGTTTCAGTTCAAATTCAGCATTAAGGATGCTATAATCACTTGTATTTATATAGATTGTTCCTTTGTACAAAGGTATTTCAATGTTTTCATGTTGTTCAAATTCAATAGAATAGGCTGATTCGTCATCATATGTTACTATATCTGTCATCCTGTAACTGTAGTCCTGCATGCTTTCATTTCTGAGAAAGTCAAATAAGTTTTTTACTCCGTCGAGTTCAAGACATGTGCTCAATCCGGCTTTTAATCTTATCGCAAGAGTGTCGGTTACATCTGCGTTGTCAATTTTTCTGCTTTTAAATACTTTGATCTGATCGCCAAGCAGGGCTCCAGAATAGGAGCTCTTGAATATTTTAAGTATTGCCTCTGAATATGACTGGAGTTCGTTTTTTTTCAGTACGCCTTCCCTGTAGAACCCTGTCATAAGAGCTGGAGTAGTACCATAGTTTTGAGCAATTGAAAGTCTTGCCCTGGAAATTATCTCCTGTGGTATTTGATTTTTGATAATAATTTCAGGGATTGAAATGAATTCCCTCTTCATTTTAATTGTTAAATTGCTGCCAAGAATTTGTTTTACAGGCATATCCCTGCTTATATATCCAAGGTATGAGAAAGTAATGGTGTCATTGCTAAAGTCGGAAGTGATTTTTAATCCGAATTCTCCGTTATTATTTGAGACTGTTCCCTTTCCTTTGTTCCTGAGTCCTATTGTAGCAAAAACCAATGGTTCTGATGTTTCCTCATCAATGATAACGCCTGTGACATAACTTACCTCAACACCGGATAATGTGTCCGAATAATTTGTTGAGGGTTTCTCAAGGCGGGATATAATTATATATTTATCAATCACAGAATAAACAAGGGAATCGTTATTCAGAACATTTTTGAGAATATCCCGGAGTCGGATATTTGTATAGGTCATTTCAGCTTTTGCCTCTGAATTAATGAGGCGGCTGTCGTAAGTGAAGTTGTATCCTGACTGGCTGCTAATAATGTCAAGGGCATTGCCTGTTTTTACCGTACCTGCCCTGAAAGTAAAAATCGAATCGAGAATTCCTTTCTGGCAATCTGCATCAGGTGCCGGGATAAGTAAAATTAACAATACAATGGCCTTCAAATTTTTAAATATTAAGCCATTGAAGAGTGACATTTTTTGAATAATGAGTTATTTTTTTGAAAGATGGTAAACAGTACCAATCTTTGTATAACTCAGGTTAAAGCTAGCACAAATTAAGCGAATTATCGTATCCTGAGTCTGATTATCGATTGGAGAAGTCCAGGTATTGTCAAGTATCCCAGGCTCATCCGCAACAATATCCATATCGTAAACTCTTTTCAGATCCTTTAATACAACATCAAGTTTCTGGCCGTTATAAACTAACAAGCCAGTGTTCCAGGAGAGGTAGTTTGGATCAGTATTTTGTTTTTTATCTGATTTATTTGAGTCCAGAGTTCCAATATATCCCATATCAAGAACAATAGATTGTGAACCTGAATTATCTGAAAGTAATACCTTGCCTGTTTTTACAAAGACCTCTACTTCAGAATCCTGGTTTTTCGTTATCACATTGAATGAAGTGCCAACCACTTTTACTTTTGCATTTCCTGCAGCAATAATAAATGGTTTTCCGGCATCAGCTGTAATTTCAAAAAATGCTTCGCCTGAAAGTTCAACTTCTCTTTTTTTCTTACCGAAATTTGCCTTGTAGCTTAATTCTGAGTTACGGTTAAGGAATATTCTACTTCCGTCGGGGAGTGCAACCATAAGATTCTTCTGGTCATTTCCTGTTGTTAAGGTTATTGTCTTACTAAGGATATCATTATTAATTACATATAAAGAAACAGATCCTATACTCAGTAATATTAAAGCTGCTGCGGCAATTCTGATAAATGAACTTCTCATAGTCCATTTTTTTTGTCTAGCAACATCTGGATTAAGGATATTTTCGTTCATCCTGGCAGAAACATTCTTCCAGGCTTTATCAACATTTATTTCTTTTTCACTATTCATAATTTTCAACTCTTTCCAGTGTTCTCCGGTATTAAGGTTGTCTTCAGTTATAAACCTGGTGAGGAGATCTGACTGTCCGCTTTTTTCATCGGAGAGCAGCGAAGCAAGCTCTTCCCATTCCCTGTCAGTATAACTCTCAGTTTTATTAATGTTTTTCATAATTCTGTTAATTCTTTCCGGAACTCTTTAAGTGCACGTCCCATATTTGCTTCAACTGTCTTAACCGAAACTGATAATTTTGCTGCGATCTCTGCATATTTCAGTCCTTCAAAGCGGTTCATAAAAAATATTTTACCACATCTTTCAGGTAGTCTTTCCAGGATCCTGGCAACTCTTCCCTGGAGTTCCTTATAATGCAGAATGTCTGCAGGACTTTCCTGTCTTTCAGGTTGACTGAAAGACATTTCTTCAGCGTGTCTGTCAATAACATTTTTATGCTCTATATAATGCAGGCATTTGTTATGTACCGACCTGAAAAGATAGCCATTCAGAGAACTTTCAATTTTTAATTTTTCTTTGTCTTTCCAGAGTCTGTAAAACAGATCCTGAACAATTTCTTCAGATGTATCCTGATCTTTTATCAGAGTCTTTGCATATCTCACCAGGGAAATATAGGAGGATCTGAAAAGTGACTCAAACTGTACTTTATCACCTTCTCTGATCCTCCTTACTACTTCAATGTCCCTGATCATATACCTTATTCTTATTATTTGGTATTCTCTCTGTCGCTGAATTTGAGCTTTCTGCTTAATTTGCGTATAGCTGATTCGATACTCTGGTCGGGTTCAATGACATTGTAATCACCCCAGAATTCGGGATCGGTAAATGCATTTACCTGTTCAGAAAACACATCAGCATATTTTATTTTATCTTTTCCTGCAAATTTAATAACTTCCTTGTCAGTACGGTCAGTAACTGCTATTTCTGACATTGTTGTATAGTTTGTGTTGAAGAGTTTCTTTTTCCAGTTAACTTTGAATCTGACTTCTGCCCTTGAGTAAGTAAAATGCCATTTGCCATCCTGTTCACGGTATTTAGTCCTGTAAGTTGCTACTTCAGGTGTTACTTCCATGCCAAGAGGTTTTTTCCTTATAAAGATTGAGGAGACAGCTTCTTTATCTGACAGGTTGAATCCGAACTCCACTTCTGTTATTGCATTATTTTCCATTTCGATATATAAGCTTCCCATGAATAATGGAATTTCAACAGATGGTTTTTGTATGAAATCTATAACATAATGTGGTTTGTTGTCAATTTCAATGACCCCAGTCAAAGTGTAATTGTAATACTCCATAGCCTCTTTTGTTAAAATGGCATCTGTGTTTTTAACTATGTCGAGCTGGAGAACGCTTACAGGTCCTCCCTGAAGCTTGAACAGAACTGTATCCATTTTCTCTACATCAGCGCTTTTCCTGCCTTTATAAATTCTGGCTCCGTCAAACCGTATATCATTTGCATAAGGTGCCTTAAAAATTTCAACAACTGCTTCTCCAATTGATACATAAGTGCGGTTTTTTCTGATTGTTTCTCTGTAAAAAGCTGTCATCAGGTTCGCCTCAGTCTCGTAGTTTTTCTCAAAGTTGGAAATTGCTTTTTCAACTATTTCAACGGGATCAAGGGGTCTTACAACAATCTCCCTGATGGGAATAGGTGCTGTCTCCATGCTGATTAGGTTTTTGTAACCATTATCTCTCATTTCACTTATTGGAACTGACTTGTTTTTATATCCCAGAAAAGTGACTTCAAGACTTTTAGAAGTAAGAGATTCTCCAATTTTCAGGGTAAATTCGCCATCGATGTTAGTAACAATTGCGACATTTGATTCCTTTACTGCAACCGTTGCAAATACCAGGGGTGTCCCATTTTCAGCATCAATAACTTTTCCTTTTATTGTGATAAAATCCTGCTGGTCATTTTTCTTCTTCGTGAAAATGTCAGCCGCAGATACTGTCTGTGCAATGAATACACACAGAAGTACTGTTGCAAAAAACGAAAGGTGTTTAAAAGTTTTCATGGCATTAATTTATTTAAGTTAAATATTTATCAGCATTTTGATATTAAGAAATACAGTTTCTGCATTTCAGTACTAAGACCGTAAAGGTGATATTTTACCCTAGCACTTTTTTGAATTATATTTTATTATCTTACTTCATTATTTATTTTGTCCCATGCCAGGAAGCCTTACCAGACACATAAATTTTCTTTTGGCTGCATATTCATATCTGAAAAGTTCTGTTACGGGGAAGGTAACGACCAAAGGAATGCCTGTATCAATTGGGGTAGAACTGACAAATAACTGCAATCTTAATTGTCCTGAGTGTGTATCAGGATCGGGTCAGATGAAGAGAGAACGAGGATTTATGGAACCAGAGCTTTTTGATAAAGTGATAAATGAACTAAATCCCTATCTATATAATATTAATCTTTATTTTCAGGGGGAACCTATGTTACATCCCCATTTCTTTTCTTTTATCAGGCATAGCAGAAAAATAAATACAGTCGTATCTACCAACGGACATTTTTTATCTGCTGATAACTCAGAAAGAATTGCTGCTTCAGGACTGACCAAACTTATTATTTCACTTGACGGTATAGATGATGAATCTTATTCTGCCTATAGAGTAGGAGGTAGTGTTAATACTGTTCTCGATGGCATCAGGAACATAACTGAGGCAAAGAAGAGACTAAAATCACCGCTTAAAATTGAAATACAGCTTCTTGTGAACAGTCTTAATGAGCACCAGATACCTCTTATTAAACAACTTGCCCGCAGAACTAAAACCTCACTTTGCCTGAAATCGATGCAGATCATAAATAAGGATGAGATTGAATACTGGCTTCCAAAGGATACCAGATTCAGCAGGTACAGGTTAAAAGACGGGGAATATGTAATAAAGAGTTCATTACCTGACAGGTGTGCCAGACTTTGGTTTAACCCGGTAATAACCTGGGACGGGAAAGTGATTCCCTGTTGTTTTGATAAAAATGCAGAGTATATAATGGGAGATCTTAACATTGATACCTTCAAAGAGATATGGGATGGTTCGAAATACCGGATATTCAGAAAAAGTATCCTTTCGGGTCGCCGGATGATTGGAATTTGCCGTAATTGCACATCAGGTATTCAACGAACAAAATATTAATAATTCCGGAAAAATTATTTATTATCAGAAATTTAATTCACAGCATTATGAAGACACTGAAAACCATTTTACTCTCATTACTTGCCCTGGTGATAATTGTTGTTATTGCAGGATTGGTAATAGTTACAGGAATTAAGAACGGCGCCCTGCCTAAATACGAAGGTGAGATTGTTATCCCACAACTCGGCTCAGAAGTTACTGTATACAGGGATGAAAGGGGAATGCCGCATATTTATGCAACCAATGAGCATGATCTGTATTTTTCTACCGGCTATATTATGGCACAGGAGAGGCTCTGGCAAATGGACCTTATCCGGCGGGCGACAACAGGCAGACTCTCAGAAATTTTCGGAGAGTCAATGGTACAAACTGACCTTTTCCTTCGTAGTCTGGATATGACAACTAAATCTAAGATCCTTCTCAGTAACCAGGATTCATCAATACTTAAATGTGAGAACGCTTTTGCAGAGGGTGTCAATGAATATATTACTGCTGCCGGAACCAAGTTACCTCCGGAATTCAGGATTCTGGGTTATAAACCTGAGCCCTGGAAACTCGAAGATATTGCTAATATAATAGGTTATATGGGATGGGACCTTGCATCAGGTAATCTTACGACAGATATCTTTAATTACCGTCTGTTCAGTAAGTTGGGATATGAAAAGGGAAGCACGTTAATCCCTGATTTTAAGGCTGTTACTTCAACTGCTTTTCCCGATTTTAACCTGAGTGATACAGCACTTATTTTGGCCCGGGATTTTATTTCATCAATTGATAAATTGGAAGAACTCGGGATTGTATCATTTGCCGGCAGTAATAACTGGGCAGTAAGTGGAAAAAGAACTGAAACAGGAAAGCCTGTATTATCAAACGATATGCATCTTGGGCTAAATGCTCCGGGTATTTGGATACAGATTCACCAGGTCATTCCGGGTAAGTTGAATGTTACGGGTGTTGCTATTCCCGGGGAACCTTTTATTGTCGGCGGACATAATGAGAAAATTGCATGGGGGATGACGAATCTCATGGTTGATGATATAGATCTTTTTGCTGAGAAGGTAAATCCTGATAATAATAACCAGTATTTCTTTAATAATGAATGGAAAAATATGGTTGTTAGGGAGGAAATTATAAAAATAAAGGGAGGCGAAGCAGATACTCTTACCATCAGAAGCACACACAGGGGAGCCGTAGTTTCAGGTTTCAGAAAGATTGAGAATGCTACCTTGAGCATGAGGTGGTCGGGGTATGATCAGAGTGATGAATTAAGTTCAGTATATTTGCTTAACAGGGCTTCAAACTGGGAGGAATTCAGGGGAGCTATAAAAAACTTCAGATCTGCCAGTCAGAATTTCGCTTATGCTGATGTTGAAGGTAACATTGGACTCAATACAGGAGGGGGTATCCCCCTCAGGAAAGGGTACGGATCAATAATCCGAAATGGTGAAACTGATGAATTTGACTGGACAGGGTATGTCCCATTTAATCAATTGCCAACTAGTTTTAATCCGGGTATCGGGTATGTATCCTCAGCTAATAACAAGACTGTCAGCGAAGAGTATCCATATTATATATCCTTCAGGTTTTATCCTCCCTACAGGATCACCAGGATAAGGCAGATGCTTGATGAAAAGGAAAAATTAGGAATAGAAGATTTCAAACGGATGATAACAGATCAGCACTCATCATATGCTGCGCTCCTGACTCCATGGATACTGAAACTTAAGGATAAACAATCATCGATGACTCCGGCAGAGGCAGCATCCCTTAATTTGCTGTCTGACTGGGATTACGAAATGAATGCTGATGAAGTGGCTCCGACAATCTTCGAATATTTCAGACTAAAATTTTCTAAAAACCTTCTGGCTGATGAATTAGGAGATCTATACAGTCAATTGCCAAAGGAAATTAATGATTATTATATTTACCGGGTACTTAACGGAGGTACTGATGAATGGATAGATGATGTAAATACTCCTGCAAAAGAGACTCTTGAGGACATCATTCATAAGACTTTTATTGATTGTGTCGGAACAATCTCAACTGAACATGGAACTGATACTGACAAATGGACATGGGGTAGTATTCATAAAATTGTACTTGAACATCCTATGGCCAAGGTTAAGATCCTTGATAAGATATTTAATTTAAATTCTGATCAGTACGGAGTAGGTGGCAGTAATCATACTGTATGTCCTTATTCATATGTTGAGGAGTTCAAGGTAACTGACGGAGCTTCAGAGCGTCATATATTCAATACTGCCGACTGGGATGAGTCATATACTGTTATTCCAACAGGAGCTTCCGGAGTTCCTGCAAGCGAATTTTACCTTTCGCAAACGAAGTCATATATAGAGGGTAAATTTTATAAGGATGCTTTTTCAGAAGGAGCAGTAAAAACAGCTGCGAAGTATACTCTTAAACTCAAGCCAGCTAATTGAGAGAATAAATTAAGGCGAAGATCTATTCTTCGCCTTAATTTTTGTTAATAGGTTAGTCAGGTATTTAAACTGTCATTACGTCCTTTTCTTTCAATGCCATAACTTTATCGACCTTTGAATTGAAGCTGTTTGTCATCTCCTGCACTATTTCCACTGCATCTTTTTCAAGATCCTCGGGAAGCCCGTCTTTCAGTAATTGCTTCAGTTCATCATTAGCCCATTTACGCGCGTTACGGATACTTATTTTTGCTGTTTCACCTTCATTCCTGACCTGCTTAACAAGCTGGTGTCTGCGTTCTTCTGTCAGAGGAGGAATGTTTATTCTGATTACTTCCCCGTTATTCACGGGAGTGAGTCCGATATTTGCAGCCATAATGGCTTTTTCAATAATACCGAGCATATTTTTCTCCCATGGTTGAATGAGGATTGTTTTAGCATCGGGGGTATTAATATTTGAGACCTGGGCCAAAGGGGAGTTAACTCCGTAATAATCAACGGTTATGCCATCCAGCAGGGCAGGATTAGATCTCCCGGCTCGTAGTCTGGCAAGTTCATGTTCAAGGTGTTCAAGGGATTTGACCATTCTTTCCCTGGTCTCTTCGGTTATCAGATCAATTTCTTCGTTCATATACTGCAGGTTAGATACTTATAAATGTGTCCTGGTTAACTTTTATGCAATTTTTAATAACAGGAAGAACAAAAATAATAAAA
>JFJP01041021.1_pt1 | contig 10305 bp, 5 predicted proteins | sample 431651 | NCBI WGS metagenome assembly JFJP01 (sample SAMN02602958, study PRJNA72255) | Microbial mat metagenome, whole genome shotgun sequencing project. | biome: fresh water; feature: sink hole; material: water; isolation source: purple microbial (photo- and chemosynthetic) mats found in... | reverse complement strand
ACCGCTAATACCTTCTACCTGAAAATGAATTAGACGGTCTAGTATCTTATGATATAGTTTTTCAGAAGCAAGATTGAATCCGCCGTCGGGATTCATTTGTCTAAGCCATGTAAAAAGATTTGTATCTCCAAGATCCTGAATGAAATAAACATACTTTTCAGGTATGTACCCGTATATTTCAGGTACTGGAAGACCCTTTGAAAAGAAATGCCTGGAAAATCCGATAAATGCTTCATTCTCGTCGGCATTAGCATTAAAAGCTCCGATAACACTTTTTTTATCATCAATTATCCTGAAGTATTTTCGATCAGAGCCCGATTGAGGCAATAGCGAGATCTTAAAACTCTTAATTCCGAATAACTTTTTGTATCCTTGCGATACTATTTCTAATTCACTCATCGGTAAACATTTAACTTTAGATAATTAATGTCGTGCGGTCGTGCAGTCGTGCGGTCGTACGGTCGTGCGGTCGTTTGATGATAGCATTAATAACTCCGTTACAACTTCCCATTTTTAAGATATTTTTTTGACATCCTGTCTTCAGGATACTTTACGGAAAAATCAGCCCAATAATCTGAAATTGTTGTTTTAATCTCCTTCCTGAGTATCCATAAACCAAGCAGATTTGGAACTGTCATAAGTGCTATTGTAATATAGGAGAGTGACCATATTATTGTTGTATCGGTGAATGAAGCAATAAAAAATGCTATAACAAATACTATCCTGTAGTAGATCACATATTTTGGCCCGATAAGATAAATCAGTGCCCGGTCGCCATAGTATGACCATGAGATGGCTGTTGAAAAGGCAAATAACAGAATTCCGATTGATACAATGTATCTTCCCCAGCCACCAAGAATGCTTCTGCTGAATGCTTCTGTTGTAAGTTGAGCGCTGTGGATAAGAGATTTACCAGTCACAGTGATAGAGGATTGCTGAGGCTTCCATCTACCATCAGTAACATCTATTTTACCTGTGAATGGGATTTTGCTGTCAGTGAAGGTGAAGTTTTCAGCAACTGATCTTGATGAAATAAGTGATATCGTGTTAATCATTTTACCATCAATAATTTCAAGCTGTCCATTAAAAAGAGGCAATTCCTCCCCCTTTCTTATAAAATTTATCAGATTTTTTTTATCATCAGCATTATTCTCATCATATTTCTGATTTAGAAAGATCATATCTGCACTTTGAAACTGGTTTTCAATCTTCTCAGTCCATACACCTGATGAAAGAACAACGAGGCCTGTAAGTGTACATATTATTATAGTATCAATAAAAGGTTCAAGAATGGCAACTATTCCTTCTGAGACTGGTTCTGGTGCTCTGGCCGCTGAGTGGGCAATGGGAGCTGAACCCTGTCCTGATTCGTTTGAAAAAAGTCCTCTGTTAACACCCCTGTTTATAGCAAAAGCAACCGAGGCACCCATAAAACCTCCAGCTGCCGCAGTTCCGGTAAATACTGTTGAGAAAAGTGAAACAAAGGATGGAATAATATTCTCATAATTTGTTCCAATTACAAAAAGTGATCCAACAAAATAGAATATTGCCATGCCAGGAACAAGTTTTTCAGTCACTTTTGCGATTCTCTGGATTCCGCCAATAATAATAAGTGCCAGTATTACAGAGAGTATCGCTCCTGTTATAACATGATTAATACCAAATGTTGCAAATATGGAGTTTGATATACTGTTAATCTGTGGAAGACTGCCTGTTCCAAAGGATGACAGAACAGTAGCACCAGCAAAAAAGGCTCCTATAACTGCTCCGGTTTTAATTACCCGACCGCTTTTTGTAGTTATATTCAGTCTCTTTTTCATATAATACATTGGTCCGCCTGAGATTGTACCATCTGGTAATATATCACGGTATTTATGAGATATGGTCACTTCAACCATTTTGGTACACATACCAATTGCAGCGGTTACCAGCATCCAGAAAAGTGCAGCAGGTCCTCCAAGATGTATTGCCAGAGCAACACCTGCTATATTTCCAGTACCTACAGTACCCGACAAGGCTGTAGAAAGAGCCTGAAAATGAGAAGTATCTCCAACATCAAGATGATGATCGAACTTCCCCTTTACAACGTCTATTGCATGTCTGAAATACCTGAACTGGGGAAAACCCAGGTAGATAGTAAAGAATATTCCGGTTCCAAGAAGAAGTATTACAAACCATGGATGCCCGCCGATATAGCTATCAAGTGTTACAAGAAAATCATTGATTTTTTGCATAATATAGAATTCAATGTAGAATAGATTTGAGCTTAAGGCAAATGTAACAATTTCTCAATAAGTTAAAAGTTGTTTTAATTATTACACATAATAATTACTGTTCATGGTGTCAATTAATATGGTCATTTGGAGTTGAAAGCCGGAGGCACTCAAACTGAATCGACGATAAAATAATTACTACATTTGAAAAGACAAAGATTAATACTGTTAAACGTTTTATATTAAACAAGGTTTTCATGAATTTTATCAAAAAACTCATTTTTATAATTCTGATTTTAAATACGCTGAATTCAGGTTCTGTTATATTATCGCAGAATCAAGATCCTCCTTTTCTGGAATACTTGTATCATCCATGGGTTGATTCAGTATTAAATACTCTTACAGTCGATCAAAAGATAGCGCAATGTATTTGGGTGGCAGGCTACTCAAACCGTGATGTTTCTCATGAAGTTGAGATTAGCGATATTATCAGAAAATATGGGATCGGAGGAATAATTTTTTTCCAGGGAACAGCGGAAAAACAGGCTGAATTAACCAATTATTACCAGAAAATCACAAAAGTTCCATTGATTATAGCTCTTGATGCTGAATGGGGTGTTGGAATGAGGTTGGCAGATATCGATAAATTTCCATACCAGATGACTCTTGGTGCTATTAAAAATGATTCACTAATATACCAATTGGGTAAAACCGTTGCAAATCAGTTTATCAGGCTTGGGATGCACATAAACCTGGCTCCTGTTTCCGACATTAATATAAATCAGATGAATCCGGTCATTAACTACCGTTCATTTGGAGAGAGCAGGGATAATGTAGCAGCGAAAAGTATTATGTATATGAAAGGTATGCAGGACAATGGTGTATCAGCAGCTGGAAAACATTTTCCGGGACACGGGGATACAAATGTTGATTCGCATTTAAGTCTTCCGTCAATAAATCACCCCCGGTCACGTCTCGACAGCATAGAACTCTATCCATTCCGAAAGCTTATTGATAATGGAATCTCTTGTATTATGACTGCTCATTTGAATCTGCCATCTCTTGACACGGTATCAGGACTTCCTTCTACACTTTCGCCTGTTATAATAAAAAACCTGCTAATAAAAGAGATGGGCTTTCGCGGAATTATCATCACTGATGCAATGAATATGAAAGGTGTAACAAATAGTTTCAAATCAGGTGTGGCTGAAGCAAAAGCGCTTGAAGCTGGAAACGATGTTGTAGAGTTTGTCACTGATGTAGAAGCAACAATTAGAGAAACCAAAAACTCTATCTTATCTAAAAAGCTTAATATTGACGATATAACACTTAAATGCAGAAAAATCCTTGCCCTTAAATACTGGTCGGGGTTAAATAAACCACAAACAATTAATAAAGATAATATTAACCCGGAGTTATCACCGGTGTCATCAAAAGCATTTATCCGCGATCTGTATGCAAATGCCATCACAATTCTTAACAATAGTAATAACATTTTACCGGTAAAAAATCTGCAGGACATAAAGATTGCAACCCTTGCAATAAACCGAAATGTACTTTCTGTCTTCCAGCAAAGAATAGGCAAATATCAGACTGCTGATAATTATTTTATAGACCCATCAGATTCATTGTCATGTAAGAAAATTCTTAAAAAACTTTCTGAATATGATTTAGTCATCACTGGAATATTTGGGCTTGATCAGCGGCCGAATTTTAATTATGGAATTACAACCGGACTTAAGAGTTTCCTTGATAAACTTATAAAGGAAAACAGGACCATAATAACATGGTTTGGCAATCCGTACGGAATAAACAGAATAGAATCCTTACAAAGTGCTGATGGACTTATTGTTGCCTATCAGGAAAATGATTATACTGAAGATCTTTCTGCTCAGCTTATATACGGCGGTATTGGTGCCAGAGGATCACTTCCTGTTACAATAAATAAAAAATGGCCTTTAGAATCCGGGATTATAACTGCCGGAAATTTCAGACTTCAGTATTCGTTTCCTGAAAATGAAAATATGTCATCTGAAATACTTAACAGGAAGATTGATTCAATCGTAAGTATTGGACTGGCAGCCAAAGCTTTTCCGGGCTGTGAAGTGATGGTAGCCCGAAATGGTGCTGTGATATTCGGGAAAACATATGGTTTTCAGACTTATGAGAGAAGAATCTTATTAATGGAAGACGATCTTTTCGATCTTGCATCGCTCACAAAGATATCTGCAACACTGCCAGGATTAATGCTGCTCGATACAGAAGGTAAATTTACTCCTGATGCCACCCTTGGCAGCTATCTCCCGGAATTCAGAAGATCAAATAAATCTGATCTTCTTTTAAGGGATATGTTAACGCATCAGGCTGGTCTAACTGCCTGGATCCCTTTCTGGAAAGAGACTGTAAAAAAGGATGGAAATTTAAGAAGCAGAATTTACAATTCGGAATACTCTGAAAAATTCCCTGTGGAAGTAGCACAGGGACTATATATCAATAGAAAATACAGAAAAAAAATAATCAATAAAATAGCCAAAAGCCCTGTTGGGGAAAAGAAGTATGTTTATTCAGATCTTACTTTCATTATGGCTACAGAGATAATTGAAAAATTGTCAGAACAGAGATGGGATAATTTTGTAAAGAAAAATATTTATGAAAAAATTGGAGCTTCTGATATATGCTTCAACCCATATCAGAAATATGATCTAAACAGGATCGTACCTACAGAATATGATTCATTATTCAGGAAGAAGTTATTGCATGGAACAGTACATGATGAAGCAGCTGCTATGCTGGGAGGAATATCCGGTCATTCAGGTCTTTTTGCAACAGCAAATGATCTTATGAAGCTGATTGAATTATATCGGAGAATGGGCGAATATGGTGGAGAACAACTTATCAGCTATAAAGTAATGGCAGAGTATACAAGTGTTCAGTTCCCCGAAAATGATAACCGTCGCGGTCTGGGATTTGACAAGCCCCTTCTTAATAATTCTGAACTTACTCAAAAGAATGCCTACCCTGCGAGAAGTGCTTCTCCTTCAAGTTTTGGGCATTCGGGTTATACCGGGACATTTGTATGGATAGACCCGGAGTATGGAATCTCTTATATTTTTCTATGCAACAGAGTTTATCCGACCAGAGAGAACAACCGTCTGGCTGATCTTAATATCAGGTCAGATATACTTCAGGCGATCTACGATTCTATAAAAAAAACAGACTATAAATAAATCGGAGTAATTATAAAATTTCACTTATAAAAAAATAAGAAACAATACAAAAGAGATTTGAAAAAGAATTTTATCAGATCCCATAAGTATTTGTCTCATAAGGCATTTTGTCTGTATTCCGTGGGACTGTGATTTGTTATCTCTTTAAACTGTCTGTTGAAATTAGCAAAATTATTGTACCCGCTTTCAAAACATATCCGGGAAACAGGACTGTCAGTATCTTCAAGCAATAATTTGCATGCATATCTTATCCTGACTTCTTTAATAAAGCCGGAAAAGCTTTTCTTAGTGCTCTTCTTAAAAAATGTACAGAATGCCCCTTTTGATAAACCAATCAATGAGGCGATTTCTTGCAAACTGATATTTTTCTGAAAATTATAGAAAACATATTCGTATACTTTCTTCAGACGCTGATTTTTAGGTAGTTCAAAATCCCATTTGAACTCTGAATTTCCAATCGTTCTGATATCTTCTGCGTCAGACAAAGTCTTAAATAGTTTTAGAATCCTGATCAGATTTTCAAATGAATTTCCGCTTTTTATTAAATCAGAGAAACTTTGCTTTACTTTTTCTGCATCCCTTGTTTTAATTAAAAGACCTTGTTTCGATCTGTGGATCAGACTTTGTAAAAATCCCAGCTCAGGTAAATGTGAAACTGCTTTTTCAAAAAAATCCTTATTAAAATGGATTATAATAGCCCGGGGATCCATATCCTTGTTATCGACCTCCCAGCAGTGAGGTACCCCCGGAGCCATGAAAACCAGGTCACCCGGAATAAATTTAGAAACATTGCCAGCAACAAACCTCTTCCCATATGCATCGACAATGTAGTTCAATTCATATCTGTCATGAGAGTTGATAACCCATTTGTTGTTTTTTAATCCTAATTCCCAGATCAAAAAAGACTGATTTACAGGTAAAATAACATTTGTTTCAATTACTTCCATGTTAACAAAGGATCATTATTCCTGAACAAACTTATTAATATAATATCAAAAATTAAATTAAAATACTACTATCTTAATCATAATAAAATACAATATTTCAGTGAAAATAATTTTTAAATGACAGATATTAAGATAATTATCAAAATACAAAAAAAATGTATTGATTTGTCCATGCAATATTTTAATTAAAAAAGTATCACATTAATATAATATAGTTGTAGCATATTTAGCAGATGATGTTCAAATTTGTCTAAACTTTAAGGCAACAGTAAGACTTAAAGAGCAGAACTAAATATAAATATTAGAGGCTGGCAGATTTCTGATTGAGATCATAACAGCGAATTTAATAAAGGAAAAGTTGAAATCATAAATGATAATTAGCATTTTAATAATTATTTCTAAAATAACCTGAAGAATGAAAAACCTGACCCCAAAATTCATTTTAATAACTGGATTCATAGTTTTTATTGGATGTAATAATTCAACAAATCCTGTGAACTGGAGTGAAAAAGAAGTAAATAAATGGTTTGAGGAACGAGAATGGTCCAATGGATGGCAGGTTGCACCTCATGCTTCAGTGAACCGAAAAGAGTTTGCAGTTTCTTATTTTAAAAACAGGGAGCGATGGGACAAAGCTTTTTCCTTCCTTAAGAATAATGATTTAACAAAACTTGACTTAAAGAGATACGACATTGATGGTGATAACTTATATGCCACTGTAAATGAATACCTTACCAGAAACCAGGAAGATGCGATGTATGAATCACATAAGAAATACATTGATATTCAGTATGTTATTACTGGTAAAGAAATAATTGGGATAGTACCCGCTGCCACAAAAACGGAAGTAACAGAACCTTACGATTCACTTAAAGATATTGAGTTTTTCAATGTTGCTGAAAAAAATGATTTCAAAGCCACTCCTGAATTCTTTTTTATATTTTTCCCGTCTGATGCACATATGCCTAATCTGAAAGACAGCATAAATTCCTCAGTCAGAAAAATTGTTGTGAAGGTTATGATTGATTAACCATTTAAAAGCAGGATAAGATAAACAGTACTTTTGAAAAGGAAAAAACTTTGCAATAAAATTTTTCCACAGGAAAAGAGAGATAGCATTGATTTTATGTCAGTATGATTAAGTAAAAAATAAGAGGATGAAAAAACATTCGCGCAGAAATTTTATTATTACTTCAACTTTAGCTGGTTTAGGTGCCACAACATTTCTTTCAGCATGTACATTTACCCGATCTTTAAGAAAAGAAAAGCCTCCGTTTCGGGTTATTTACAGTAATGACACAACCAATATAATCACCTGTGTCAGCCCCTACCACTCCAAAGATGAACCATTCACTCCTGAGATGCTTGAAGCAACAATAGATGAGGTTGCAGGAACAGGAGTTGAGGCACATTTTATTCAACTTGCCCATGGACAGGTACCATGGTATAAAAGCAGTGTTTATCCTATATCCGAGCATTTAGCCTGGTGGAAGGAATACTTTGGTTCAGATCCGCTAAATGATGAGTTCAATCTTGGTGCTCTGCACAAATATTTACTGGAAGGAGGAGACCTGCTACAGGTGTTCATTGACCGGTGCCGCAAAACAGGGCAGGTACCATTTGTATCAATGCGTCTTAACGATGTACATCATGTTGAGAACATTAATACGCCAGGAAATACTAAGGGAGTACATGCCATAAGCCGTTTTTATGCTGAACACATTGACTCACGTTTGGGAAAGGATCTGAGTGACTGGCTGCAGAGGACGCTTGACTGGAGCAGGTCAGATGTTCGCGATCATATCTTCTCATTGATTAAGGAACAATGCGAGAATTATGATATCGATGGGTTTGAACTTGACTTTATGAGATTTCCGAACTATTTCAATCAGGAGACAACGACTAGAAATGAGCGTGTGTCAATAATGACTGAATTCGTAAGCAGGGTACGTAATACTCTTGACACTTCTGCACGGAACGGCAGGCACCGCTGGCTTTGTGTACGCATCCCTGCTTACCTGGGTGTGCATGATGATCTGGGTATTGACCTGCCGCTGTGGGTTGAGGCTGGTGTTGATATGGTTAATTTATCATATTTCTATTATACACAACAGGACGGTGATTTGGAAACTATACGAAAACTTATACCTGATACCAGTGTCTATACAGAAATGTGTCACACTACATTTCAGGGGCCAGTTGTTGGTGCGAAAGACAAATATGATAACCGGTCTTTCCGTCGCACAACAATTGAGCAATATTTTACCACTGCACATCTGGCTTACGCAAGAGGACTTGACGGAGTCAGTGCCTTCAATTTTGTCTATTATCGCGAACATGGAAGTGGAGTTCGTGGCCCATTCAACGAACCACCGTTTTACATATTCAACCATCTTAGAGATCCGGCATGGCTGGCAAAGCAACCACAACACTATTTCCTGTCTATAGGGTGGTGGCACAAAAGCCTCTCCACTCCTCCACTTCCCAAACAGTTAAATCCTGGGGAATCTGCGTCATTCAGTCTTGATATGGCACCACCAACCGGAGGGTGGAAATCTGGTGGCCGATTGCGGATACAGTCATCTGGAGAACTTGGCGAGAGCAACTGGAAAGCCTCATTTAACGGCTATGAGCTGGAAGAAACGCCTGACCGATCTGAACCTTATAAAAATCCATATTCACCGTTGCTGGGCACATCAGGACAACATCGCGCATGGAAGGTCCCTGCTAAACTTCTGAAAGATGGTGATAATTCAATTGAAGTCACACTAATGGAAGGTATTGAGCCGTATAAAATTGAGTTTCTGGATGTGGCAGTAGTCTGAAAAAATTGGCATTTCTGCATATAAAGGCAAAATTTAGCAAAAGCTCTTCAGTTCATTTTCATGTATATTATTGCATAAATATATCCCATGGATAAAAGAACATTCTTAAAAGTATCAGCACTAATGAGTGCCGGGGCATTAATTAAAAATGATTTATCAGGAAATAGTTATGCCCGAATATTTGAAAAAAATACAATTTCCGGTCAGGAAATGAAAATCAGGGAAGCTGAAAGAACAGTTCCGGTATATGATGAAGTTGATGTTCTTGTATGTGGTGGAGGATTAGGCGGAGTAGCTGCAGCCATCGCAGCAGGCCGTGCAGGTGCACGTACACTTCTTGTGGAAAGGAATCACTGTCTGGGAGGGACAGCAACTTCCGGTATGGTTTGCTCTATATTTAACTGTTTCTTCACTGGCGGAGAAGAACGCCGTCTGGTAACTGGTGGTATCGCTCTGGAAATAGCAGATGCTTTTGCTGAAACAACAGGATACGGACAAAAATGGAGACAACACAAAGGGCATATCATATTCGATCTTGAGAAAGCAAAGCTTGTCTTGCAGGAGATGACAGAAAAGGCCGGTGTAAGTGTTTTACTGGGAACACTTAATGTCTCAGCAATAATGGATAATAAAAGAATACAGGGAGTGATTGTGGAGAACACATCCGGTCGTAAAGCTATACTGGCGAAAACTGTCGTGGACGCTACCGGTGATGCAGATATCGCTGCTCTTGCAGGAGCTCCTGTTAAGATTTTTGAAAAGGGATTGAACAGCCTGGTCTTTCGTTTCGGGAATGTGGATGTTGATCTTTTTCTTCGCTATTTCGAAGAAAATCCCCGGGAATATCCGGACTATATGGATGTAGACTGGACATTATCTGAAGCACTGGCACAATATCGTGATTGTGGAACTTTTCTTTTTCCTCACGGGGGTGGCATTCAGATGGAGGCATTCAGGAGAGCGAAAGCTGAGGGGTATCTTCCTGCAGATATTGGAATTCAGAATACAACTGATGCGTCCCAGATGCATGCTCTTCGCAGTACTGGAATGGTCCATATAATCACAGGTTTCACTAATATCAGCGGTCTTAATG
>JFJP01041020.1_pt1 | contig 10306 bp, 8 predicted proteins | sample 431651 | NCBI WGS metagenome assembly JFJP01 (sample SAMN02602958, study PRJNA72255) | Microbial mat metagenome, whole genome shotgun sequencing project. | biome: fresh water; feature: sink hole; material: water; isolation source: purple microbial (photo- and chemosynthetic) mats found in... | reverse complement strand
GGGTTATGTATTTAGTATATTATCTGCTACAAAGAACCGTTTATAATTTATTGGCATCTCTGGAGGAGATGCATAATTGTAGAAAACATCTACTATGCCCTAAACAAACCCTCAAAATAAAAACAAGTTTGCAAATAATTCTATTTCTTTTTAGGGTATCTCAAAGAATGCTTGTATTAATCTCAAATGATAAGAAAAGAAGTATGAAAACTTCAGAAAACAGATATGTCGGATTTAATGAGGAGGTGGAGAGAATAGTTTCAGCTTATCAAACTCCTTTTGTTCGCTCCAAAGAAGAGGCATGGTCAGTTTTGCGTGGTAAAATAACTACAAAGAAACAAAAGACAAGAGTTATTCCATTTGAAAGCATGAAAAAATGGGCTATTGCTGCATCATGGCTGCTATTATTGTCAGCTGGCATAGTAACCTATTCATATAGAAACCAAACAATTACCGTAGCCGATGGCAATAAACTTATTCATGCATTGCCCGATGGATCAAAAGTACATATCAATGCAGGAAGCGAAATAGTTTATTCACGCTATTTTTATGGGTTTAAACGTTCAATAACTTTGCAAGGAGAAGCCTATTTTGAGGTAGTAAAGGGCAACACTTTTGAAGTCCTTACCCAATTTTCGAGAACTACAGTTTTAGGAACCAAGTTTAATGTTTATGCACGAGGTAATTCACATCTTGTTGTTTGTGAATCCGGAAAAGTACACGTTGAGAGTTTGAATGCAGGCGGTCAAGTATTTTTGATAGCAGGAGAGAAGGTTGTTATAGGGTCAAGCAACAAAGCTTTAATTAAAGAGATAGCTCGCCCGGCTAAAGATCTTGCCTGGATGAGAGGTGAATTTTACTTTGAAAATAAAAAATTAGCAGAGGTTTTTTCTGAATTGCAACGACAATTTAATATTAAATTCGAGTTTGAACGTTTTGAGAACAGGTATTACTCCGGTTTTTTTGATACCCGTGATTTAAAGACGGCTCTGGATTTGGTTTGTGTGCCTATGGGATTAAACTACAAGATATTTGACGGAAGGGTTTATATAACTTCTTCTAATTACTAATTTTACTAACTACTTTGGGGGTGGGGCTGTCTTTTATAGATGGCCCTTTTTTTTGAAGGTAAAAGGTAAAAGGTGAAAGGTAAAAGGTGAAACACTTTACCTCGTCCCTCTCACCTCGTCCCTCTCACCTAATCAGTCTATCGAATGAACAATAACTCTCTATATTTAGGCAAAGGCCATTTGGCATCGTCAACAATTCCTTCCAATGCGTCAATATGATCTCTGATTTGTTCAAAGTAAGGAGATACTTTGGTAGCCATCATTATAGAACCATCTTTAGCATGGCTTGTACCGTGAACTTTTTCTATGGCAGCTTCCATATCTTTAACTAATTTCTTAGCTGAAGTTATGTGGGTAGACATTTCCTTGATCAATTCAATGCGATTTCCAGCAATTTCTTTCATACCACTTTCGCCAAAAATATCTTTCAAGCCTTTTACATTTTCAATTAAACTTGTTTGATAGTCAATACAAACTGGAATGATTTGATTCATTACCATATCAGTTAGTACTTTGGCTTCAATGTCTAATTTTTTGATAAATAATTCATGTTTAACTTCAGTGCGGGCTTCCAATTCAACATTGCTCAAAACTTTCATACTTTCGAAAAGTTTTTTAGCTTTTGGAGTGTTCCATAATTCAAGAATTTTAGGAACCATGCCTTCGTCATTTAAACCACGTTTTTTAGCTTCTGCTTTCCATTCATCGCTATAGTTGTTACCGTCGAAACGAATAGGTTTACTTTCGGTAAAGAACTTTCTGATAATTTGTAAAAGAGCATCTTCTTTTGACGTTCCTTTGGTAATTAAAGCATCAACTTCTTTTTTGAATTCAACTAATGTTGAAGCCATAGCTGTGTTTAAAACAGTCATTGGGCTAGAACAGTTTGCTGCTGAACCAACGGCACGGAATTCAAATTTATTACCTGTAAATGCAAATGGAGAAGTACGGTTACGATCTGTACTATCTAATATTAGTTCAGGAATACGTCCGATATCTAATTTTAATTCAGTTTTTTCAGATGCACTCATTTTGTGGTCGGTAAGTTTTGCAACGATTGAATCAATCATTTTGGTTAATTGACCACCCATAAATACTGAAATAATAGCAGGAGGTGCTTCGTTAGCACCTAAACGGTGTGCATTACCTGCAGATGCGATACTGGCTTTTAATAAATCTTCGTATTTGTATACAGCCATAAATACGTTAGCCAAGAAAGTTAAGAATATAAGATTGCTCTTTGGATTTTTTCCTGGTTGTAACAAGTTAATACCGGTATCGGTTCCTAATGACCAGTTGTTGTGTTTACCACTACCATTAACACCTTTAAAAGGTTTTTCGTGCATTACGCATTTAAAGTTATGTTTCTTCGCAATTCTGCGCATAAGAATCATGGTAAGTAAGTTTTGGTCTACGGCTAAATTACATTCAGCATAAACCGGAGCAACTTCAAACTGGTTAGGAGCAACTTCATTATGACGGGTCTTTAAAGGTAATCCTAATTTATAACCTTCAATTTCCAATTCTTTCATGAATTCTTGAACCCTTTCAGGGATGGTTCCGAAATATTGGTCTTCTAATTGTTGGTTTTTAGCAGAACCTTTACCTAGTAATGAACGATCGGTTAATACTAAATCCGGACGGATATCAAATAAGGCGGTGTCAATTAAGAAATATTCTTGTTCCCAACCTAAATAAGAGATTACTTTTTGAACATCTTTGTCAAAATAATGACAAACATCAACAGCAGCTTTATCAACAGCAGCTAAAGCTTTTAGTAAAGGAGCTTTGTTATCTAATAATTCTCCGGTATATGAAATGAAAATGGTAGGTATACAAAGAGTATCGTCCATTATAAACGCAGGAGAAGATGGATCCCATGCGGTATAACCACGAGCTTCGAATGTACTGCGGATACCACCATTTGGAAAGCTTGATGCATCAGGCTCTTGTTGAACCAATAGTTTACCCGAGAAATTTTCAATTACTTTACCGCCTCCAATAGGATCCATAAATGAATCGTGTTTTTCTGCAGTACCTTCAGTTAAAGGTTGAAACCAGTGGGTATAATGAGTAGCTCCCATTTCAATAGCCCAAGCTTTCATACCAGTAGCAACCATATCGGCTACTTTATTGTCAATCTTAGATCCTTTATCAATAGAACCCTTAATTGCCAAGTAGGCCTCTTTAGGTAAATACTTTTGCATTTTGCTATCATCAAATACCAACATGCCATAATAGTCAGATGTCTTTTTAGAAGCGGTAATTATTACCGGTTTTCTCTCTAACGTTAATTCTAATGCTTTTTGCCTTAAACTAGTCATAACTTTACAATTTATAAGTATTAATAATTAAATCATGTTAATTTGTTACAAAATTACAAACATAAATTGGAAAGTCCAAAAAAAAATAAAAAAATTACATGAAAATCTTAAAAATTTTCATTTTGTGTTAAAAAAATGGCATTAGCGCAGCATAATTTGCATTATTTTTAATGGGCAGTCAATTATTATGGCATTACGCACTATTGATAATTTAAAGCAGGTTATGAATTATAACTATATTATACTAATTGCTTATAAATTGATATTTACAGATGGGTGGTTCGGAGAAGGTCCGCTAATTCGCTTAAAATCATAGCTGTGGCACCCCATATTGTATGCCCTTGGTATTGAAAACAGGGAACTTCGAGCATTTTTCCTTTGATGGATACTGGCGCAAACGTCATGTTTTTTTCTTCCGTAATTAGATAAATGGGCAATAAGATAGGATGTGAAACTTCATAAGGATTGATTCTAAATTCTGGTTCTTCTAATAATACAGTTACAAAAACATGAACCTTAAAATTACTTACAGGGATATATATTGGTGTTAATTCGCATAATACTTGCTCTAATGAAATAGATATGCCCATTTCTTCATTCAATTCCCTTATGGCTGTGTTTCTTAAATCGGGATCTGAAACCTCCTTTTTACCTCCGGGAAAGGATACTTCTCCCGAGTGTTCTCGCTGGTCTTTGGTTCGTTTTTGTAACAATATGTGCCATTCCTTATTTTTATCAGGAAAAATAAGGATTACAACGGCGGCTTGTTCCGGTTTGGTTTCACTATTTATATCACCTCTGCCTTCGGGAGCCATTTTCCACTGCGAAGGTTTACCAGGCAATACTTCATGTTGAATGCGACTGAAAAATTTCTGCAACAACACCGCATCCATTCTATTCGTATTTGATCGACTTTACCGGATCTAATGATAATATAGCCAGTGAAGGCAATAGTAACATTAAAAATGTTGAAATTATAACGCCAATATTTAAAAATAAAATTGATAAAAGATCAATGTGAATGGGTACATATGAAATATAATATGATTCGGGGTTTAAGCCAATAACGTGGGTGTATTTTTGGATGATAACCAATATGAGTCCAACCAAATTACCCCAAATTAAGCCTTTTGACAATAAATAAAATGCTTGCAGAAGGAACAATTTTATGATTGACAAATTACTGCTGCCTAGTGATTTTAGTAATCCAATCATTGAGGTTCGTTCTAGAATCAGTATCATCAGGGCAGATATCATGTTAAATCCTGCTACAATCAATAATAAAATAATAATTATGATAACATTTTTATCTTGCAGGCTCAGCCAATCAAATATTTGCGGGTATTTGTCCCTTATGCTAATTGTTTTTAGCATGGTTTGATCACTGTTTAAACTGAATCCTACCTGATCGATAATTACTTCATGCATGGCATCCAGCTTGTCAAAATCTTTTAACAAAACCTCGTACCCACTTATTTTGCCGTTTTTCCAATCATTTAGCCTAGCTACATGTTTGATATCGCAGATTAAAAAAACCTTATCAAATTCATCAAAATCTGTTCTATAAATGCCTTTGATGATGAATTTCCTCATCCTTACAGGTTCCTGGATAAAATACATAGCGCAGGTATCGCCTATCCGCAGTTGCAGTGACAAAGCCAATTTTGAAGATATCATTACTTCATTAGATAACTCTTCCTTATTGATAGTAAGAACACTGCCTTCTTGCAAATATGATGAAAAGAAAGTCCAATCATAATCCTCTGCTACTCCTTTTAATATAACTCCGGCATATTCAGTATTTCTTTTTAATATTCCCGGTTTGGTTGCATATTGTTGTATATTTTGAATTTCGGGATGTTTTCTAAGATCTTTTAAAAAGTCGTGACCCGTATCAATTGGAAAGGTTTCATAGGAAAGATTGGATGATAAATTAGTTATTTGTATATGGGCATTGAATCCCGATATCTTATTCCGAATTTCATTTTTGAATCCAGATAGTATTGACATGGCAACAATCATAACTGCTATGCATAAAGAAATACCAAATACGGAGATACGAATCAGTGCTCTGGCAGAACCTTTACCGATACTTTTTTCTGATATTAATCTGTGGTTAAGGAAGAATTCAAACTTCATAAACTAGAATATTTCCCAAAGGTATATTTTTTCTGCTTTTTATGGTATCAATTTATTTATTTCGTAGTTTTGGACATTATATCTTTTGCTATGAGGCTTTTGTTTTTGCTTACGGGAACTTTCTTTTTTTTGCTTCAATCCATGGGGCAATTGCACAATATTTCTGTTGGTGCAGAAAATATGAATGAATACTTACCTTTATTGAAGTCAAAGCGGGTAGCCATTGTTGGTAATCATACTTCTCTAGTTAATAATGTTCATCTTTTAGATACCTTACTAAGTCGAAAAGTTAAGGTAGTACAAATCTTTTGTCCCGAGCATGGCTTTAGGGGTACAGCCGATGCCGGTCAGGTGGTTGCTAATTCAAAGGATAAGAAAACTGGAATAAAGATTATTTCATTATATGGTCAGAATAAAAAACCAAAGCCAGTAGATTTACAAAAAGTTGATGTGGTATTGTTCGATATACAAGATGTGGGTGTTAGATTTTATACTTATATATCTACTTTGCATTATGTTATGGAAGCTTGTGCTGAGAGAAAAAAAACTTTGATTATCCTCGATCGGCCAAATCCTAATGGCTTTTATGTTGATGGACCCATTTTAGAGTTGAAGCATAAATCTTTTGTAGGCTTACATCCGGTGCCATTGGTGCATGGCATGACTATTGGCGAGTATGCCCAAATGATTAATGGCGAAAAATGGCTGGCCAATGGGGTTCAATGTTCGCTTAAAATTATTTCTTGTGAGAATTATAATCATAATACCCGTTTTAAAATTTCGCTTGCTCCGAGTCCCAATCTACGCAATCCTAGGGCAGTATATCTTTATCCTTCTTTAGGATTATTTGAAGGTACGGTAATCAATGTAGGGAGAGGAACTGATTTCCCTTTTGAAGTATTTGGACATCCTAAATTAAAAAATGCGGGCTATGAGTATACTCCAACTAGTAAACCCGGTGCCCGCAATCCTCCGCATAAAGGACAAATCTGTTATGGTATTGATTTACGTCAGTATCCCGATTCAACTGAATGGAACCATCAGTTTAGCTTGCGCTGGCTTATTTTTGCCTATAATAATGTGCCAGATAAAAAGAATTTCTTCAATGCTTTTTTCACCAATCTTGCTGGTACTCCAACCCTCCGAATTCTTATTGAAAGCGGAATGAAAGAAGAAGATATCAGAAAAACCTGGACAGCTAAATTAGACGAATTTAAGTTGATACGCAGGAAGTATTTGCTTTACGACGATTTTTAAACCTTAGCTTATTCGTCCAGGATATACCTTCAAAGCTTCTTCAATACAATCCATTGCATTTTTTAAATCGTTGGTGTTTATAACGTAAGCAATGCGCACTTCATTTTTTCCCAAACCCGGAGTGGCATAAAAGCCTGAAGCAGGTGCTAACATTACCGTTTGATTCTTATAGCTAAATTCACTTAGCAGCCATTGAGCAAACCTGTCGGCATCATCTATAGGTAAACGTGCTATGGTGTAAAAGGCGCCTTTTGGGGTGGGACTATAAACCCCTTCCATTTGGTTCAATCGATTTATTACTAAATCCCTTCGCTCCAAATAGCTTTTGTATTCAGCCTCGTAATATGAATCAGGCGTCTCTAATATTGCTTCGCCAGCTATTTGTCCGAATGAAGGCGGACTTAATCTGGCCATAGCAAATTTCATGGCCGTTTGAATTACTTTTTTGTTTTTCGAAATCATCATGCCAATCCTGATGCCACAAGCACTGAAAATCTTAGAAATTGAATCAACCAATATCAGATTGTCATCAATACCTTGTAAATTCATTACTGAGAAAAAAGGTTGTTTTTCATAGCAAAAAATTCGGTATACTTCATCAGAGATTAAGTAAAGATTATATTTCTTAACAAGATCTCTTAGTTTAACCAATTCATCACAAGAATATAAATAACCAGTAGGATTATTCGGATTACTCAGCATAATACCTTTGGTGCGGGGATTGATTAATTTCTCAAATTCTTCAATTGGAGGTAAAGCAAATCCACTCTCAATCGTTGAGGTTACTGGTATTACTTTTACACCTGCAGCTGTAGCAAATCCGTTATAATTGGCATAGAAAGGTTCTGGAACAATAATTTCGTCACCTGGATCAAAACAAGAAAGGAATGCGAACGATATCGCTTCTGAACCTCCAGTGGTAACTAAAATATCTTCGTAACTTACTTGAATATTCCAGCGTTTATAATAGTCAGCTAATTTCCTTCTGTAGCTTTCATTACCGGCAGAATGACTGTATTCCACAACCCTCATGTCTATTTTCTTTACTGCTTCTAAAGCTAAGGGAGCGGTTTGTATATCGGGTTGGCCAATATTTAAATGGTAAACTTTTACCCCTCTTCGTTTGGCTTCTTCCGAAAATGGGACTAATTTTCTTATGGGTGATTGGGGCATATTATTTCCCCTGCTTGATATTTCAGGCATATAAATTTCTCCTATATTTAATGATTTGTAAGCTGTAGCACAGCTTGTAATAATTATTTGGGCGCGTTGCCTTTAATTACTATAACCCCCTTTATTTTTAATACTACCGGATTATTGGCTGCGTTAGAATTAACCGTAATGGTTTTTGTAAAACTGCCTAACCGTTGGGTGTCGTAAGTAACTTTAATCTTTCCAGATTTGCGCTTGGCAATCGGATCTCGCGTCCATTCAGGTACCGTACAACCGCACGATGAACCAACATGATTGATCACTAAAGGGGTTTTGCCTGTATTCTTAAATATAAATTCAAAAGTACCGTTGCCACCCTGCTCTATGGTGCCAAAATCATGTTCCTCCGCTTCAAAAGTAATAACCGCCGCTCGCTTATCCGCTTTTTCGTTGTTATTACTTTGCGCACATGAGATCATTGTGGCAAACATCAAAATCATCAGGGAAACTAAAATACTTCTCATTGGATTGCTTTTAAAATTGTCCTTTTTTTAAAGTTTTTATATTTAATAATGAGCAAAAGTAAAACATGTTTGTGACAAATGTTGACTTTTTTTTAATTTTATATCTTGTGAATTGTTTAACATCTATTTTTACCCTATTTTCGCTGCTGAACATTTTTATTTTTTATCTGTATTATGACTGTTAATTTAATATTTATTTTATGAAACTACCTGTATTCATCATTGTTTCCACTTTTTTATTTATAAATGTAAGTGCTCAGCAGCGACTGTTAAACAAATTAAAGGAAAAGGCTGAAGATAAAATGGTTGAGGAATTGTTTGATGATAAGAAAAGCAATCCATCGGGTAATAATTCTTCTGGTTCATCGCAATCATCAGGTAATGATGCTTCCGGTTCTTCCTCAAATCAAAAAGTACAGAATACTAAAGGAGGCGGACTCGAACAGTCTTCTGTTGATGTAAATGCATCTATTCAAGATGCTTTGCTCGCTTTGAACGATAAAAAATATGCCGATGCAAGGTACAACATTCGTCAGGCCATTATGGGTATTGAAATTGAAATGGGGACCAATGTACTTAATTCATTACCAAAAACTATTAACAACTTACCTACCGATGAAACTCGTGATAAAGTAACCAGTTCTGGTATTGGCTTTGCTGGCCTTTTGATTGAACGTTACTACACCTCCAATGATCAGGAAGTATCCGTAAATATTGCAAATAACTCAATTTGGGTGGCTTCTGTTAATGCTTATTTCTCTGGCACCTATAAAACCACTGATCCCAATCAGAATTTTAAGGATATAAAAGTACAAGGACTTAGAGGCGTAATTGAATATAATGAAAGCTCTGGCTATAAAGTAAGTGTACCTTTTGGTCAGTCTTCTATTTTTATTATGACGGCAGTGAATTTTGAAAACGAAAAGCAAGTGCTGAATGCGGTTAATCAATTCAACATAGAAAATATTAATAAGAAATTAGGTGAAACAACTGCCGCAAAAGCACAACAAGGGCAGCAAAAGCTTAAAGATGCCGAGACTTCTTATAAAAACAAAGATCTTGAATCTGCAAGATTTGCACTGGAGCAGGCATTAAATGAAGTGGATATTTTACTTGGAAAAGAAATTTTGACCATGCTGCCAACTACGCTTGGTGGTGCCCCAATTGTTGCCAAAGATGATCAGGTTACTGGTTCAGGTGCGGGGTTTATGGGTCTGTTTGTGCAACGCAATTATGCATTGGCCGACGCTTCAAAAACAATCAATATTTCTATTATTGGCGATTCTCCCTTATTAGCAGGTATCAATGCTATGCTCGCGCTACCTGCATTTGTTACTTCTGGTGATCCCAATCAGAAAAGAATTAAAGTAGATGGATATAAATCATTGATGCAAAAATCTGAATCGGAAGGAAAAATTTCTTACGAAATACAAATTCCTTTTGGAAATAATCTCATCACTTGCAAATTGAGCGGATACAACAACGAAACCGAAGTTACGGGTATAGCTAATAATATTCCGGTGGCTAAGATTGCGGGCTTGGTGAGGTAAATTTAGGTGACTAAGTTACTAAGTTACTAAGTTACTAAGTGAATAGGTAACTAAGGAATTGATTGAATTGAAAGTATTATGAAGTAAATAATAAAATATATTATGAATATAGTGAAAACAATCATTACATTAAATATACTATTATTAAGCATTTTTGCTTATTCTCAGAAGTTTATTAAGTATGATAGAAGTGATATTTTTTCATATAAATGGAATATCTACACTGTTTTTGTAGATAAAAATGATAACGTTTATGCGGGTGCTTTTGATCAATTATTTAGGTTTAATGG
>JFJP01041018.1_pt1 | contig 10308 bp, 10 predicted proteins | sample 431651 | NCBI WGS metagenome assembly JFJP01 (sample SAMN02602958, study PRJNA72255) | Microbial mat metagenome, whole genome shotgun sequencing project. | biome: fresh water; feature: sink hole; material: water; isolation source: purple microbial (photo- and chemosynthetic) mats found in... | reverse complement strand
AAAGCTTGATTCAGCCAAAATCTGTTCAATACTCATGGATTGCAGAATTTGAATTTTGGGTTTCAGGTTATCAGGTATTCTTTTTGATAATTTAAAAAATCCGGAATTCAAACTTTGCTAATTTTCATCTGTAAGATCAGTTGTCCCATTCCCTTGTATGAAATACTTAATATCAACCTCCATATAATCTGCAAGGCCATCTTGTGTAAAAACCCGTATTTCCTTAACGAAAAATTTTACATAATTGGATTTTCTGGTCCGGAAGGTGTAAACCTGAAACTCCAGAATGGGATCTGTGATGGTCTTATACTCATCCACTTGTGCAATAGTATAATTATCATAGTATTGCTCAGCTGATAAATAATCTGAAAATGTACTTTCGAGGCTAAAACCGTATATTGTTTCTGCTGAAGTGCTGGTTGAAAACTGAACACCGCTAAGCTCTCCTTTTGGATTAAGCACATCGATCAGATAAATATCAACTTCACTGCTGGTAGAATAGGTCTTAATAAAATTTTGATATTCAAAGGAATACCCCATTACATAAAAGTTCTGCGGATCGAATTTTTTTGAACTTAATGTTATATCTGTTTTAGGGGGCTCTTCACTATCCTTTTTGCATGAGGGAAATAAGATAAAAATTGCTATAAGACTAATATAAAATAATCTTGCTAAAAAATCGTCCCTTAGTTTACAACTCAGGCAAGGCCATGAAAAAAAATTTGCCATAATAAATAATTAAAATGCTGCCATAAACAGGTCTATATCTTTAGAAGGAAGATCAAACAGTTTACCAATATACTCATTGGTCAGAATGCCGTTATACACATAAACTCCATGCCGCAAACCTTTATCCTCTTTAAGCTTATTGTTTAATCCGCCGGAATCACTCATCTCAAGAAGCAAAGGCAGCAATACATTACTGATGGCAATTGAAGCGGTGCGGGCTACACTTGAGGGGATATTGGGAACGCAATAATGAACCACTCCATGCTTTGTAAAAACAGGATCATGCTGATTCCTGCATACTGAAGTCTCAACACAACCTCCCTGATCAATACTTATATCAACAATAACTGAACCTTTCTTCATTACTTTTACCATATCCTCGGTAACATAAAACCTTGGCCCCTTTTCAATCAGGTGTATGGCCCCAATCAAAACATCGGCTGATTTTAATGCGTTTTTTAAAACCCGTGGGTGAAAAACAGATGTGTGAAGCCGTATTCCTACATTATTCTGCAATCGCCTGAGACGCGGAACCGATTGGTCAAATACCTTAACGAAAGCTCCCAGTCCCATTGCTGCTCTTACCGCGTATTCAGCTGCAGTACCAGCCCCAAGAATTACTACCTCGGTGGGGGTGATTCCGGTAATTCCTCCAAGCATCACGCCTTTTCCTCCTCTTAGATTGCTAAGGTATTCAGCGGCAATCAAGACAGAAGTGTTACCAGCAATGGCACTCATAGAGCTGGTGACCGGGTAGGAATTGTTTTCATCTTTAATCTTTTCAAAAGCGATTGCCGTAACTTTTCGGGCAATCAACTCCTGCATAAATTCGCGATTTTGAGATTGAAGATGCAATGAAGAAAACAATATCTGCTGCGAGTTAAGCAACTTTAATTCTTTCAGAGATGGCGGGGCAATCTTGAGTAAAATATCTGAAGAATAAATATCTTCCTTTTTTGTAACTATGCTAGCTCCTTTCTCACTATAATCGCTGTTGGAATAATTTGAAGCTTTTCCGGCATTGTTCTCAATACGTACCTCATGACCATTGTTAACCAATATTTCAACAGCTTCAGGAGTCAGAGAAACTCTGCTTTCCTGATTCTGGTCTTCCATTGGCAAACCGATACTAAGAGTTTTAGGTTTCTTACCTACCTCAAGCATCTCTTCCTGAGGCAAAATGCCTCCTTTTGGAAAGGAATACCTGGAATCTGGAGTTTTAGATGGGTTCATCTGAATCTTAACTTAATTTCTAGGGCGAACTAAAATACTACAAATACCCATACATGTCAAGAATTATAATCTATTCCTCAATTTTTAGTTTTCTTTTTCCATCATCCAGTACACTTATAAAAATTTTCAAAGCACCGTCAGGTATCAAATGTGAAGCTTTCTCCGGCCACTCAATAAAACAATAATGACCGCTGTAAAAATAATCTTCATACCCAAGGTCAAAAAGCTCAGAAGGGTTGTTAATCCTATAAAAATCAAAATGATACACAAGAGAATCATCTGTTGTATGATATTCATAAACAAGGGCAAAAGTTGGACTGCTTACTCCATCAATAACATTTAGTGCACTGCACAATGCTTTGATAAATGTTGTTTTACCAGCCCCCATCTCTCCATAAAAAGCAACAACTTTCCTGTTACCCAGGATTTTCAGAAATTCCCTGGCCGGTTTGTCAATTCTTTCAGGGGATTCAATGAATAGCTCTCTCATAAACTGTTTGTACTGAGGGTAATAAGAGGTATCAACATTTCTTCGAGGGAGATGCCTCCATGCTGAAAAGTGTTTCTGTAATAATTAGCAAAATGGTTATAATTGTTAGGATAAACCAGAAAATCATCGTTTATGGCAAAAATGTACCTGGAAGTTAAATTTGCCATTGGGAGATGAATCTCTTCAGGAGATTTTACTTCATAAACCAATCTTGGATCATAATCCATATTCCTTCCTAGTTTATAACGTAAATTTGAGGAGGTCTGACGGTCACCAATAACCTTAACGGGATTATTGACGCGGATTGTACCGTGATCGGTAGTAATTATAACCTTCAGTTTATGCTTTGAAAGATGTCTTATTAATTCAAGAAGATGAGAATGCCTGAACCATGAAACGGTAAGTGAGCGATAAGCTGATTCGTTGTTGGCCAATTCACGGATCATCTCCATCTCTGTGCGGGCATGCGACAACATATCAACAAAATTGTAAACGATCACATTCAAGTCAAAATTAAGAAGATCGGAAACAGATTCCTGAAGTTTCTTGCCTGCTTTCAGGTTGGATATCTTCTCATAACGAAATTTGTAATTCTTACCGAAACGCTTTATTTGTTTTTCAATAAGCTCCTTTTCTTTCATATTCTTCCCACCTTCCTCTTCATCGAACAACCAGACATCTGGGTACAAGTTGTTTATTTCAAGCGGCATAAGACCGGCAAACATTGAATTCCTAGCGTATTGTGTAGCAGTTGGCAAAATGCTGCAATAAAGTTCTTCAGATTCTACTTTCAAAAATTCCCGGATATCCTTCTCAATCACTTTCCACTGATCAAACCTCAGATTATCAATTAAAAGAAAGAATACTTTTTCTCCCTGATCAAGAAGGGGAAATACCTTTGAACTCATAATACCTGGCGAGAGCAGGGGCTTATTTTCAGTTTTCTGATCAAACCAGGATCGGTAATTTGCCTTAATAAAGCGGGCAAAACCTTTATTGGCCTCCGATTTTTGCATCAAAAGCACTTGATCCATTGCGGCCTCAGAAGTAATATCAAGTTCTAACTCCCAATAGCACAATAATTTATACACTTCTACCCAGTCTGTGTATGAAGACGCAGCATCAATCATACTTGTAATCCGGGAAAACTGAATCTGGTAATCACTGGTAGTTTTCTCACTTACCAGGCGTTTTGTGTCGATATTCTTCTTAATTGTCAGAAGAATCTGATTAGGATTTACTGGTTTAATGAGATAGTCAGCAATCTTTGATCCAATTGCTTCTTCCATTATGTCTTCTGCTTCACTTTTGGTAATCATCACAACCGGAACATTGGGACGAATCTGCTTGATTCGTGTAAGAGTCTCAAGCCCGCTGAGACCCGGCATATTTTCATCAAGGAATATAAGGTCGAAATCTACTTCTCCAACCTTGAATAATGCATCATCTCCATTATTTGCTGTTTCGAGACTAAATCCTTTATCCTCCAGAAATAATATATAGGCCTTCAGTAAATCGATTTCATCATCAACCCACAATATCTTAATTTTCTTTTCCATCTGAGGGACAATTCCCGGCTTTTTTAGTAGTGTTTTTCATAAAATAGCAAATACTTTTCAAGATTGCTATCCTGCAATAATTTTTCGTAATTCCCTGCTGATATGAGGAAAACCGAAACATCTTCAGGCTTGCTGTTACCTGTAATCTCTGATCGGCTGTCGTTAACACTTAAGAAGTAATTACGAGCCTTCTGAAGATCGCTGAAGAATTGAACTACAAGCAGATTTCGATCTCCTGTCTCAGTTTTGAGAATCCCCAGATTCAGATGATCAAAATTATCAAGATTATAATTAATCAGGTTGAAATTTAACTGATTAATATCCGCTTTCTTAATTGCAGAAATAATAAGATAGTGATTTTCAGTAGAATCGAAACTGTAAATCTCTTCAGCTTCAGCAACGATATCAGCAGTTTTTATATCAGGTGCAACATTATATATGTATTCTATAAGCTCCTTTGCATAAGCACTTACCTCATGATCAGGATAGGTTTTCACTAATGTATCAAGCTCCGTTTTGAGTTTCTCTTGTCCTTGCATCTGACCTAATGACAAAGCCCGGAGCATCATAAAGCGAGGAATGATGGGATCTCCATTGTATTGATTTATTGCCAGCTCTGCATTTTTGATAACCCCGACAAAATCTGCAGATTTATATTTTATGTAAGTCTCTTCATAAAATCTCCCAACCTTGTTCATTTCATCCTCCAATTCTTTAATATATTCTGGATTTGCAAGGATTTTGGCCCTGGGATTATCGGGATATTTTGTGATGATTATATTTTTATAATAATCCCTTTTAGACGGATTATTTAACAATTCATAAATCTCATATAGGTTATAATATGAAGGAAATGAAAGCTGATGAGAAGGGAATTTTGAAACAAGTTCTTCAAAACTTGAAATTGCTTTAATATTATCGTTGAACTCTTTGCGGTAAATCTCTCCCATATTAAAAAGTGCAAGTATCAATCGCTCATTGGAACTGGAAAGTGCAGAATCGGTAAAAGGAATATTCTGAAGGTAAAACTCACGGGTTTTGGTACTGAGAACTACAACTTTGGTTTCAGATGCAGAATCAGTACTTGTCTGGTTTTCAGCCGATTCGAAATTCTCAACAACCTGTTTATTGCTTCTTCGCCAATTGTCTTCAAGTTTACGGGTCCCCCAACGCATTCTAAAATCAGGTTGACCAAATCCTTTCGCATTCAGGTTATAAAAATACCAGTTGCCCCCTTCTGATTCGCCTGAAAGCCTGTCTGGCGATTCGTTTTGATTCATCATACCATACTGCTTGTCAAGCATCTCTTCCGATTTTCTCTTTGCTTCTTCCTGCTCCCGGGCAACTACTTCTGCGATCATCTTGTCAATAATGGCGAACAGCTCAGCCTGTGGTAACTTGGCAAGAACCTGAACACTGTCCTCCAATTCATACACTACTAGATTCTCAACAAGGTGAGTAAGTGATTTTGTTTTGTTATTCAAATTATCATAATCTTCATAAGTATTCTCAATATTCTGCATGGTGCTGTCATAGTATGCCTGAGCCAGAGAATACTCAGGAATAACATAATAGAAATCAGCAAGAGCCAGATAAGAAAGACCTTTTTGATTAAAATTATTTACACTTTTACTTATGCTTTCCTTATAAAGACTCACCGCTTCTTTCTTATCACCCTCTTTAAGGGCAATATTTCCAAGAGCGTAATAGATTTGATCCTGAAAATCCTTATTTTTCTCATCCTTCAGCATCTTTCTCAAAAGCGTTCTGATTTCTCTCCCCCCCTCTGATCCAGCCTGAAATGAACCGGCCATATTGATTTTCGCATTGAAAGTCATCTCATAAGGCGGATTCATTCTAATTACTTTTTTGTAAGCTTTTAATGCTTTTGCCGGCTCTCCACCTTCCTGATAAAGCTGGGCAAGAATATAAGAATAACGAATTTTGTAGTGCTTTTTTCTCTCCAGCTTTATAGCTTGCTCAAGCATTTCTGCGGCTTTTATGAAGTTCTTTTCATTGATGTGAAGATCAGCAAAAGTGGTATAAAAATCTTTTTTGTATTTCCCGGGCATTTCCTCATCCATTTGCAGGGAGATAAGTATCTTTTCTGCCTCCCGGTACTCGGCTGTTTCGATATATACTCTGGACAACCATATTAAAGCCGCATATTTTATTGGCTGTTCCGGAAAATTTGTGATGATATGTTTAAAGGTTTCCCCCGCAAGTCCAAACTGGTTCTGATAAACATAAGCCTTCCCCATCAGAAGGTAGTTGTCGTCTATCCATTTATTAAATTCCTTCCTGTTGTAAAAATCTTTTTGCTTTGGGGATTGTGGACCTTTCTTTAATTCAGGTTTGGCAGTAATTGAATGAAGTGTAATTACTTTACTGGCTTTTTTAATTGCTCGATCCATGTCACCTGTAATGGACTGAGCAACAGATTCATCTGAATAATAAAAAACAGGAAGTATTCTTGAAAAATTATCAGAATCAGAGGTTTCTGCGCGTTTGATTCCCTTTTTAAAACTTTCGGTACCATTAAAAAAAACATTGTAACGGGAGGTGATATTATGAAAGCTGCGGCTTACAAACGTGTTTTTTGTTGTTGAGCAGGCTGCTGCCATAAAAACAAGCAGAAGAATATATATGTATTTTAAAAAATGCCTCAAATGCTGATATTGTATGGTGCAAATGTAATAACTGAAAAACCCGTAATATATTTTCTTTTAGAAAAATTAATTTGATAATGAAACTTTTTAAGATTCATCATGCTTCGGCTATCACATCCTTAACTTCGGGCAACTCCTTCCTGATGGCTTGCTCTACACCAGCCTTTAGTGTCATTAGACTATAAGGACAACCATCACAAGCACCGGAAAATTTTACGGTTACCACCATATCCTCACTGATACTGATCAGGCTTACATCTCCTCCGTCTGCATTGAGATATGGCCGAATTTTTGCAAGAGCCAGATTTACTTTATCAACAATATTATTCTTATCCATGTCATTTTCAGTTTTTCGTTTTTGCGGCATCGCAACCTTCGGTATTGGTAATTTCCACTTTCTTAGTAGGGTCTTTTTCCCTGTTTCGCTGTTCAATTTTGGCAATGAGGTTAGAAGCCAGGGCATTAAAAGCATTTCCTGCCGGATCATTGTCATCAAGTACTGAAGGTTTGCCGGAATCACCGTTCTCACATATACTTTGAACAAGAGGAATCTGCGCTAAAAGCTCTATTCCCAAACTCTTTGCAAGATCTTTACATCCTTCTTTACCGAAAATGTAATATTTATTTTGTGGAAGCTCTGCCGGAGTGAACCAGGACATATTTTCAACCAAACCTAAAACTGGCACATTGATTTTTTCTCCTGTAAACATTGCAATTCCCTTGATAACATCAGCAAGTGCAACCTGCTGCGGAGTGCTCACAATAACGGCTCCGGTAACTGCAACTTCCTGTACCATGGTAAGGTGAATATCGCCAGTTCCCGGGGGAAGATCAATAAGAAGGTAATCAAGTTCTCCCCAATCGCCTAATGTTATCAACTGTTTGAGTGCATTTGTTGCCATGGGTCCTCTCCAAACCAGAGCATCTTCCGGATTCACAAAAAACCCAAGTGATAATGCTTTTACTCCGTATTTTTCAATCGGAACCATAAGTTCCCTATTTCCTTCCTGCCTGATTTCAGGTCTTACTCCCTCGAGACCAAACATTTTCGGAAGAGATGGACCATAAACATCTGCATCAAGCAAACCTACAGATGCCCCGGTTTTTGCCAGGGCGACAGCAAGGTTTACAGCAACGGTTGATTTCCCTACTCCTCCTTTTCCGGAAGCGATTGCGATAATATTCTCAACTCCTGGCAAGGGTCCTGTGCGGCTTACCTTCGGGCTTACCTTTGCAGGAGCGTTGGTATTTATGGATAAAATACCCTCAACTTCAGGTCCGAAGGAATTCTTCAGTGCTATGGTTGCTGCTTTTTTAATTGAAGCCAGCAGAGGATCATTTTGTTTTACTGTTACCAGGGAAAAACTGATTTTATCATCTCGAATAATCAAGTCTTCAACCATTTTGAGTTCAACAATGTTAAGGCCTTTTTCGGGGTGCACAACCTGCTTCAGGCTTTGAAGCACATTTTCAATACTGTATGTCATTTTGATTATTTTGTATATGTTTTGAGGATATCTGTTGTTTCCTCCTTCAGCTTGTAAAATTACCAAAAAAATCTTTAATTAGACTAATTCTTTATTAGGATCCCAGAAGATATCTTCAAAATTTACAATTTTATCGTCTTCAATAATAATTCCTTCGTTTTCAAGCAATTCCCGCATTGTTCCTGTTCCCGGGAAGTGATGTTTTCCGGTTAATAGTCCATTTCGGTTAACAACCCTGTGTGCCGGAATAAACTCTTCGAGATAATGAGAATTATTCATGGCCCATCCTACCATGCGCGATGAACCAGCTGTTCCAAGATATCGTGCAATTGCCCCATAAGTCGTAACCCTGCCTTTAGGAATCAATTTAGTTACTTCATAGACCCGGGTAAAAAATCCATCCTCATTCTTTTTCCTGGATTTCATGGAGAGGAATATTCTTTTTTAATCTGAATTTCAAATAGTTAATGTTGGATCCTGTTTCCAGAAATTTCTGCTCGTAATAAGTTTTAATTCCAAGAATGTCGTCCACAATGTCTGAACTATAAAGATCAGAAGTGTAAAACAGTATTTCCAGTTCGTTTTCTTTTATAAGGTTCAGTGTATAATCGTATAAAAGATCGCTGTCGGTTTTAAGATGCATGATTCCATTATCGACAAGAAATCCCTGATAATGCCTTAAAAAAGTCGGTCCTGTAAGTCGTTTCTTTTTCCTTCTTTCTGTAGGCTGGGGATCAGGAAATGTGATCCAAATTTCATCAACTTCATCAGGAGCAAAGAATGATGAGATCATTTCAATTCTTGTTCGTAAAAATGCAGCATTCAGGATGTTCTCTTCATGAGAGGCTTTGGCACCTTTCCACATCCGGGCACCCTTGATATCTACTCCGATAAAATTCTTTCCCGGAAAATGCCTGGCCATTCCGATGGTATATTCCCCTTTACCACACCCAAGCTCAAGAATCAAAGGATTATTATTGTGAAAAACTTCCTGCTTCCATTTTCCCTTTAAATGGTATTCTTTCCCGCTGATTTCTGCCATACTGGGTTGAAATACCCTGTTAAAATGACTCAGTTCGTCGAACCTTCTGAGTTTACCTTTACCCAAAATCTAATATTTTTAATCTATACTTTTAAATTCTTCAATCCTCAGACCAACATCAGTAACCGGAATTTCCGGAACTCTCATTCCCTGCTCAATTTCAAATGTATATTTACCCGGAAAAAGAAATCTTACTGCTTTTCTGAAATCTTTCGATACCAATTTGATATCGCTGAATCCATTTCCTCTCCATTTGCCACTTTCATCGGCAATGATTACTTCTACCGTATCTCTTCTTGAATCACCTGTGGGAGAAGTTGTTGTAACAAATACATACAAATTGCTTTTCGGATAATCTGTAGTATGTCTGAAATTTATAATAATATCATACAAGCCCAGACTGTCGGTCATATCAACTTCAAAAGTCTTTCTGTCCGACCATTTCCACTGGCCATCCTCAGTTTTACGATACTCGTCGTAGTGCATGTTAGGATCGCATGAGTAAACAAATAGTAATATTACTAAACCGATAAAAAGAGTCTTCATCATATCTGGCATTTTCCTTCAGAGTATCAATTCCGGGGATTTCTGTTTTTCTTTTTCTTTTTGCGCCTGTTCGATGCTTTTTTTTCATCAAAACGGGTTAGGCTATCCTGTCCAACATCATTTTGATAACTGATATCCACTATAACGCTTTCTTCATGCATCACAAGGTTCTCGGGCATTTCTCCCTTTTTATTCATTTTGATGATTTCCTCAACTCGCTCAACAGGAACAGGAACCAGACTCACTCCTGCTTCTTTAACAAGGGAGTACCAGTATAAATTTCTGTAAACGTCTGTTTTAACGTGGAAAGCATCGCCCTGCCGGGTTTTGAGTGCAATTTCACGGGAAGGAAAATCTTTCTGTGCATCCAGGTATGAAGTAACTTCGTAATTCAGGCAGCACTTTAGTTTACCGCACTGTCCGGCAAGCTTTTGAGGGTTAAGCGATACTTCCTGATAACGTGCAGCAGCAGTGGTAACCGACACAAAATTCGTAATCCATGATGCGCAACATAACTCACGGCCGCATGAACCAATTCCTCCAATACGGCCTG
>JFJP01019280.1_pt1 | contig 10309 bp, 9 predicted proteins | sample 431651 | NCBI WGS metagenome assembly JFJP01 (sample SAMN02602958, study PRJNA72255) | Microbial mat metagenome, whole genome shotgun sequencing project. | biome: fresh water; feature: sink hole; material: water; isolation source: purple microbial (photo- and chemosynthetic) mats found in... | reverse complement strand
GCTCGCTGCGCAATCCGCCGGCATTCAGTATGTCTGACAGAAGCTTGACCAGCGTACTCTTTCCCTTGGTGCCGGTCACGGCCAGCACGGGGCAGCGGCAATAGCGCCAGCCAAGCTCTAGTTCCGAGATCACGTCCTCACAACGCGCTACAATATCGCGGACCCATGCCGACTGGCAGTCGATACCCGGGCTGACCACGCACAAATCAAATTCGCCGGGCGGCAGATCGACGGCATTCGCCATGAATCGGACGCCATCGGGAACGGCGACGGTCCCTGCCCCGCGGTCCACGACCGTCACGCGCCACCCCTTGCCGGCCAGCAGCCGCGCGGCAGCCGCGCCGCTGCGTCCCAGTCCCAGCACGAGGGCTTGTCTATTACAACCGTTTTCTGTTATCCCTGTCATGTCTGGCAATCCTGCGATAACTTCAATTTCTTTTGCTAATCCATGCACCGCCGGGGTCACCGACCCCAGCTACAAACGCATGACGATGGATTCTCTCCAATCGTATCCCTTTCTCGTCGCCGTTCTCGTCAACCGAGCCCTCCAACAAACCCCGCCTCTACCGCAATTTCAACGTCAGCAATCCGAGTAAGGCAAAGAGGATGGAGAGAATCCAGAAGCGGATCGTCACCCAGCTTTTCGAAATGATGATGAATCGGTGCCATCCTGAAAATCCGTTTGCCGGTCAGCTTGAAGGAGCCCACCTGCAGGATCACGCTCAGGGCCTCCATGACGAACACGCCGCCCACCAGCACCAGCACGACTTCCTGCTTGATCAGCACCGCCACAATAGCCACGCCGCCACCCAGCGCCAGGCTGCCGGTATCGCCCATGAACACCTTTGCCGGATGGCAGTTCCACCAGAGGAACCCGAGGCTCGCGCCAGCCATGCTACCGCAGAAAACGGCCAGTTCCCCTGCCCCTTCCACATAGGGGATATACAGGTAGCCCGCGAAGATCGCGTGCCCTGCCAGATACGACATCACAAGGTAAGATAGCGACACCGAGCTGGTGCACCCGATCGCCAGCCCGTCGAGCCCGTCGGTCAGGTTCACGGCATTGGTGGCGCCGACCAGCACCACCAGCACCAGCAGGAACGCGGCGACCATCCCCATATCGGCCACCAGCGGGGCCTTTTGGAAAGGTACCACCAGGTGCCGCAACCGCTCGGCTGTTGCTGGCGTACTCGACAAGGCAACCAGCACCACCAGCGCCCACAGGACCTGCAACCCCATCTTGGCCCTGGCGCTAAGCCCGCCCGAGTGCCGGCGGCGCAGCTTGGTGTAATCGTCCCAGAACCCGACCGCCCCCATGTAGCAGAGCGTCCCGACGGCAAGCTGCACGAACAGGTTCGACGGCCGGGCCCACAGCAGGCAGGCCAGCGTCATCGCCACGATGATCAGTACCCCGCCCATCGTTGGTGTGTTCTGCTTGTGCTGGTGGTCGGGCGCATTGCCCGTACGCACCTGCTGGCCTATCCGGAAGGTGCGCAGGTGACGGATCATCCACGGTCCGCACAGGACACACAGCAGGAAAGCGGTACCGGCCGCACCCACGGTGCGGACGGTGATATACTGGAACACACGGAGCGGCGAATACAGCCCCTCCAGCAACGTCAGATAATACAGCATCTGTAATTCACTCCTCGCCCCAGAGCATCAGCGACGGCGGGTCACCCGTGCCGACACGCTCGATTTCCAACCGAAACTCCTGCGTCTTGTCCACCAATACCAGCCGTGGCGGCAACGCCGGGCCCGCCGCGTCACGCCTGTTCCCCCCGCTCCGAGGTAACGCCTCGAGATGATCTGTCCGCCTTTGAACCGGAACCGCCATTGCGTTCATGCTGCCTCCTCGTTTAACCGCCTAACTCATCAATAACCTTTTCCAAAGCCACCCCCCGTGATGCCTTGAAAAGCACGGCATCACCCGGCTGAAGTTGTTCACGCAGCACCATGGCGGCCGTATGGTTATCCGCGCAGCGCCAGATGTGCTGCGGATCCATTCCCTGGCGGCGCGCCCCTTCGGCGATGCCCACCGCCCGCGGCCCCACCGTCAGCAGCCCCGCCCAATCGCCGGCGGCGGCGGCCTCGCTACCAAGTGTCTCATGCGCGGCCTGTTCCGTTTCGCCGATCTCCAGCATGTCGCCCAGCACCAGCCAGCGCCGTCCGCTGCAGCCCGCTCCGGCGAAGGTCTTCAGCGCCGCGCGCATACTGGCCGGGTTGGCGTTGTAGGCATCATTGATCAGCAGGCACCCGCCGGCATGGACCTCCTGCCAGCGCATCGGCAACGGCCGGTAGAGGGCCAGTCCCTGCGCGATCCGCTCCCAGGACATCCCGGCCTCGCGACCGACCAGGATCGCAAACCCGGCATTCAGCGCATTGTGCTGGCCCGCCCAGGGCCACGCGAACTCGTGCTGCGACCCGCCGCCGGCCCGCTCGGTCGCCAGCAGCCGCCGGCCCGGCTCATCGTGCTGCATCACAAGATCGGCGTCGCCTTCCAGTGAAACCGTCCGCACCGGACAGGGGACCATCGCGCGCAACAGCGGGAACCAGCGGTCGTCACGGCAGAGGAAGGCCCGCCCGTCAGGAGGCAGCGAGCGCAGCAGCTCGCCCTTTTCCCTTGCAATTCCTTCCTCCGATTCAAAATTCTCCAGATGCACAGGACCGATCATGGTCACCACGCCCCAGTCGGGTTGCAGCACCTCGCAAAGCCGGCGGATCTCGCCGGGATGGTTCATGCCCACCTCGAAGACGCCGTAACGCGCCAGCGGCGCCATCGCCAGCAGGCTCAGCGGCAAGCCGATCTCGTTGTTCCAGTTGCCGCAGGTCCTGGCCGTCTCGCCCGCCGACGACAACACCGAGGCGGTCATTTCCTTGACCGTCGATTTGCCGACGCTGCCGGTAACCCCGACCACCAGCGGGGCAACCTGCCGCCGATACGCCGCTCCCAGGGCCGACAAGGCCGCCTGCGTATTCGCCACCACCAGCAGCGGCAGCCCATCCGATCCTGCCGGGCTCCCGGCGGATTCCTCGATCATGGCGGCGGCCGCCCCGGCCTCGAAGGCATTCGCGACAAACGCGTGCCCGTCAAACCGTTCACCACGCAACGCCACATAAAGCGCATCCTGGACCCGCCGACGCGAATCGTTGACCACGGCGGAAACCGGTCGCTCCGGCAGGCTCATCCACCGTCCTCCCGTCACCGTTGCCAGCCATGCGGCATCATAACCCGACATCATCGACGCTTTCTCCTGCTTACCGTTCCGCCAGGGCGGCCTGAGCTTCATCAACATCATTAAAGGGCGCCGAGACACCCGCGATTTCCTGGTAGGTCTCATGCCCTTTTCCGGCAATCAGCACGGTGTCGCCCGCCCGGGCCGCCGCCACGGCGGCGCGGATGGCTTCACGACGATCCACCACGACCTCGACGCTGTCCCTGTCGACCCCTGTGAGGATGTCGGCGATGATCGCCTCCGGTTCCTCGTGGCGGGGGTTATCGGTAGTCACCCAGACGCGGTCCGCCAGCGCCACCACTACCGCCCCCATCTTCGCGCGCTTGGCACGATCCCGGTTACCGCCGCAGCCGAACACGACCATCAGCCGGCCCGCTGTCAGGGGGCGCAGGGCCGACAAGACATTGCGCAGGGCATCGTCGGTATGCGCGTAGTCCACGAATACGTTGAAGGGAACTTTTGCAGGCACCCGTTCCAGCCGCCCGCGGACCTTCGTCACAGCGGCAATAGCCTCCACTGCCGCCGCCGGATCGCACCCCATCGCCACGCTCATGCCGAAGGCCGCCAGCGCATTGGCGATATTGTGACGGCCAGGGATGCAGACGCGGGCGGCAAATGTGCCCCAGGGGGAAAGCAGGCTGAACTCGCTGCCGGCAGCGGAAAGCACGACCTCCTCCGCCACGATATCCCCGCGCCCCTCCTCCAGCCCGTACTGCAGCCGCTGGCAGCAGAGCGATTCGCCCAGCAACCGCTGCCCCCAGGGGTCATCGCGGTTGATCACGGCGGTCGAGGATGCCTCCAATCCCCGGAACAGCAGCGCCTTGGCCTCGTAATAGGCATCCATCGAGCCATGATAGTCGAGATGGTCGTGCGTCAGGTTGGTGAAGCCAGCCACCTTGAACGGGATCTCCGCCACGCGCTGCTGCACCAGCGCGTGCGACGAGACTTCCAGCACGGCGCTGCGGCACCCCGTCGCGACCATCTGACGCAGCAGGTTCTGCAGCGTCACGGCGTCCGGCGTCGTCCGGGGGGCGGCGATCACGCGCGAGCCGATCTCGTATGCCACCGTGCCGATCAGCCCCGGCTCGAGCCCCGCGCGCTGCAGCACGGCCCGCAGCATCATGGACACCGTGGTCTTTCCGTTCGTGCCGGTCACCCCGGCCATCAGCAAGGCACGCGCCGGGTTCCCGTTGAACGCCCCCGCCAGTTGCGCGGCGGCCAACCGGGCATCCTTGACCGTGATCACCGCTGCCTCCAGGCGACCGTCGGGAGCGCGCTCGCAGACTACGGCTACCGCGCCGCGCCGCACGGCATCCTCCGCGTACTGCAGCCCGTCGGCAGCCGTGCCTGGCACCGCCACGAAGACCCAGTCGGCGCGGACCTCGCGCGAGTAGAGCGCGATGCCCTTGACCTCGGCATTGGTAGCCAGGCGCGCGCACTCACCCCCGGTAATCTTCCTTACATCTGACAACTGCATTTGAAACATCCTTAGTCCACACCACCGTAAAACTTAGCATCGGGGGCATCCTCCGCCTCGCGACTGGCCGCACTGAGGACCTGGATACCCAGATACCGGCTAACCTCGCCAGCGATCGACCCGAATGCCGGGGCCGCCACCTGCCCGCCGTAATACAGCGGCTTGGGATTATCCACCACCACGATAATGCCAATCTCCGGCTCTTCCACCGGAAGGAAGCCGACGAACGAGGCCACATAGTCGGTCGAGGAATAGCCGCCGGCTACCGGTTTCTGGGCCGTACCGGTCTTGCCCGCCACGCGGATCTCGCCAATCTGCGCTCGCCGCCCCGTGCCGCCCTCTTCCGTGGCCGCCGCCAGCAGTTCGCGCATCAGGGCCGCTGTCTCGGGACGGATCACGCGCGCCACGACTTCCGGATGCCCCTCATGTACCACATTACCGTCCGCGTCGATCACCCGGCTTACGACATAGGGGCGCATTCGGTACCCGTCGTTGGCGATCGTGCAGTAGAGCCCCAGGATCTGCAGCCCGGTCGTGGCGATCCCCTGTCCGATCGGGATACGCGTCGGGCTGATGCCGTACCACTTCGATGGCGGATGGAAGATCCCGGCCTCCTCGCCGGGCAGGTCGATCCCCGTCAGATCCCCGAAACCGAAATCCCGCAGATACCGGTACAGCCGCTCGTTGCCAAGCATCAAGGCCACTTTGGCCGTCAGGATGTTGCTCGACTTCTTGAGACCGTCAGCCACGGTCAGGTTGCCGTACCCGTGCGTATCACGCAGCAGCTTGCCCTTGTAGTACCAGCCGCCGTTCTCACAATCGAAGACCGTATGCTGAGTGACGATCCCCTCGTTGAGGGCCGCTGCGAAAGTCGCCGCCTTGAGTGTCGAGCCCGGCTCGTAGTTGGTTCCGACCGCCCGGTTGAGACGAACATCGGGGGGCGTCTCATGGAAGCGGTTCAGGTCGAATGCCGGTCGCGACACCATCGCCAGGATCTCGCCGGTCTTGACCCGCTGGACGATGCTCCAGGCCGCCGAGGCATTGAACTCCACCATCACCCCGTCGATGACCTTCTCGACGATATGCTGCACGTTGCGGTCGATCGTCAGTTCGACGCAATTCCCCTGTTTGCCCGGCTCGTAGCGCTCGCGTTCCAGGTACAATTCCTGGCGCAGCGCGTTCAGCCGGCCTTCCACCACGCCGGGCCGCCCCTTGAGCATCGTGTCGAACCGCTGTTCCACCCCGGAACTGCCGACGCCCTCGTAGTTGACGAAGCCAAGCACATGGCACATGAACGAGCCATACGGGTAATGACGGACATTCGCCAGATCCTCCTGCGCATAGCGCCGCAGCCGCACATAGCGGCGATCCGGCTGGTTGAGCTTTACCGCCACCTCGTCGACATCCATCGCCAGAGCCTCCGCCAGTCCGGAAGCCACCTTGGCCACGGCATTGGAGGCAACCACGAGCGAGGGATCCGCGCAGACGTCCTTGACCGGCAGATCCATTGCCAGGATGTTGGCCGCACCGCCGCGGTCGACGATCGAGCCGCGCCGCCCGCGCAGCTCCTCGTGGAACTGGCGCAACTGATCGATCCTGTCCCGCCGTCCCTCATGGTGCCCAAGGTGCAGGAAGGCCAGGCGCACTCCCAGCCCTGTCACCAGCAGCACATACACGATGGCGCTGAATCCGAAACGCACAAACATGCGCCGATCATTCATGCCGCTCCGTCCCGCCCAATCCCGCGTACTGACGCGTTTCCGTCATCAATCCGTCCGGTTCGTCTGCCCCCGTCAAAAGTCCCGCGTCCGCCAGCAGCACGACCTGTCGTCCGGTGGGCCAGTCCATCTTGACCCCGTTACGAGCCAGGATCCGATCCAGGTTCTGGGGAGAACGCATCCGGGTCCACTTCAATTCCTCGTTCAGGTAACGCTCGGCCAGCTCCGCCTCCGCACGTTCCAGCAGCTTGATCTCCGCCCCGATCGCCTCGCAGCGCGAAAGCATCCACAAATAGGCCAGCGCCGCCAGGCCGGCAACGACCAGCAGCGAGGCGAACGGCACCGGGAACAAATACCCGTCCACCCGTTTCTTGCGATTCCGTTTACGTCGTGCTATCATCAACTTCCTCCCGCTTTTGCGCGTTCATCCTGCCAACCGTTCCGCCACCCGGAGCCGCGACGAACGAGCCCGCGGATTCACCGCGCATTCGTCCGGGGACGGCTGGACCGCTTTACGCGTGATGCGCTGCACAGCCGGCAACTCGCCCACCCAGCGTTCGCCGCCCGCCGCCTGCGCCTCCCAGCGTCCCTCGTGCTCCCTGAAAAACTGTTTCACGCAGCGATCCTCCAGACTGTGGAAACTGATCACCGCCATCCGCCCCCCCGTCTTCAGCAGTCGCAGCCCCGCCTGCAACCCCCGCCCGATCCCGTCAAGCTCACCATTGACCTCCATCCGCAACGCCTGGAAACTCTGCGTTGCCGGATGCTGCCGCCGTCCCCGGCGTCCCCCCTTCGCGTCCTCGATCAACGCGGCCAGCGCCCCGGTGGTCGCCAAGGGTTCCTGCTCCCGCCGCGCCACGATCCGCCGCGCGATCCGCCGCGCCTCGCGCTCCTCCCCCAGACGCCAGAGCAGCTCGCGCAGCCCGGCTTCCGGATAGGTGTTGACCACCCCCGCCGCCGTCAGCGCCTGCCCTTGGTCCATCCGCATGTCCAGCGGGCCGTCCTGCATGAAGCTGAAGCCCCTCGCCGCCGTGTCCAATTGCTCGGACGACACCCCGAAATCCATCACGACACCATCGACCGCATCCACCCCGGCCTCACCCAGCAACCGCTCCATGTCGGCGTAGTTGCCATGCAAGGCACGGAACCGGCTCCCGAACCTCGCCAGCCGCTGCCCGCTGCGCGCCAGCGCGTCGGCGTCGCGGTCGATCCCGTAAAGCACCCCGCCCGGCCCCAGCCGCTCCAGCACCGCCTCGGCATGACCGCCCGATCCCAGCGTACCGTCCACATAGACGCCATCTTCCCGTACACCCAGCAGTTCAACCGTCTCCTTCAGCAATACCGACTGGTGCACGTGTGTCCCGTCAGAAATCCACATACTGCCCGATCTCCTCCAGCCGGGCCTGATCGATCTCGCCACTGTCCACCAGGTTCTCCGGATTCCAGAGCTGGAACCGGTTCATCGCCCCGATCATCTTCACCTGATCGGTAATCCCCGCAAACGCGAGCAGCTTGTCCTTGATCCGCACCCGGCCCTGCGTATCCCACGACACCAGATCCGAGGCCGCCCCGAGCGTCCGGGTAAACTCCATTGCCTTGCGGTCCGACATCGAATGCCGGCGGATTTTCTCCAGCTTGCGCTCCATTTCAGCCGCCGGCAGGACGTTCAGGCAGCGCTCGTGGAAGTCCGGCAGCACGAAAAGACCCTTCGGATCGCCAACCTGCGCCCGCCAGACCGCCGGAATCGTCAAGCGCTTCTTGGGATCGAGGGCATGCAGGAAATCGCCGACGAACATTCCGATGCCGCCGATATCCTCTACCAATACTGGACTGTCTTGATCCACACTACCACCCCATGCTTTGCCACTTCTTGACACCATTTGACACTTCACCCCACCAGACGTCAAGCGTTTTCAAAAAAAAATTTAAATTTGAGGAAACGTGGCCGTTTTTGCGTGTCTTTTGCGTTGCAACAGGCGGCGGCATCTGGCAGATTGCCACCCATGAAGCTCTCCATTGTCATTCCAGCCTGCAACGAGGAAGCCCGAATCGGGGCTATGCTGGACGCTTATCTGCCTTATTTCGCAAACCATTACGGCAAGACGGTCGAATTCCTGGTCGTCGTCAACGGGACCACCGACCAGACGGCCGACGTGGTGGAATCGTATATCCCTCGCTATCCGGGGCTGCGCTGCATCGTGGAACCGGGGCGCATCGGCAAGGGCGGCGCGGTGATGAAGGGATTCGCGGCGGCAACCGGCGACAGCATCGGGTACGTCGATGCCGATGGCGCCACGCCGCCGGAGGCCTTCGACGACCTGGTCACCCATGCCGCCGACGCGCCTGTCGTCATCGCTTCCCGCTGGTGCCGCGGCGCGGTTGTCCATCCCCGCCAGCCACTGACGCGGCGCGTGATCTCGCGCGTTTTCAACCTGCTCACGCGCGGCCTGCTCGGCCTGCGGCTCAGCGATACGCAGTGCGGTGCCAAGGTGCTACGACGCGACGTGGTCGGGCACTTGCTCGCCGCCGGCGGCGTGGTCACCCAATGGGCATTCGATGTGGACCTGCTGCTACAGGCCAGGCACGGCGGGTTCGCGATCATCGAGCTGCCCACTGTCTGGCACGACGTCCGCGGCTCCAAGATCGTCGTCACCGAGTCCTCTGTCGAGATGCTGGCCGCCCTGATCCGCCTGCGGCTGTACTACTCCCCCTTCCGCTGGGTCGTCGACCTCTACAACCGCACCCTCGGACGCCGTCAAGCCACCGTCCATTCCTCCGCGCCCTGACGTTCGCCGCGAAATTCCGACAACCGCGAAATTCCAGCTTGCACGGCACGGTTCATGCGAATACACTCAGGCGAATAATGACACCCGAATGGTGTACGTTTAACCGACGTCTTGTCAGCAAGGAACAACGGGAAGATCAGATCACAATAGGAAGGAGAATCAATATGGCAGCCATTGCAGCATGGAATCCACTGGAGGATTGGAAACACAGGGACATTGACTGGGTGCGGGTCGATATCAGCAAGGAAGACCTCCTGAGATTCACTCAGCGAAGCTACGCCAACGGTTTCTTCCATGCGCTTGGGTTCCTGGCGATTTTGGCTGCAACGGGCGGCTTTGCCTGGTGGGCCTTGATGGGCGAGCGATGGTTCCTGCTCGCGTTGGCCTTGTATCTCCACGGGACCGTCTACGGCCACTTCGGGGATGCCATCCATGAATTCGATCACGGAACGGTTTTTCCCGGCAAAACGCTTAATCGCTTCTTTGCCGCCTTCTACGGCTGGCTTGACTGGCCCTGGAACCCCCACATGTATCGTGTCAGCCACCTCAATTACCACCACCGCTACACGTTGTATCAAGGCAGCGACGGTGAAGACACCCCCAACTACGTGGAATTCAAATGGCGCAATGTATATGATCTATTCTTCAATGTCTTGCATTGGAGAAGCCTGTTCAGGAACCTAGCCCGCCTGTTCACCCTCAAGCCCACCAGCAATGGTTGGCGAGGTAGAGGATACCAACGAGGTAGAGGATACCAACTGGACACCTGGGAACAGTTCATCCTGCAGCGCGCCAGCGAAAAGGATCGCAAGGCGGTGCACAACTTCGCGGTATTCTCGCTCGTCAGCCACGTGCTGTTTGTTTCCGCCTGTCTCTTCCTTGGCATCAGCGGAATCGTCCCCGGACTCTGGTTCCTGCCGGTGCTGATCACGTTCGCCCCCTTCTACGGGCCGTTTTTCCACGTGGCGCTTTGCAGCACGCACCAGCACGCCGCCTGCGAACCGAACCATCCCGACTTCCGCATAAGCTGCGGTTCCGCACGGCTCGATCCGCTGAGCTCGTTCCTGTACTGGCACATGGAATACCACATCG
>JFJP01002434.1_pt1 | contig 10309 bp, 11 predicted proteins | sample 431651 | NCBI WGS metagenome assembly JFJP01 (sample SAMN02602958, study PRJNA72255) | Microbial mat metagenome, whole genome shotgun sequencing project. | biome: fresh water; feature: sink hole; material: water; isolation source: purple microbial (photo- and chemosynthetic) mats found in... | reverse complement strand
TATGGCGGTGTTGAGAGTTTCGAACATGTACTTGACTTGATTGAGGCCGCAGCCAGCGGTTTTTTCGAAAAAATGAGCAAGAGGTGATTGTTCAGAAAAAACGCTGCATGAATGCAGCGTTTTTTGTGCGGGACAGTTCTTGAACTAATCCTTGTGCTGTGTTTCCACCATTTGCAGGGGTTCGTTGATGATTACTACAGCCGGTTTTGGCTTGCGTCCCAATTGTTGAGGTGTGCTTGAGATAACTGCCGCAGAAGCTGCACTTGATGTCTCGACCATTTGCAAGCCAGCTTGTATCAGGTTTGCAGATAAATCGGCAGGTGGCGCCGAAGCGACAACAACAGCTTGACTTGTAATGTCATTTGTTTGGACTGGCAGCGTAGTCACTGTTGGTACCGGTGCTTCGGTAACTTGTGGCAGTTGAACCGGGGTCGGCCACGGGGCGGGTTTTGTCGCCAACGTTTCAGTTGCTTTTGGCTCCACGACAATTGTCGGCGCTGGCGGGAAGGCGCTTGGGGAATCGATTCCCGGGGCTGGTGCCTCTGTTTGTGTTGTGGCGACCGCTACGACGCCTTCTGAGTTGGCGGTTGTTGCAACAGCGGTTTCGTCGTTGCGACGTTCGCCACGACCACGGCCTCCACGTCGACCACGCCGGCGGTTGCCATCTGCGGCAGATTCGTTGGCAGGGTTCTCAGCTTGATTTGCCCCGATGATGGCTGGAATATCCTTTTGAATTGCATCCCCTTCAGCAGGCTTGGGTTTCGTTACACGATTGTCGGAACGGTTGTCGTTATCTGGAGCATTGGCTGCTCCTTCAACCGCACGCCCTTCGTTGTTCTTGCTTTCGCGGCGTCCGTCATTGGTTTTTTCGCTGCGTTCCTTGCGGTTTTGGCGATTGTCGCGTGGATTATCCCTTTCCTTGCCGGCTTCACTTCGCTCCTTACGTTCCCCCCGATCATTGCGTTCGCGCCCATCTCGGCTATCGCGACGACTACGTCCGCCACGGTCGCGATCGTTACGCTCGCTTCTTTCACCACGTTCGCGTCGGCCGGGTTTTTCCGGATTTTTAGCGGGTGTCTCGACAACTTCTTCCTTTTTTCCACCAGAAAACCAGGACATGATCCGGGCAAACAAGCCGGGTTCAGCTGGCGGTGGCGATACTTCCTTAGGTGCAACGATGGGTGCAGGTTGGTCAGGCGTAATGCCCTTGACTGCAGCTTCAGCTCGGGGGGCTTTGGCTTCGGCTTGTGCCGGTGAGGTACTGTCTTCTTCGGTTGGCTTGACGGCCATCTCGTAGCTGGCGAGGGCTGTCCCCTCCAGATTAAGTTGATCATGGCGCAAACGGATGATTTCGTGTTGCGGTGTTTCGAGATGACGATTCGGGATGATCAGCAGATTGACCCGATGGCGCATTTCGATACGGGCGATATCCACGCGCTTTTCATTAAGCAGGAAGGTGCCTACATCGACCGGAACTTGCACATGGAGAGCCCCGGTGTTTTCCTTCATCGCCTCTTCTTCGAGGATGCGCAGGATGTGCAACGCAGCTGATTCGGTGGAGCGGATGTGGCCGGTGCCGGTACAACGTGGACAAGTGATGTAGCTGGTTTCCGCAAGGGCGGGGCGCAGGCGTTGGCGCGAGAGTTCGAGCAGGCCGAAGCGTGAAATTTTGCCGGTCTGCACGCGGGCGCGGTCGAAATGCAGGGCGTCTCTAAGCCGGTTCTCAACCTCGCGCTGGCTCCTGGACGACTCCATGTCGATGAAGTCGATGACGATCAAGCCACCCAGGTCACGTAGTCGCAACTGGCGAGCGATTTCGTCGGCGGCTTCAAGGTTGGTGCGTAGCGCGGTTTCCTCAATGTCTGCACCCTTCGTGGAACGTCCGGAGTTGACGTCGACGGAGACCAGCGCTTCGGTATGGTCGATCACCACTGCACCGCCGGAAGGCAATGTGACTTGTCGGGAATAGGCTGACTCGATCTGGTGTTCGATCTGGAAACGCGAGAAAAGCGGTACATCGTCGTGGTAGCGCTTGACGCGCGCCACGTTGCCAGGCATGACGTGGCTCATGAACTGCTGCGCCTGCTCGAAAATGTCGTCTGTGTCGATGAGGATCTCGCCAATCTCGGGCTGGAAATAGTCGCGGATGGCGCGGATCACCAGGCTGGATTCCTGATAAATCAGGAATGCACCATTCTGGGACTTGGCGGCGCCGTCGATGGCGGTCCAAAGTTGCAGCAGATAGTTGAGGTCCCACTGCAATTCTTCGGCACTACGACCTATGCCCGCAGTGCGGGCGATCAGGCTCATGCCGCCGGGAATGTCGAGTTGGTCCATGACCTCGCGCAGTTCCTGGCGATCCTCGCCCTCGATGCGGCGTGAAACGCCACCGCCGCGCGGGTTGTTGGGCATCAGCACCAGATAACGCCCCGCCAGCGAGACGTAGGTGGTCAGCGCCGCGCCCTTGTTGCCGCGCTCGTCCTTTTCGACCTGGACGATGAGCTCCTGGCCAACCTTGAGGGCATCCTGAATACGGGCGCGACCGGGCTCAATATCAGGCTGGAAATAGCTGCGCGAGACTTCCTTAAATGGCAGAAAGCCATGGCGATCAGCACCATAGTCAACAAAGGCAGCTTCGAGACTGGGCTCGATGCGGGTAATGACGGCCTTGTAGATATTGCTCTTGCGTTGTTCCTTGTTGGCCGATTCGATGTCGAGGTCAATAAGCTTCTGGCCATCGACGATCGCGACGCGGAGTTCCTCGGCCTGCGTCGCATTGAACAGCATGCGTTTCATGTGTGCTCCCACGCGCAAGGCAGGAAGGCACGACAAATCACGCCGCTAATAAATTGCGGCGCTGGTTAAATTTGCGGGTTCAGCTTCATCGGGTTGGGTGACGGAGTGGGCAAATGGGTTGCGGATTTGTCGGTTTATCTGATGACGACCCCGGCCGGCGTTGTTTGCAGGCACGGCATCGTTAGTCAAAGCCTTGTTTAGCCAAGAATGCGCGTAATAAATGTCTTGAGACGAAGTAGTATCGCTGCTTTGGGCGAGCGACATCCCTTGGGCTGTGCAAGGCAGGCTGTTAACCGGGAGCCTTCCAACGGGCCAGCGGTTGACTTTCCTGCTCCATGAAACTGGCGTGAGTCCACTAAAATAGTAAGCTTGAACACGCGCCAAGATCAACATCACCGTAAGACGCCTCGGAACCGCTTCGTGTCACCGGGCACGCCGTTCGGGGACGGCAAAGCTTGGGCATTATATTGCGAATGAAAGACTTGAGTAAAGATTCGGTCACATTTCTTGAGGTTGGGGAGGATGGCGCCGGGCAACGTATCGACAACTTTTTGATGAAGCGCCTGAAGGGGGTGCCGAAAAGTCACGTTTATCGAATCCTGCGTAGCGGAGAGGTGCGGGTTAACAAGGGCAGGGCGTCAGCAGACCGGCGGCTTGCATCGGGTGATCAGGTTCGGGTGCCTCCGGTACGCGTTGCCGAAAAATCCGATGACCGGCCCGTGCCTGGACGGGAGTTTTCGCTGGTTTTCGAAGATGAGGCGATGCTCGTCATTGACAAGCCATCCGGGGTGGCAGTCCATGGCGGCAGCGGAGTGAGTTTCGGTGTGATCGAGCAACTTCGCCAAGCCCGTCCGGCGGCCCGCTTTCTTGAGTTGGCGCATCGCCTTGACCGGGAAACTTCGGGATTGCTCCTCATCGGCAAAAAGCGTTCAGCGTTGACGAGGTTGCACGATCAGTTTCGTGACGGCGTGATTGAGAAACATTACCTGGCTCTCGTCAAGGGACGTTGGCGTGATCAGTTGCGTAATGTCAAATTGCCGCTGCTTAAGTATCTGACTGAGGAAGGGGAACGGCGTGTGCGTGTTTCCCCTGAAGGAAAAGAGGCTCATTCAATCATGCGCCTGCAGGGTCACTGGAAAACCCCGTGGGGTGATTTCAGCCTGCTTGAGGTGGAACTGCGTACCGGGCGCACCCACCAGATTCGTGTGCATCTGGCACATTTGGGTTTCCCCATTGCGGGGGATGAGAAATATGGCGATTTTGCGTTTAATCGTGACTTGCAAAAACATGGGCTGAAACGCATGTTCCTGCATGCGGCATCGATACGCTTGCCGCATCCGAGTTCAGGAGAGGTGTTATCTTTGGCTGCACCTTTACCTCAGGAACTGGCTGGTTTTGTTACTAAAATTGAAAAGATTGCAGATGCAGCGCTATGAATTAGTAGTGTTTGACTGGGATGGCACGCTGATGGATTCGGCAGGCATGATCGTCCATTGCGTGCAAGAGGCGGCACGCGATCTGGGCATTCATCCCCCTTCAGATGAGCGGGCACGTCACATTATCGGATTGGGCCTGACAGATGCATTGCGCCATGCTTTACCTGATCTTTCAGAGACTTACTATGAGGATCTGGTGGAGCGCTATCGGTATCATTATCTTTCGCGCGACCATGAACTCGCACTGTTTGACGGTGCAGAGGCGCTGATCCAAAGTCTGGCCCAAAGCGGACGCTGGCTGGGCGTGGCAACCGGCAAGTCACGGCGTGGGCTGGATCGGTCGCTGGAGCATAGCGGACTGAAAGCCTGTTTCCATGCAACGCGCTGTGCCGACGAGTGCCACTCCAAGCCTCACCCGCAGATGCTTGAGGAGCTAATGGCCCAGTTCGCCGTCTCGCCAGCGACGACTTTAATGATCGGGGATACCACGCATGACTTGCTGATGGCAAAAAATGCTGGCGTGGATGCTGTTGCGGTCAGTTATGGTGCGCATGCGCGTAATGTACTGGAGGCTGCCTCTCCGCGTTATTGCGCGCACTCTGTTGAAGATTTGGCGAATTGGTTGCAAGCGAACGTCTGATTTGTGCGAGCGCCGATCTTGTTGATGGAGGGCGTGGCGTACGATTCGAGATTGACAATTTGGCCACCAAGGAGCCGGCGTTTGCTGTGCGATACAACGGTAGGGTTTATGGTTACATCAACCAGTGTGGTCATGTACCCATCGAACTCGACTGGAATGAAGGGGAGTTCTTCGATTTGAGCAGGCTATACTTAATCTGTTCTACGCATGGAGCACTGTATGACCCGAGTACCGGCGAATGTCTGAGTGGGCGCTGTGAAGGTCGAGGCCTCAAGGCTCTGTTGCTGGCGGAACATGATGAAATGGTTTTTTTGATGCTGGAAGGCGATTACTGTGGCAGATGATCTGAATTGGGAACGAAAAATTCTTGAAAAGCTTGCGCTGGAGGCATTGAGCGAGCAGCGGCGTAGCCGGCGATGGGGCATTTTCTTCAAACTGCTGGGTTTCGCCTACGTTAGCGCGTTGCTGGTAACTTTTGTCGATTGGGAGGCAGTGCATCCAGACGGAGAGGGGGCAAAGCATACCGCGCTGGTCGAAATGCACGGTGTAATCCAGGCCAAGGGTGATGCCAATGCAGAGGATATCGTCAGTTCGTTACAGTCGGCTTTCGAGGACAAGGCGACGGCGGGTGTTATCTTGCGCATCAACAGTCCGGGAGGTAGTCCTGTTCAGGCCGGCATTATTACGGATGAAATTCGTCGTTTGCGCGCCAAGCATGCAGATACGCCGTTCTACGTGGTCGTTGAGGATGTCTGTGCTTCCGGCGGCTATTACGTTGCATCGGCAGCCGACAAGATTTATGTCGACAAGGCCAGTATCATCGGTTCGATTGGGGTACTGATGGATGGTTTCGGTTTCACCGGCAGCATGGATAAGCTGGGTGTTGAGCGTCGCCTATTGACGGCCGGCGAAAACAAGGGATTTCTCGATCCGTTTTCACCGCAAAACGAACGGCACAAGGAGCATGCGCAAGGCATGTTGAACGATATTCATCAGCAATTCATAGATGTGGTGCGCAAGGGGCGCGGCGATCGTCTAAAAGAGACTCCGGAGATGTTTTCCGGACTAATGTGGACGGGTGCGAAGAGCGTTGAACTTGGTCTGGCTGATGGCTTTGGAACGGTCAGTTCGGTGGCGCGGGACGTGATCAAGGTCGAGGATGTTCGTGATTTCACGATGGAACTCAATCTGGCGGAAAAGTTTGCACGACGTTTCGGTGCTGAAGCCGCCGCCGGACTTGGCAACGTGTTAACCCGCTTCAGTCTGCGCTGAGAAATAGAAAGACGGTCGGTCTTCTATCCAGATTAGGTCGCGGTGACTTGCGCCAAGTGCTGACGCGGCGGGTCGCAACCGTTTCGTTGGCAAGTGTCAGATCGCTGGCCAGACATAACAACGTACCCGGAGCGCAGGCAGTCAGGAATGCGTCGAATAGCGCTGTATTTCTGTAGGGCGTTTCGATACAAAGTTGTGTTTGTTTTTTGTGCCGGGACTCCTTTTCCAGTTCGATGATGCGCTTGCTGCGCTCCGGTTCCCGTGCAGGAAGATACCCGTGAAATGCGAAACGCTGGCCATCCAGGCCGGAGGCCATCAAAGCCAGCAGAAGTGACGAAGGTCCGACCAAGGGTTTGACGGGAACTCCAGTTTCATGCGCATGACGAACCAGTAACGCCCCCGGATCTGCAACACCCGGGCAACCGGCTTCCGACATCAACCCGACATCCTGACCCGACTGCAAAGGTTGCAGCAGACGGTCGATTTCTTCTCGCGTCAGTGGTTCAGGCAACTGTTCGATGGAGATATCGCGGATAGGTGTCGGGTGGTCAAGCCATTTCAGCGTAGCACGGGCAGTCTTGGCGTTTTCGACAATGAAGCGCTGGAGTTTGCATGCGATAGCCTGTGTGGTGGCGGGCAGCACGGTCGGCCAGGAAACCTCACCGAGTTGTGTCGGTAGCAGATAAAGCGTGCCAGGCATGGCGCGGATCAAGGTAGCGCTAAGCCTTCGGCGCGCAGCATTTCTGCCAGTGCGATGAGCGGCAAACCGACCAGCGCAGTCGGATCGTCGCTACGCATCCACTCTAGCAGGCTTATCCCCAGGGCTTCAGAGCGGGCGCTACCGGCGCAATTTAGTGCGTCTTCCTTGTCCAGGTAGCGCTCGATTTCGCTGTCAGCCAGTTCTCGAAAACGTACCTCTGTCGCTACGCCGCGCACATGATGACGCTTGCTATTGCCATTGAGCAGACACAAGCCGGTATGAAAAATTGCAATTTTTCCCGACAGGTTGCCCAGTTGTTTCCTTGCGTTATCGCGGGAACCCGGTTTGCCAAAGCGTTGAGTGCCACAATAGGCGACCTGATCCGAGCCGATGATCAAGGCATCCGGGTATCTATCCAATACAGCGTGGGCCTTGGCTATGGCCAGCCTTTCTGCGGTAGCAGCAGGAAGTTCGTCCGGCAAGGCGGTTTCGTCAGTTGCGGGGGCGCAAACTTCAAAGGGAATCTGCAGTCGCTCGAGCAATTCGCGGCGATAAGGCGAAGTCGATGCCAGAATGAGTTGCGGCATAGTAGGTCAGAGGGTTATCGGGTGTATTGGCAGGCTTTTCGAAGGAATGAGCCTTTGACGGGTGATCCTGACGCATGATAGCATTCACTGTTTATGTCGTCTCTGGATGAACATGATTTGGCCGGAGTGGTCATCGATAGCCTCAAGTTTGCGGCAGACGGTGGCTGTTTAACCGGAAAGCTCGCAGTGTCGAGTCTGCCGCGACTGGCCGATTTGCTGGCAAGTACTGAGGGTTGGCTATCTGCTGAGTTGTCCGGCTTTCGGGGTGCGGGTGATCGTGAAGGTAACTTGGGGTTGCACTTGTGCGTCACTGGGCGGCTGGTTTTGTGGTGTCAGCGTTGCCTTGCTGAAGTGGATTTCGATTGCATCATCGATAGTCGTTTGTTGTTGATGCCACCAAGTGCGCCAGAGGCGGATTGGCCCGAGGATGAGTTGGAGTCGGATGATTACGATGCCATTCCGGCCAGCCGCGAAATGTCGGTGCGGTTGTTGATTGAAGATGAGGTTTTACTGGCGTTACCGATTGTTCCGCGCCATGCAGATTGTTTGCCTCCGGAGGCGTTGGAGACAAAGTTTGAATTAAGCGAGCCTTCGCCGTTTGCGGTGTTGGCAGGGTTGAAAAAACATTGAAGCGATTTTGAAGTAAGGAGTCATCATGGCAGTCCAGCAAAATAAAAAATCCCCCTCCAAGCGTGGCATGCATCGTGCGCATGATTTTTTGAACGCTCCTCCTTTGGCTATTGAGCCGACCACGGGGGAGGTTCACATGCGTCACCATATCTCCCCCTCCGGCGTTTATCGGGGCAAGAAAGTCGTCAAGACCAAGGGTGAGTGATTCATTGCCAGCAGGACCCGGCCGGACGTGCAAGCGTCCGGCCGTTTTTCTGGTGCATGCCTAAATGAGCATCACGCTTGCTGTCGACTGCATGGGGGGCGATCACGGTCCGGCAGTAGTCGTGCCGGCAGTTATGGAGTTCCTTGAGCATGACCTGGATTGCTCGGCAATTCTGGTTGGACAAGAAGATGTCTTGCAGCCATTTCTGGCTCATGCCCCTGCGGCATTGAAAGCGCGTTGGTCGGTACAGCATGCCAGCGAAGTCGTTGGTATGGACGAACCGGTTGCTACCGCCTTGCGCAACAAGAAAGATTCCTCAATGCGGGTAGTTGCCGACCTGGTAAAGGCTGGACAGGCCGATGCGGCGATTTCCGCTGGCAATACCGGCGCCCTGATGGCAATCTCGCGTTTTGTCCTGAAAACTTTGCCAGGTATCGATCGACCTGCCATTGCTTCCACGCTACCGAGCATGAAAGGTCATACCTATATGCTTGATCTCGGTGCCAATGTCGATTGCGCACCGGAGCACTTGCTGCAGTTCGGCATCATGGGCGCCATGCTGGCGTCTGCGCTCGAACATGATGAGCGGCCGAGTGTTGGACTGCTGAATATCGGTGAAGAGGACATCAAGGGCAATGAAGTTGTCAAGCGTGCAGGTGAGTTGCTGAAAGGCAGTGGCTTGAACTTTATCGGTAATATCGAAGGCGACGATATTTACAAGGGAACGGCGGATGTGGTTGTGTGCGACGGGTTTGTCGGTAACGTTGCATTGAAAACATCGGAAGGTTTGGCGCGAATGGTCAGTACTTTTTTGCGTCAGGAGTTTTCCCGTAATCCATTGACAAAGCTTGCCGGTTTGATTGCCATTCCTGTTTTGCAGGCTTTCAAGTCGCGACTTGACCCGCGCCGCTACAATGGGGCAAGCTTGCTCGGGTTGAAAGGCATTGTGGTGAAAAGTCACGGTTCGGCGGATGTGTTTGCTTTCCGGCATGCCTTGGAGCAGGCCGCCGAGGCTGCCCGCCAGCGTCTGCCGGAAAAAATCGCGGAACGCATGGCTGCTGCCACAAGGAATATTGCGCCGGAACCTACGCTCTGCGACTGATTGAATGAAAGTTCAGCAATGATTTATTCACGCATTACCGGTACCGGCAGTTATCTTCCGGGTGACCCTGTCAGTAACGCCGCTCTGGTCGCTGCGCATGGTCTCGATTCAACCGACGAGTGGATTGTCGAACGCACCGGTATCAGGGTTCGCCACTTTGCACCCGCAGGGACTGCCGCGAGTGATCTGGCCAAGGTGGCATGCGAACGTGCGCTTGCAGCAGCTGGTCGCGAGCCCAACGATATCGACTTGATTGTCCTCGCGACGTCGACACCCGACTTCATTTTTCCCAGCACGGCAACGGTTCTGCAGGACAAACTGGGCATGACGAACGGTGCTGCCGCCTTCGATCTGCAGGCGGTTTGTGGCGGCTTCATCTACGCGCTGGCAGTTGCCGACAAGTTCATCCGCTCGGGTTCGCACCGGCGGGCGCTGGTGGTGGGTGCCGAAACCTTTTCCCGCATTCTCGACTGGACAGACCGGGGTACCTGCGTGCTCTTCGGCGATGGCGCCGGTGCGGTGGTAGTCGAGGCGAGCCAGGGTAACGAGGGGCCGGGGATTCATGCCACGGCCTTGCATGCCGATGGCCGGTATCGCAATATCCTCGCTGTGGCCGGACATGTCAGCGGTGGCCAGCCGATCGGTGACCCGTTCCTGCGCATGGATGGCCAGGCGGTGTTCAAATTCGCTGTCAAAGTGCTGGCCGAAGTTGCGCAGGAAGTGATTGCTGCGGCCGGGATGACAACAGACCAGGTCGATTGGCTGGTGCCTCATCAGGCCAATATCCGCATCATGCAGGCGACGGCCAAGAAATTGCATCTTTCTCCAGAAAAGTGCGTAGTCACCGTCGATCATCATGGCAATACCTCGGCGGCATCCATACCACTGGCACTTGATGAGGCCGTGCGCTCCGGAAAAGTCGGCGCTGGCGAGACGGCGCT
>JFJP01011987.1_pt1 | contig 10311 bp, 6 predicted proteins | sample 431651 | NCBI WGS metagenome assembly JFJP01 (sample SAMN02602958, study PRJNA72255) | Microbial mat metagenome, whole genome shotgun sequencing project. | biome: fresh water; feature: sink hole; material: water; isolation source: purple microbial (photo- and chemosynthetic) mats found in... | reverse complement strand
CCGTTACCCCCGCGCCCCCGTCTATCGTATCCCAAAGCTCATAGCTGGAGCTACCCAGCACGATGCGGATTCCACCCAGGAACAGCAGCAGTAGCCCCCCAAACCAGAAATGGTGTTTCTTCATCACATGCCTCATTCCTAAGCGGCTTGGGCGACCTTTAAGCTCACCCAGGCCGCTGCTTTTGTGCTACTGCTTACTTCTGCTTGAGCAAGGCTTCCAGGGTAGTCAAGCGCTCCTTGAGGAGCGTGATCTCGGCTTGCTGGGTTTCTAGCTGCGCCTGCTGAGTCTGAGCTTGCTGCGCGAGGCCTTGAATGGCGGCCAGCGCCACCCCGTCCGCATCAATCGTGCTGATATGCTTCTCATCCTCCCCCAACCCAAAGGCCTGGTAAAGGTCTTGGGCCATCGGGCCCATGTGCCTAATCTTAGCATCCTGGGTCTTATAGTTCCAAGTTGAGAGGGGTAACGCCGCGACTTTGCTCAAGACATCCTGGCTGTCTACGGGTACAAAGTTAGCTTTGGCATTACGGTCACTAGTGATTGACCAACCACCCCCACCTATTGGAAGGGTCGCCCCTGATGAACCATCAGCCGCAGTCACGAAGCGCACCCCACCCGTAGCCCGCACCGCAAACTCGTTAGCTGTGCTAGAAGTGAAGTCAGCATTAGTGTTATCGGCCCAGACGAATGTCCCATTGGCGTTAGCTTTGGCTCGGCGGCCTGCGGCAAAGGAATAATCTCCTGCTGCGGTGTTGCTATAACCCCCGCCCACCGTCGCATAGTCACCGCTGACGGTGTTGGAATTGCCTCCGCCCACCGTCGCAGCATTGCCGCTGGCTCCGCTGGCTTCGTTGTACATGCCCCCGCCCACCGTCGCATATTGGCCGCTGGCTTCGGAGGTATAGCCCCCACCCACCGTCGCATAGTCGCTTCTGGCGGTGTTGGACTCGCCCCCACCCACCGTCGCATAGTCACCGACGATGGCTTGGTTGCCTGATCCCCCGCCCACCGTCGCCTTTTCACCGCTGGCGGTGTTGGAAACGCCCCCGCCCGCAGTCGCATAGTCACCGCTGGCGGTGTTGCTACTGCCCCCGCTCACCGTCGCATCTTGACCGCTGGCGGTGTTACCTTCGCCCCCGCCCACCGTGGCTAAAAAGCCAGCGGTGTTGCCCCCGCCCCCACCGACTGTGCCATAGTCAACAGTGACACTATTCAAATTACTTGAAGCGCCCCCGCCCGCAATCGTGGCTCCTTTAATCCCACTCGTTACCGTATTACCACTATATCCGCCGATGATGTTAGGGGAATCAGTAGAGGTAGCAGCGGGTTCAATCCGCAGGGCCCGCGCACCATTCACTTTGAACTCTAAGGCTTGGTTCGTACCACTTGCAAGTTCTGCCCAAGTTGTAGGAGTACCTGAACCATCAACCGCAGTCACGAAGCGCACCCCACCAGTGGCCCGTACCGCAAACTCGTTAGCTGTGCTAGAAGTGAAGTCAAAATTGGTGCTATCGGCCCAGACAAATGTCCCTGCGGCGTTAGCTTTGGCTCGGCGGCCTGCGGCAAAGGAATAAGACCCCGATGCGGTGTTTTGAAAGCCCCCGCCCACCGTCGCATAGGGTCTGTTGGCGGTGTTGGAATTGCCCCCGCCCACCGTCGCAAAGTCACCGCTGGCGAGGTTGTCAAAGCCCCCGCCCACTGTCGCAGAGCCACCGCTGGCGGTGTTGCTACTGCCCCCGCCCACCGTCGCACCATAGACGCTGGCGGTGTTACCTTCGCCCCCGCCCGCAGTCGCATAGTCACCGCTGGCGGTGTTGCCCCCGCCCCCACCGACTGTGCCATAGCCAGCAGTGACACTATTCAAATTACCTGAAAGTCCCCCGCCCGCAATCGTGGCTCCAACGACCCCACTCCCTACGTTGTTGCCACTATAGCCCCCAATGATGTTAGGGGGATCAGTGTTGGTAGCAGCGGGTTCAAGCCGCAAGGCCCGTGTGCTATTCACTTTGAACTCTAAGGCCTTGGCATCGGTAGTGCCAAGGAAGTTGGTTCCTGCGGTTGTACCTGCATTGCCTGTCAGTTCCCATGAAGCCGCTGAAGCCGCTGAAGCCGCAGGAGTTTGCCAAGTCGCAGCGCCACTGGCATCTGAAGTAAGGACTTTACCAGCCCCAGCCCCACCCGTGATGTTGAGGCTGGCTGCTTCCAATGTAGTGAACTTGCCTGCGGCGGCAGTGGCAGCCCCAATTGGCACACCATCCACGGCGTTGAGGCTAAAGGTCGTGCCCGTCAGGCCTAAACCCGCGCCCGCCGTATAGGTCGTGTTGGTATCCGTATCCGCCGCGCATTCCCACGCTGTATTAGCACTATTCCGTTTAGCGACTTGCCCACTGGTGCAACCCGTAAGGCTGGCTAAGGTATCAGTGCCAACCGTGATGTCGCCGCAGGCCCAGGTCGAGGTCGTGCTATTCCATTTGGCGACTTGCCCATTGGTGCAAGCGGTTGGATTACCCAAGAAAGTAAGCGGTGAAGGGACACTCGAAAGCCCACTCCAGGGAAGCGCCAGGGCCTTTTGGGCGACCAGGGCGGTGGGAGCGGGGGTTAAAGGAACGCGAGTTGTCATTTCAGTGAAAGTTGTATCTGAGGGGCATTTGACCGCGAGAGCGAGGTAATTCACGGTATCCCCAAAGGGCGTTAAGCCGAAGTCTAGCTGCGTGGTAAAGTAGCTGTTCTTGACGGTGATATTATCTACCGTTTGGGTTGCACCGATGACATTGCCTGCGGTGGCGGCATCGTAGAGCGTGAATTGGAAGCTGCAACTTGCAGTGAGGCGAGCGCCATTGTTGAGGAGTTGGCCCTGATAGGTGAAGCTCGTTTTACTAGGAGTTTGGGCCGCGACGGGGAAAGATTGACCACCAACCATGCCCCCAAGGGCGGTTAAGATCAAAAGGGCCAAAAAATACTATGTATTTTTTGGCCCGCGATTTTTGGCCTTTTCGCCAGGCTGCTTGACCGATGTTTGCGTTCCGTTCCGACTTGCATTGGTTGCCAAAATAGGCCTCCTACATCTAATACTCGCTGAATCCCTAATGCTGATCAACCTTTGCCTGGCTTTGTGGTTTTAACTGGGAAGTTGCCAGGCAAGATGCCTGTCCTACGTCCGCTGGTCGCTCCAGCCTTTATCTGAAAAGAGGTAAAGCAGCAAAAGCCAAAGCAAAAGATTACTGTAGAAGCCATACGAGGGTGCAAGGAGGAAGTGAAGCAACTCAGGCAGGGGCATTTTACGCCGATCAAGGAGCAAGAAAAGATAGCTACTTAGCAGAATCAAGCGAACCGCAACCACTTGGTGATATTTGTGTAGCAGCGTAAGCATTGGAATGACCAGCCAGGCATAATAGTGATACCAAACCAAGGGCGCAATTAAGGTTGTGGTCGTAAGAATCAAAGCAAAATCCCAGCCAAAAACCTCTTGGCTTGAAAGATTGCTCTTCTTTATGAGCTGATAAAGCGTGAGCGAGGCGATGGTGGCAGCACAAAGGTAGCCCAAAAGCGTTGCCAGGCTTGGGAAGCCAACTAAAAGACGTTCCATTGCAGCATAAACCGATTGATTAGCCGAATTAGTTACGGTTTTATCAATTGCAGCCGTCAAGCCCTTTGAAAACCAATGCTTTGTATTGGTCAACCCCCCGCCTGCGCTAATTCCAAAAGCAAATAGCCCTAGAATCGTTGTACTCATTGCCAGAAGGGCAAGAAAGCGTCGTCTTAGCAAGAGCGAAAGACCTAAAAGCCCAGGAAGGATTTTAAGCCCTGTCGCCAAACCTAATAAAACCCCTGCTATCACTTGACTTTGTCTGTTTGGCAAAATAAGAAACCAGATTGAACCGAGAATCAAGAGCAGAATGAGGAGATTTACTTGGCCAAGCCAGAGAGTATAGTAGATAGGGGGCATTAGGATTAGCAGATAAAGCACTAAACCAATGAAGGGGCGCGGAATAGGTGTGATTTTGAAGAGCAAAATGAGCGAAAGCACTAAGAAGAGCAGGTTTAAGAGCAGCCAGATAATACGTGCTACATTGTAGGGCAAAAGCGCCAAAGGCCGCAACAAAGCCGCAAAAAAAGGAGGATAAAGATAGGTTGTATAGTAGATTCCACCACTTTGGGCCGCAACTTCTGCTACTGTCGCTGGGTCATAGAGTGATTTATCTGCATTCAGAGTTCGTGCTGCCAGGTAGTAAGCAGCAAAATCAGTGGCTTGTTGAGCTTTCATAAATTCTGAGGGCTGGAAGATGGTAATAAAGTTTGCAAAACTAAGCACAATAACTGCAAAGAGCAGAGCTACTTCGATTTGATGTAACATTCTCTTTCTAAAGAGCATTATTCTGCAATTCTTTTCTCAAGCTTTTTGTTGTAAACGTAAGTGAAAAGCAGCCACAAAATAACATTGCCATAAAAACCCAGGGATAAAACGAAGGGAAGGGGTAATAAGGTAACGAGAAGGACTCTAAAACGGTCAAGTTCAAAGAAAAAATAGGTCAGAAGCAACGAAATTCGTACAAATTGCGCTTTAGAATGCGAATTAAGCAGCGCAAAAGTGGGGACAAGAAGCCAAACGTAGTAGTGATATTCTACAACAGGCGAAAGAAGCGTAACGGTGCTTATAATCAGCGCAAAATCCCATAAAAGCGATTCTTCTCTTGGCTTTTGAGGATTGATATTCTGTGAAATAAGGCAATAAAGTGTAGTAAGACCAATCACAAGGGCAAGGAATAGCCCCAAAAAGGTTCCTAAAGCAGGGATATTGATGAGGGGCGCAAAGGTTATGATGGTATTTTGGCGGGCGGCAGGAAAAATCTCGGTTCTAAATGATCTTTCTAGCACTGCATAGATTGAAAGATTGTTATAACTCGTTTTGGTCAAATTGATGGTACTGTGCAAACCCGTTGAAAGCCAACCAGTTGTATTCTTTAATCCCCCACCTGCTCCAATCCCAAAAAGAAAAGCTGCAAAAATAGCAAGGATTAGGAAGGTAAAAGCAAGAAACTTCCGCCTAAGAAGAATTGGAAGCCCAAAAACTAGAGGAATGAGTTTAATGGACGCTGCTATTCCAAGAAAAAAACCAGCTAAACTCTGCTTACGGCGGTCTGGGGAGGCAGAAAAATAGATTGAACTTGTGATAAGCAGGAGAAGCAAGAAATTTACTTGGCCCAAAAGAAGTGTAGCGTAAGTTGGGGGAAAAATAAGGATCAAGAAAACAAGAAGAAAGCGCAGGGGATTGGAAGGTAAAGGTGCAATTTTAAGCAGTAAAAAGAGCGATATTGCCCAAAAAGAGAGATTCAAAAGTAACCAAAGCTCAATGGTCGTAGCATAAGGCAGATAAGCCAAAGGGCGAAAGAGAGCTGCAAAGAAAGGGGGATAGAAATAATAGGCGTGGTTCGCAATGCCATTTGCTTCTGCCGCTTGCGCCATTTGAGCAGGATTGTAGAGCGGAAGATCCTCATTTATTAAATGGGCCGCCAGATAATAAACTCCTGTATCCCAAGCCTCTATGGAATCAGATCGAATAAGCGCGGGAAGTGTGCCCACAAAAATGATGCTTCCAACAGCTAATGTAATTATGAGCAGAGCTTTTTCTAGCCAAGAAAGAAAAACTTGCTTTTTCACAAGCGCAACCTCAATCTTTTATTCCATATACCACTTAAAACCTTCAAGTTTCTCATCACCCCGCAACCGATTGCGCGGTAATTCATACATTTTTTGCAATTTCTTACCTCTAAGCGTAGTAACCGCATTGGTATAACCAGCCAATTGCACGAGATTAGCAACTTCTGGCGAGTAACTCCCTATCGGATAACAGAAACTGACTACTGGCACACCGAGGCGCTCTTCCAAAATTTGCCGCGAGCGCGTGATCTCTTCTTGCGCTTTTTCTTTACTAAGCACAGCTAAATCTCGATGATTTAATGTATGAGAGCCAATTTCCATCCCGCTATCGCGCAATAACTCAATTTGTTCCCAAGTCATATAGCCTGGTTTGCCCACAAAATTTGTTACAATATAGAAAGTTGCGCGAAAACCAGAACGTTGCAAAATTGGTAAAGCAATGTTTGCGGCATCATCATAGCCATCATCAAAAGTAAGCGCAATGGGCTTCGCAGGACAAAGCGTTTTACCTCGCAAGCATTCAGCCAATTCATCCATTCGGATTGGATTATAACCGTTTTCTTGCAGCCAAAGCAGCTGTTTTTCAAAGATAAGAGGCTTGACAGAGAGCAAATAACCCAGTTTATCTTCTGTTTCAGCAACTTCGCGCACATAGTGATACATCATAATGGGTACGTAGCCCAAATCGTGCGTGGCCGCAGGCCCCAAAGTCGGGGTCGGCGAGGGCGTGCGCGAAGGCGGCGGGGTCGGCGAAGGGGTGGAAGTAGAGGTCGGTAAAGGTGTAAAAGTAGGCGTGGCCGTCGCGGTGGGCGTGCGGGTGGCGGTGGGCGTGGCCGTGGCAATTAAGTTCGAGAGGTTGACTTGCTCCGCAGGGAAAAGGCAGATGATGAAGAAGCCTAAAAGCAAGCCTCCCATCAAAAAGATCTTTGTTAAGCGGTTTTGTGAAATTAGGCTTACCACGCTGAGATTTCCCCTTACTCAGGTCGCAGGGCTGGCGAGCGTAAGACTGGGATTTGAGAAGTTGGAGGTAACACTGGCTCTGCTCGCTGCTCATTCCAAAGGAAAAGCAAACCATTAGCGACGTGCCGCTCCCCCGCAGGGTCCGAAGGATTATTTATAACTCTGTCTTTTATCACCATCGTGCTAGACCCACCACCATCTAATTCCATGGCCGTCGTGACCCCAAATTCTTGAAAGAGATTGATTAGCTCGATTTGACGAATTCCTCGACTATAGCCATATTGATAACCGTCAATTTGAATCACGACCAAAGTCTGTTTTTGGGTATCAAACCCAATTCCCGTGCGCGGCATATAGACCCAGTTGTAATGACTTAGCTTCCAATCAACATCGAAATCTTCACAAACCTCGATTTTTTCTACTTTCTTAGGCGCTTCTTCATCATCTGTTGGTTCATCTTCAACTTTCACAACAGTTTTCGTTGGCTTTGCAGTTTTTAGCTTTTTAGCTTGCTCCTGCTCAAACAGACAAGCTTGCATCGTTCGCAACCGATCTTGGACAATTTTGCCATTCTGGAGGATAATCGGCCCCGCGCTAATGCCTTGCGTATAATTGTCCATTGGTAAATCGGTTTGTGTCGTAAGCCTAAGCGTATCACCTTCTGCGATGTTTTTGAGCAGCCATTGCGCTCCCTTCTCGGTCCCCTGCAAAACTTGCATTCCAGGCTCAACTCGTTGCCAAACTGCTTTCGTAATCTTAAAGACGCGCCCGCTGGGGCCCAAAACCACTTTTACATCACCGATTCTGGCCGGTACAGCAGCCGTAAACTCATTATAAAGACAGACTTCGCCTTGCGGACAGGGCCAATTAAGTTGGCGCAAACCACGTTTTTCACCATTTGGCGCAACAACTTCGGCATTCCAACTCCAGCCATTAACGAAATAACCAATAAAAGGCTTCCGATCTTTGCTCCAAGCGAAAGTCGCTCGATGCCTTGGCGGCATCGCAACTAACGAATCCAACATCGTCAAGCCTTGCGGAATACCACTACTGGAGAACAAATCACCATTGACCCCTGCTAAAGCTCCATATTGCTTAACAAGGTAGGAAGTGCGCGTGCGCCCCGAAAGCCAATTATCGCCCAAACCTACTTTTATATCAAATTCTGGCGCAGTAAGGTCAAACAATAAAACATTGATCCGCATCGGATGACTTGTGGCGCGCTGGAGCAAAATCGCGCCTGGAGTCAATTGCGTCAGTTTATCACCCTTTTTGGGTTGGAAACGCTGCCGCAGCGGTATCCATTGAAGCGGTTTAGTGATCGCCTCGGTCTCAGTGAAAGCTGCGGGAGCATCAAGCTTGAGCGTTGGGGAAGTTTGCTCTGGCTCTGAAAGCTGATTTGTCGCCGATAAAGTCTCAGTTTCGGTGAAGACAGGCGTGATCTGCTCAGAAGGCATTTCCTGCGTCGCGGTGGGCGAGGGTTGCGGCGGCTTGGCTTGCACAGGCTTTCCAGGGCCCAAAAGCCCAAAGCCAACCAGCATTAGAAAAGCCGCGTAAAAAGCTACAGATGAGATAGTTCGCATATTTGTGAAGGTCATCAAGAAAGCGTGCTATTATGAAGAGGAAGCCAATTTGCCCAGCATTGTACCACAGGTCTCTTGCTTCCCTTAGATTTGTGCTTGCAGGGCTGTGGACTTCTGTTAAGGTACTTTAGAAACTGAATCTAGCCCAGATAGAGTCTTTTATGCTATAATTATGATGTTATGGTCGATTTTATAGGTTTTGGAAACTAAAATTAAACTTTAGGTTTTTCTCCACTCGCGGTTCCCTTCGATAAACTCAGGGAACGGGGTTTCAAACTCAGGGAACGGGGTTTCAAACTCAGGGAACGGGGTTTCAAACTCAGGGAACGGGGTTTCTTAAATTTGCATTCCGTATGAGAATGTAACTGGAGCAGGTATCATATTTTGCGACTCTTTGCGGAATCTTGTTAATTTCCAATGTGCTATCCTCAGCCCTGTTTTTCCCTAAATTTTGTAATTCACCTCGAAAGGAAAAATGTAATGACTCTGATGCAAAATACTCTATCTCTTGTAGGGTCAACGATCTCAACTCATCACTTGAGGCAGTATTATCAGCAAAATAAAACGACTGCTTCTGAGGCTGTAACAACCATTTGCTCTGGAGATCGGGTTTTTATGATGGGGATGAGTAGCGTTCCAATGACTTTGATGAAAGCATTGGTCGCTCGTGCGCCTGAATTAGAAGGGGTTGAACTTCTCCAGATGTTGACGTTTGGCGATGCGGATTATATTGCGCCAGGGCTGGAGCGCCACTTACGGGTCAATAGCCTCTTTTTGAGCGCCAACACGCGAGCCGCCGTGAACGAAGGCCGTGCCGATTTTATTCCTGCTTTCCTCTCTGAAATCCCTGATCTGTTCCGCATCTACTATAAGCCAGAAGTAGCCTTGATTCAGGTCTCGCCCCCTGATAAAGAGGGTTATTGTTCCTTTGGGGCCGATGTGAGTATCAGCAAACCAGCGACTTTGGCGGCCAAAAAAGTGATCGCCGAGCTAAATCCTCAAGTCCCACGGACTTTTGGCGATAGTCTTATTCATCTTTCGCAGATTGATCAGGTGGTTGAAGTTGATTATCCGCTGACAGAAGTGGCGATGAGCAGTGGTGATGCGGTTGAATTGCTGATTGGGCAACATATTGCAGCTTTGATCGAGGATGGCGCAACGCTTCAGATGGGAATTGGGGGCATTCCCGATGGGGTTTTAAGCGCTCTTAAAGATGCTGGCATCCGTGATCTGGGGATTCACACCGAAATGTTTTCAGATGGCGTGATTGAGCTAGTCGAAAAAGGGATTATCACGAATGCCCGTAAGACGCTGCATCCTGGCAAAATGGTCGCCAGCTTTTTGCTTGGAACGCAACGGCTCTACTCTTTTGTGAATAATAACCCGATGGTTGAGATGTATCCGATAGACTATACGAATAATCTCTCGGTGATTGCCCAAAATGAAAAGATGGTGGCGATCAATTCAGCGCTTGAAATTGACCTGACAGGTCAAGTTTGCGCCGATTCGATTGGGCCGCGGTTCTTTAGCGGCGTTGGGGGCCAAGCCGATTTTATTCGCGGCACGGCCCGAAGCAAGGGCGGAAAACCGATTATTGCCCTTTCTAGCACGGCTAAAGCGGGAACTTTGAGTCGGATTGTGCCGACCCTCAAGCCAGGTGCAGGCGTGACGACCACGCGGAATGATGTGCATTATGTCGTGACTGAATATGGAATCGCTTACTTGCGAGGCAAAAATATTCGCCAGCGCGTTCAAGCGCTCATTGCGATTGCCCATCCCCAGTTCCGCGCCGAATTGACTTACCGCGCAAAAGAATTGAACTATTTGTAATTGCTGCGCTAAAAGAAACTAACCTTCGCTTTTTCCGCAAACGGCCAGCACGGCCAACGAATATCCCCAACCGCCCAAATTCGGGAGCGCCCATGTTCGCTTTTTACGAAGCGAGCGCTGGGTCGCTATTCCCTGTTTTTTCCCATTCCTTCCAAAACAAGATCCTAAAATAGTTTTAGGGCAATTCTTTGCCTAGAAAAAAGTTGGATTTTTGATCCAAAAGTTCTTCTTCTTCTTTGGTTTTTTAGGAAACTGCTCAGAACGCGAGTTGTAAATTGTTTT
>JFJP01002433.1_pt1 | contig 10311 bp, 8 predicted proteins | sample 431651 | NCBI WGS metagenome assembly JFJP01 (sample SAMN02602958, study PRJNA72255) | Microbial mat metagenome, whole genome shotgun sequencing project. | biome: fresh water; feature: sink hole; material: water; isolation source: purple microbial (photo- and chemosynthetic) mats found in... | reverse complement strand
GGCCTCAGCCGCCGTATTCACGACCTTCGCACCCGTAAAATCACCGACTCCATCCGCAAGGCCGCCGCGCTCGCTCGGGAGGGCAACACCGCAGCGGCCGCTGCCGCCCAATACGCACTCATCCGTCCGCTGCTCGAGGCCGAGTTCACGATGCGAAGCGGCTCCGAGTTCGCCCTGATCCGCGGTCTGCGCGAACAGCTCACTTCATTGATTTCCGGGCAACAGGAGCTCCTTGCCACCTGCGAGGGAATCGCGGACCTGAGCGCGCGCGCGCCGGAGTTGAGGAAGCGCCAGACCAGTTTGCGCGATGCCCTCGTCCTTGCTGTCCTCCCGGCCATTCCCGCCCCGCGGACCCGCCTGTTCGATCTGGCGATGCCGCCTGCTCCGCCCACCGACGATCTGCGACTCCGCACGGAGGCGCTGATGACCGAGGCCCTTGCACGGCTCGAAGCCGGCACCAAGGACGATGCGGTGGCCCGTCAACGCGAGGCAGTCAAATCCCTGCGCGAGCTCGACGCGGTCATCGCCCGCTGGTCTTCTGAGCTCGCCCAGAAAGCTCTCGGAGTTTCCGCGCTGGTCTCCGATGCCACCAAGCGCGCCAGCGTGCTGGAGCAACTCGAAACCCGCCAGATCGGGCTGCTTGAGCAGACCGAGGAAGCCGCCCTCAAGAAGAAGAATCCCGAAGCGCTGACCGGGGATCAACAATCGCTCGCGACGGAGATCGAAGAGTTCCGCAAGGAGTTGTCCGCAGGTGCATCCGGCCCGGCGAAAGAAGCGCTCCCGCTGCTCGGTCGTGTGGAGGCCGTCGCGAAGGCCATGAAACTCGCCACCACCGCCCTACAGGAAAAGCGGGCCGAAGACGCCCTTGAGCCTCAGGAGGCAGCCGCCGCCGCCCTCACCGAAGCCCGCGCTCTCGCCGATGGACAACTGCTCCAGCTCAATCTGCTCCAGCAACTCATCGCCTTCGAGCAGGCGGTCGGCAAGGCCAGCGAGGGCATGGCCGACATCGTGGGTGGCCAGAGCGACCTCATCGCCGCAACCAAGGTTGCCGACGAGAAGGCTCTCAAGGCTTTGCTCCCCTCCCAGAAAAACCTACTCAATTGCCTCACCGACATCGCGCCGAGTCTGGATCTGGTCGCTGAGCGCCTCGATGTCGGCACGCCGCTGGTGTTCGCCGGTTCCGACGTCGAGGACGCGCTCCCTGCCATGGAGGACGGCGATGCCCAGGACGCCGCCAAAATTCAAGAGATCGCCGTCGGGTCGCTGGCCAAGGTGCAGGGACTCGTCGCGGAGATTGCGGTTCAGACCGGATACGTCGCCGAAATCGTCGAGTTTCTCCACGAAGCCCAGTCCGATGCCGCCGTGCTCGCCTTCCGCCAGCGCCAGCTGCGCGAGAATACCGATGCCAAGGACACGCTTGCCCAACAGCAAGCGCTCGCCTCCGAGACCGGGAAATACGGCCACACCCTTACCCAGGTCGCGGGGACCATCGATCTCCGGAATCTCGACGAGAAGATGAAGGAGAAACTCGGCGAGCTCGAACTCGTGGTGGATTTCGGGGCCCCCGTCGGCCACATGAAAAAAGCCGCCGAACTCCTGCAGTCCGGCCAGCCCGCCGCGGATGCGATGAAAGCCGCCGAGACCGCCCTGAGCGCGAACTCGGCGCAGTTGCTGGTGATCATCCAAATGCTCAACGGCCTGCCCGGAATCTCGGTGACCAAGGCGGACCCGCCGGAACTGCATCGCCTGATTGGCGTCCTCGACATTGCCAGCAAGCACCACCAACTCCTCCGCCAAACACAGGGCACCGCCGACAAGGATCTCCCCACCCTTGCCCCGGCGCAGGCGAAGCTCGCCGAGGCTGCCGCCAAGTTCACGACAGCTGAACCTGAAGGTCCAAGCATTCACCCGATGCTAACCACCGCCCATGGCCAGCTGATGCCCATTGCCGGTGTTCTCAGCGCTTCCCGCAAGGCGGATGCCGGCAGTGCCCAGCAGGCCGCCGACCAGACCCTGCGCCATTTCATCATCGAGCAGGCACTGATTCTCAACACCGCCATTCCACCAGCCTCCAGCTCGGATCCGGTCCTAAACGAGTCCGAAACCACCGACCTCTCCGAATCCGACACCGTCGGGTTTGTCTCCGATTTCGTGAGTGGTGAGGCCCCGAAGGACAAGAAGTCGGAGTGGGAAATCCTAGGCACCCGCAATCGTGCCTCCCTCAATCAGAACTTCGCCCGCGAGCTTCCGCTTGAATACCGCGCCACGCTGAAGGATTACTACGAAAGAGTCGCAAAATGATCACTCCATCTTCTATCAGACGTCATGCGGGCATCGCCCTCGGCGCGCTCATCTGCTTTTCGGGCATCATGCCGCTCGTCGCTCAAAATGAGCCCGCCGCCGATGCTGCGGTTATCGCCACTCCGGGTGAAGCCGCGCCCGAACTCACCGAAGCCGCCGACCTCGCCATCGAGCGAGGTTTGCAATACCTGATCGCCACCCAGAAGCCTGACGGCTCGTGGAGTTCCAAGGATGGGAACTTCGAGATCGCCGGTACTTCGCTCGGCCTCATGGCCTTCATGGTGAAGGGGCACTTCCCCGGCTTCGGCCGGTACGGCGCGACGCTCGACCGGGCCAAGGACCTCCTGCTCAAAAGAGCCGGGGAATCCCCCACGGGCGTGGTGGGGGGAATGTATGAGCACGGGCTCTTCACTCTCGCCATGTCGGAGATGTGGGGGATGACTAACAATATCGAGGACAACAAGAAGATCCAGACCGCGCTGGAGCGCGCTGTTCAGGTAAGCCTGCGCGCCCAGAGTCCGCTCGGCGGCTGGCGCTATCACGCCCGTCCCGACTGCGGCCAGGACACTTCGGTCACCGCCATGGTCTTCGTTTCCCTCGCCTCGGCGCGCCAGGCAGGCATCCTCGTGCCCACGGAAACGATCGACCGTGTGGTCGGTTACCTTCGCGACCAGGTCTGGAACGAAAAGAGCGGCGGCTTCGGCTATCAGGGGAACAGCGGCGGCACTCTCGCCTGCACCGGCGGTGGCGCCTATGCGGCACAGCTTTGCGGGATGCGCGAAACCGAGTGGGTGCAGGCCGCCATCCGTTACCTGGAAAACAGCCCGAAGGTTTTCAACCGCAAGGAAATCGGCGAGTATCACTACGCCCACTACTACGCCATGCAGGCCATGGTGCAGGCAGGGGATGAACATTATGCCAAATGGTATCCCCAGATCAGGGATGCACTGATCACCCTCCAGAATCCCGACGGCTCCTGGAACGAAGGCACCGCGGAAAAGCCCGAGGTCTACCCGCACAAAACCCCCATGTCCATCATCATCCTCGGCACGCCTCACCGCTACATCCCGATCTACCAGCAGTAGGGACTGGGCACCCTTCGCCCGCTGGGAGATATCACCCTCAAGAGCCACCTGAGTCGCATTATTTCAAATTGCTTTTCGGAAACATGGTAACACCCTCCGTCATACCATGAAGACGCTGACTGTAAAAATCCCTGAAGATCTTGAGACCCAGCTGCGAAACAAAGCGAAGGCGGGCAAGGAACCCGTGTCGGCGGTCGTGCGCCGGGCGTTGGCTCGTGAGATGGAAGCCGGGGCCGTCGATTTCGCCAAGCTGGCGTCGCCCTATGTCGGGATGTTTTCCGGGCCGGCGGATCTTTCCACTCGCGAAGGTTATGGAAGTCGCGAATCTCGTTGATGCCGGACCTTTGATCGGCTGGCTCAATGCGTCCGACCAATGGCACACATGGGCGGTTAAAACCCTTTCCGCCGTCCGCGGACCGCTTCACACCACCGAGATTGTGCTCGCTGAGGCGTGTTGGCATCTGGGCGGCAATACCCAACCCGTCCACGCCCTGCTGGGCTTGGTCCGCGTGGGTGTAAAAGATCGCGTCCTCACGACGTGGCGGTAAAGGAGTGGCGATGTTCCTGTCGCGACCTAATGAAATATGGCCCTCCCCGAGAAAGATAGTGCTCCCCAGATGCGTTACGGGGTGCATATCCGCGCCATGATGAAAATCCGAACCTATCTCTCCACATCTACCGCCCTGCTGGCCGGACTGCTCGCTCTCTGCTCGCCTGCTTCGGCGGCGAAGGAGAAGGAAGAACTCCCGCTCACCGCCCGTGGCAAGGAACTGCTCGGCAAATACACCAAGGAACTGGAGACGCTGCGTGCCGAGGTGGTTGCCGCCCTGCCTCCGGTCGACGCGGCGAAGAAGACACGTTTCCTCGAGGTCCGTGCCAAGTGGAACGGGATCGCCAATGCCAACGACGAAACTCCTCCTGCCGAAAGAAAGGCCCAGGACGAACTGCGGGAACAGACACAAAGCGAGGCGATCGATGCGGCCGGAGTCCTTCTGGCAGATCTTGCGCCCGTGCTCTCATCCAATGCTCTCGATCCGAAGCTGATGCGGATCGCCATTCTTAACCACGGCACGCCGCGTGGGCTGGCGGAGTTCGCCCAGCAGGGCTCTGATGAGGAGAATCTGTTAGAAAAGCTTTTCGCTGATGAACCGCTGATGCGCCAGATCCTCGAAGCGGGTGGTGCCAATGGTGGTGAGTACGGCGAGGCGATGCAGGTTTATGCCGCCATTCTCAAAGCCAGTGAGCGCGCCCGCGAAGTAGGCAGTATCTTCCAGCGCCTCGCTCTCGGAACCAGCATTCACATGCCGTGGCTGCAGGCCGAAACGAAGGCGGTGATGCTCGATGCCGATGCCGAGGCAGGCGCAGATGCTCCCAAGCTCCCGCTGCAGGACAAGAAGAAGGGAGGGGTGTATGGCATCGTTTACAGGACTGAAACCGGCGTTGCACAGGTGCCGCGCTACCTTCATTACGAAAAAGCCTTTCTCGACAGTGAACTGGACCCAGCCTTCAAGGACATGAACACTTGGGAATGCCGCTTCATCACGGATTCCGAATACAGCAATGAAGATCTTGCCTGGACCCGACAAATGATGCGCAACTATCGGCCGGACCACATCACCACGAAGGATACCCATTGGCGCTATGTGCGTTTCATCAAGAGCGATGTGCCTTATTGCAGCACCACGAACGACCCGTCGCTGGGTACCCGGGCTCAAATGGAGATCGCCCTCGGTGGCATCTGCGGTCGGCGCGCCTTCCTCGGTCGTCTCACCTCACGAGCCTTTGGCATTCCCTCCCGCGCCTCGACGCAGACCGGACATGGGGCGATGAGCCACTGGTCACCCAACGGCTGGGTGATCTGCCTCGGAGCATGGTGGTCGGCGGCGTGGTGCGGCCCGCAAAGTGGGCTCGATTTTTTGCTGGATTCCCAAGCGCGCGAGTTCGAGCCCGAGTATCAGCAGGTTCGTCGCGCCCAATGGCTTGGCGATGCATTAGGCGAAGAGAAAGTGAGTATTGGCCCTGGCAAGCTCGGTAAAGGTGGCGGGTTCTGGGATGGCTTGGCGTTCCTGAACAAGCAGATCATTGTCAAGAAAGCAGAGGTCAAGGCGCTCGAACTCGCCGGTGGCATGAAGCTCGGCGAATCCGACGAACTTCTCGGCGACGAGCAGGGAGAAGACATCGAAATCCCCGACGCTGACAAGGAGATCAAGGTGGCGGGCGATGGCACCATCACCCTGCCGGCAGTCGCCTGCTACTCGCCGCGCAAGAGCTCGGACCGCATCCTGTTCCTCAAGAGCTGGGACACGGGCTATCAACTTCACTACAGTCGCCTCGGCCAGCGACCGGAGCTGTTCAAATACAATATCGATGTCCCGGCCGACGGTGAATACGAACTCACGTCCATGGCCGCGACGGTCTCCCCGAATATCGAGGTTCTCGTCCGCGTCAACCGCGACGAACCGGTGCCATTCGCCATGCCCTACACCAAGGGCTTTTGGGAATCCTCCAAGCCGCTGAAACTCAAACTAACCCAGGGGCGCAACATCATCAGCGTGACCGCCCGCACTCCCAATCGTGGTGTGAGTATCAAGAACTGGCAGCTCAAGCCGCTGAAGTGAGGGTTCCGTTCATTGGCGGTTTTCCAGATTCGAAATACTTATGAGGAAAAATTTCATCATCCCCCGCGCGCTTTTGCCGGGCTTGCTTGCCTTCGCCGCCTTCGGACTGTCCATGCCCGAGTCAACCGCGCAGGAGGCCGCACCCGCCGCACCCAAGGAAGTCATCGCGGAATTCGAAAAGGCGCTGGCGTCTGCCAAGGACGGTTCATCCGCCGCCCGCCACCGGCTTGCCGTGAAGCGGGTGATTCGCGATGCGGAGGAATCCCTCGCGTCGCACGCGAACTCCCCGAGTCGCTTCCTGATCCTTGAATTTATCTTCCGCGCCCGGCAGCAGCTCATCGCCCTCGATGATGATGGGGAAAATCGAAAGGCTCTCCTCGAAACCTGTCGTGAGCTCGCCAAGGCACCCGACGAATTCGCCGAACTCCGCATCGAGGCCGACCTGCTTGTTTCGCAAGCGGATCTTGCCAAGCAAGGTGGCAATGCCGAGGCGCGCGCCAAAGCCCTGCGCCCGCTGGTTGACCGCTACGCCAACACGCCGGTCGCGGCGAAAGTCCTGCGCATGGCCATGGTGATGGCTCTCGAACTCGGCGACAACCGGCTCGTCACCGACCTGCAGGAAATGATCGAGAAACGCTTCGCCGGTGACCTCGAGATGATCGCCTTCCAGCGCGACAAGCTCGGTGGCCAGGTCGTCGGGGCACCGTTTACAGGAACCTTCGAGAGGTCGGACGGGAAGATGCTCCGATTCCCGATGGACGGACTCGGTCGTTCGACGATGTTTGTTTTCTGGTCCAAGGAAAACGGCGGCCAGGAGCTTCTCAAGGGGCTCGCCGCCGCCGCGTTGGAGAAGAAAGACGAGCTGGCCGGACGCCTTGAAATCATCAGCTTCAACCTCGACGAGCTGCCCGATGCCGGCGAGTCGATCGTGCGCGGACATGGCGCCGACTGGCAGGTGCTCCGCCTGCCCGGCGGGAAGAAGAATCCGGTTTACGACGCCTACGTGAGGATTGATCCGCGAATCCTAACAGTGAGCCCGACGGGTTGCACCGCGCTGGTCATGTCTGGAACGACCAAGCAGAAAGCGAACTCGGAGGGTGAGCCCGACTACGGCCGCATGCTCCAATCGACTCTGGCGCGGTACTGGACGGACCCACGTTACGTCGCACAACTATCCTCGCTGATGGCAGGCGATTTCCTGGTGCTCGATCCCGTAGGCGGCATTGATCCCACCCGGCCGCCCGAGTTGAAGGCTTTTGCGAAGGGTGAAGCCACCCAGCCTTTGACGCGGACCACCGCCTCCGTGCCAGAGGAAACCCTGAGCACGATCCAGAAGTGTTTTGTCGCCCCGCCTCAGCGCTACCGTCTAACCCACACTGAGGCTCGCGCCAGCTACGCGAAGGCTGTTGAACTCTGCCGCAAGACCATCATCGATCATCCGGCCGCTCCTGACCTCTGGATCGTTCACAACCGCCTGATCGTCGCACTGCTGGGTCTCTGGAAAACGGACGCTGATTTGGGACAACTGGAAGCAGCCATCGCCGAGAGCAAGGCCGCTCTCGCGGCAGGTTGCCCCCCGGGTTGCGATGTCGTCGCCCGATTCTGCGTCGCCAGTGGAGCCCTGCGTGATCCCGCGGCGAATCCTCACCATCTTCTCGATCAACTGGTTGCCGACTGCGGCGGTGAAAAGGCGGCCGGTCCCGTGTTTTCCGTGGCGGCCCTGCTCGCACTCGATGTGGCCGATCGCAAGCGCTTCGAGGACTATCGAAAGATCATTCTCAAGAACCACACCGAAACGCCGATGATGTGGACCTTCACCTCGTTCCTATTGGACCGCTATCACGACTATTGGCTGTTCCAGGCTCCCTTCACGGCCGGTTGGTCCTATGGCCGCAGGCAGGATTTCTTCCTCACAAAGGGTGAGCCCGAGGACGCCCGACGCATGTTGCGGACCGAATTGAAGACACTCGACGGCGGAGCGTTCCGCATTCCGGAGGATCTCGATAGCCAATGGACCGCGATCATCTTCTCCAAAGCCGGTCCCTGGAACAAAAAGCGCGATGATGGTCTTCCGTCTTCGCCCGAGCGCCTGGCGAAACCGGTCGCTGATTTCGCCGCGTCCCGGCCGGCAGGTGATGTGAAGGTTTACCTCGCCATGCTCGACGGAGATGCCGCGACCATCCGTGCGGGGTTTGGGGCCAAGGAAGCCCCGTGCCCGGTGTTGACCGTTCCCGGCGGCATCGACAATCCGTTGATTCAACGGCTTGGAATCCTGTCCGAGGACAATCAAATCAACAGCGTCCTGATCGGAAAGGACGGCCGCATCGCCGTGGTGGTGTCAGGCTTGGCCACGCAAAGCGGTAGGGAAGGCACCGTCCTTGCCCATGTCATCGAGCATAACGACCGGGAATTCGTTTCCGCCGCTCTTGAACGGGGCGATATCGAGGCCGCCAAGGCGCGAATCTTTTCACTCGCTCCACCCTTCGATCCTCAAGCGGTTGACAACCGCGGACGGCCACTCAAAAAGCCCCAGGTCAGCCTTTCCCACCTCGTTGCCCGAGCCCGTCTCTACGTGGCACTCAAGGAATGGGACAAGGCCCTCGCCGACGCCGGGGAAGTCGTCCAGCGTCAACTTGGAACGGACGGCGGCATGAGCCTCCGGACCGACGAACTGGATGAGGCCGAGCAGTTGAAGGACACCATTCTCAAACTCCAGGCGCAGTCGAAGGAATCCCGATAGGCTGGTCGCAACGACACAATGACGAGGGCTGATGGCCCGACCAAAAACGCCGCATGCGGTCCCGGCGCCATGATCCTGGAAACCGCGAGTGAACGCGAATAAGGATCTAAAAATGAGGCGGTTGTAAAACTTGTGTCTATCATCCTAAATGCAGAACTGAGAACCACGGAAGACTCGGAACACACGGAAAATAAATCTGATGCAGGCTATCGACCGCTCACCTTTTGAGAGTGGAATGTCCCGTTCTCAAAACTCTTTCCTTCCGTGTGTTCCGCCTCTTCCCGCTTGCCACATCCCGCCCGCCGCACAGACTCCCGGCGTGAAAGTCCTCGTCACCGCCGGGCCCACCCGCGAGCCGATCGATCCGGTGCGTTTTCTGACGAACCGCTCGTCCGGGAAAATGGGCTACACCCTCGCCGGGGCCTTCGTCCATGAAGGTCACTCGGTGCTGCTCGTCTCCGGCCCGACGAATCTCGATGTCCCGGAAAACGTCGATTTTATCCCGGTGGAAACCGCCGCCGAAATGCACGACGTCGTTTCCAAACACATCGGGCGCATGGACATCGCCGTTTTTGCGGCCGCCGTCGCCGACTACACGCCGGCCTCCGTTCAGCCGCAGAAAATCAAAAAATCCGGCGACACGCTGACACTCGAACTGGTCCGCACCGCTGACATCCTCGGATCCGCCCGCCAGTCGTTCGGGTTCCGAGGCACCCTCGTCGGCTTCGCGGCGGAGACCGAAAACCTCGAAGCCAACGCCCGCGACAAACTCGTCCGCAAACACTGCGACCTCGTCATCGCCAATGACGTTTCCCAACCCGGCATCGGCTTCGACTCGGACCACAATCAAGTCCTGCTCGTCTATCCCGACCGCACCGAGTCGCTTCCCGCCGCCTCCAAACACGAGCTCTCACTCCAGCTTGTCGATGCCATCGTCGCTTTGAAGAAGTTGATGGTTGAGAGTTGATGGTTGATAGCGAATATCTGGTCCACACAACCTCTTCCCATGACCGACCTCGAACTCGCCACCCACGCCGCCCTTGAAGCGGGCAAACTCCTCCGCAAACACTTCGGCACCGACGCCGTCGTCGATGAGGCCTGCCACCACGACATCAAGCTCGCGCTCGACAAGGAATCCCAGGATCTCATCACGAAAATCCTGCTCGATGCCCGCGATGGCGACGCGCTCTACGGCGAGGAAGGCATTGCCGGCAACCAAGCGTCCGACCGCCAATGGATCGTCGATCCCATCGACGGCACCGTGAATTATTACTACGGCATCCCCCACTTCTGCGTGTCGATCGCCCTGCGCGTCGCCGGGGAAATCACCGTGGGCGTCATCCATGATCCGATGGTCGGGGAAACCTGGACCGTCGAAAAAGGCAGCCCCGCCTATCTCAACGGCAAGCCCATTTCCACCAGCAAGCGGGAAACGCTCGCCGAGTCCATCCTCTACGTCGGCTGCGGCAAGGACGAGGACGCGCTGCGCACCGGCGTCGAGCGCTTCCACAAGGCGTCACTCCGCGCCCGCAAAATGCGCATGATGGGATCCGCCGCGCTTGGCATG
>JFJP01003600.1_pt1 | contig 10312 bp, 8 predicted proteins | sample 431651 | NCBI WGS metagenome assembly JFJP01 (sample SAMN02602958, study PRJNA72255) | Microbial mat metagenome, whole genome shotgun sequencing project. | biome: fresh water; feature: sink hole; material: water; isolation source: purple microbial (photo- and chemosynthetic) mats found in... | reverse complement strand
TTTGATGTCTGAGCCCATGTCGCGCCCGTAGCGGTCACGCTCCATCTGCAACAGTTGTGCCTTCATCTGGTTGGTGTAGGTCATGTCGTTGCCGTGCGCGTCGTACTTCTTGTTCGTATCTCGTTCAGCAATAGCTTGTAGCGGAAGGTAAATCGCTTTCCCGTTTGCGCCGGTAAGGTAGCCGCCACCGTCCGGTGCTTTCATTTGTGTGGCATCGACCGTGCTCGTTCCGTGGATTGCACCAGAAGGTGCGCCGTATTGAATCTGTCCGCTACGCATTCCGGGTTGCTTGGCGTCGGCGGTGAATCTGGCGTCAGGCTGGCCGGGCTGTTGCAGAGCATAGGCGGCAGCATCCTTCTTTGCGCCTGCGTGTGTCCGGTCGGCCCTGGCGTTGTCCGTTGCAATGGCGTCACGCTTTGCGCCTGCGTGTGTCCGGTCGGCTGCTGCGTTGTCTGCAACAACTTCTGGAGACTGCCTATCTCCGCGCATCATTTTCGTTACCACACCGTTTGATGTGTCGGCAGGAGCTTGTCCGCCCATGTCCATGAGTTTGTTCGCCCCGTAATAGCCAGCAAGCCCGCCGCCGATTCCGCCTAACGTAGCCAGAACCGGAGAGGCTATCGCTGCGCCAGGCCCAAAAAGAAGCCCTGCCGCTGCCCCACCTTTCGCCCCCAAAGCTGCGCCTGCGCCAGCAGAGCCCCATCCTCCGGCTTCTCGTGCTGCTTGCGTTGCAACGTCAGCTTTGGATTTGTTCGGGTCGGTCGCCACGTCAGCGATATTTCCTGCCGCCATTGCAGCGCCAACGGGAGCTAGGGCTTTGCCTGCGTAGTTACTGACGGTCGCCACCCGCGCCATGCCTTTTGCGGCTGGTGCTGTACGCGATGCTACCGCGTTTGCTCCAGCCGCTTTCCGCGCATTGTCGGCGTCAAGGATTGCCTGATAGCTCTGGCGAGGGGTTGCCGTCGGTGCCGTGGCGTTTGGAGTGCCACCCGGAATTGTCAGCGTCGGGTCGAGTAAGGTTTGCGCGGGGAGTGCGCTACCAACAGGCGACGGTCGCAGTAGCGTGCCGATTTTCTGCTGTTGGTTTGCGGCATTCTCAGCCCGCGCTATAGCCACTGAATCGTTGTTTGCTCCGGCTATTGGTGCAACTGGCGCCGGATCAGCCCATGTCTCCGTTCCTTTAGGCCATCTCGTTGCCGCCGGTTGGGCAGCGGGCGCGGTGGCCACTGGAGTACGCGGCAGCGCTTTAAGTTCGGCGTTCATAGCCGCGTCGCGGGAAGAAGCCGCACTTCTCCGATGCTCCAGAGAGTTAAATATGTTCGTCGCTTGCTGGGTGCGCCCCTCTGCCAGAGACTGCACTGGAACTGCCGGCTGCGACGGGGCTCCGGCAATGGCCCGCTTCATGTTCCCTTCCTCAAGGGCGCGGGCGTCCATCGCCTGCTTCGTGACGGCCTCGCCTTGCGCCATGGAATCGGCCTGTAAATTGGCCTGCATCTTGTTTGCTGCTTGCTGCGCGTCAAGATTCGCCGTTGCTGCGTTGAACGCATCAACTTCTGCTTTTATCTTGCTCCCGTAAGCCGCATGCGCCATCCCACCCTTCATGACCGGCCCGACTGGCTTTCCCGTTCCCGCTTCAAGCATGGCGTCCAGCGTTTCATAGCCCATGCCCTGCGCGATGGTATGCAGAAGTGCATCCTGCTTGGCGCTGACAATGCGCTCGCCCGTGCTCACGGCAATCGGCTCGCCGGTCTGTTTAACCTTGGCCTGGATGCTGTCGCTGGTCGGTGTGCCTGGGCCTTTGATCATGCCGCCGTTGGCGTACCCATTGACCGCCTTGTCGATCTGCGCAGCGCGGCCTTGCAGCAAGCCGACGATGCCCATTTTCTGTGGTGCGGGTTGTGGCGCTGGAGCGGGAGCCGGTGCGGCTTGCACTGTGGGCGTTGCGTTGCCCGACGTGCCGTACTTAGCGTTCATCCGCGCAATCAGTTGATCGGGTGTTTCAGCGGGTACGCCACCGTCAGCGAACCGACGCCTGAATCTGCCCTCTGGCTGCGCCTGCGCCTGTGTTGCCATTGGTTGCGGCGTCAGCGTGCCAGCGAATCCACGATTCGCCAGGCCAGAAGATAGGGAAGAAGCCGCAGAACTGAATGGAGAAATGCCACCGATACCATTCCGCCCGGTGACTTTGTAGGCAGCGTTCGGATTTTGCCCTGACGCCATGGCCTTCTCCGTCATCGACATGGTTGCCGTCGAGAACTTCGGAAGGTCGGCACCGGTTGCCATGCGGTCCATGTCCAGAGATCCGCTTGACAGTGGTTCCGGTGCCGGTGGTGCGCTGGCTGTCAGGCCTTGTGCAATGGCACTACCAAGCTGGCTCATCATGCTGCCAGTTTGTCCGGTAACTGCCTGATCATCAGGATTAAGCGGACCTCCATAAGCAAACCCGCGAACCTTCTTACCCGTTTTGCACTTGCCCATGGCAGCGTCCTCAAACAAACAATTTCAGATTTGAGGATTGTCTAGGAATAGCCAGCATTCACGGCAAGAAAAAGCCGCTCGAAAGCGGCCTTGTTGTGGGGCATTTGAACGATCAGACTGCAGTCGCTTCAGAGATACTGACTGAATATGACGTGCCAGCCGAGGCGTGCAGGTTGTTGTAGAGCGAGGTAGCCATCTGCGCCAGTGCCTGCGCTTCGGACACCAGAGTTTTGATCTTGGATTCCATCATCGCAAGGTCAGCCATCTGGTTCTTCTCGGCGGCCCCGAGTTTCTGCGTGACGTTGAACTGGCTGTTCTGCGTGATCAGTTTCGCCACGTCGGTGCGTGCGCCGTAGAACTGGCTCACCGCACTGATCAGCTTGGTCTGTGCGTCGTAACCAATGCCCGTCACCCGCGAGGCAATATCCGGCCCGGAAGCCAGCGCCTTGATGTAGTCAATCGCCTGACCCATAGCCAACTGTCGCAACCCGACGACCTTCTCTGCGGCCCACTGCATGCGCTCAAGCGACGAAATCATGATCTTGCGCGAAGACGTGGCGATGTCGTCCTGGCCCTTCTGAGCGATCTGCAACGTAGCGCTGGCTGCGGCGCCGGGTGGAAGCGGGAAGCGTCGAGCCGCGAAGGTCTTCATCACGGCGTCGGTTGCGCGAGTGCCCTCGGCGTTGATGCGGTCCTTGTCTTCGGTCAGCAGTTGCGCCTGCAGTGCTGCCGGGATGCCGGTGCCCGAGGTGAGGCACGCGAGCAGATACCCTTCCGCCGCGTTGTAGTCGGCTTGATCGCTCGGGAAGTGCGCCGTCAGGAAGCTAGTCAGTTCGCCGGCCAGCAGCGCCACCAGCGCGTTGTACTCGGTATGGAACGTGTCGGTGATGGTGCTGACATCAATCGAGGCCGGGATGGTGACGATAGGCTCAACGACTGGCGCCGCGTTCGCTACATCCGCTGTGATGTCGAAGGTTCCAGCCAGGGCGTCGATTCCGGCAATGACACCGGTCGCTGGGTCGTAGATTCGCATTGCCTGGTCGTTACGGATTGAGTCGGCTTTGCTCGTTGTATTGGCGATCATCGCCGCTGCGTTGGCGAGACACTCTGCTGCGCCGGGGGTGAAGGCCATTTAGATTCTCCTTGTTGAAACAGTTGGTGCGAAGCTCACGCTCGCCAGTGAAAAGTCGCTTCCGGTATCGTTGCTCAGTGACAGGTTGAACCAGTTGGCACGTAGTCCCTTGCCCACGTCGATGCGCTGCATCTTCAGGTCCGTGCCTGAGCTTCGGGCAGTGTAGTCGTAGGCCGTGCCGTCAGGTAGCGTGACCGTCAGGATCATCGGTTCTCCGGAATCGACACCGACATAGGCGTTCGGCAGGTGCTTCAGTTCTTCGCTGCCGAAGTTAATCTTCCCGAAATCAACAGACCACGGCACATCGACCGCCGCGTTCAGGTTGTGGATACCGTCATCCTTGGTGCCGTAGTTGCCGGAGATCGACGTGAAGTCGTACCCGGAATACTGAGTAGCCGCTTTATTCTGCAGATTGACACACCAGCCGCAAGACACCACGCGCCGGTACTCATCATCGACCACGTAGGCTGTTCCGGTGGCGGGGGGTGTCACTGTGATGTTGTCAGACATGACCGCCTCGACCTCGCCGGAAGTCGAACCGAAGACCACGCCGTTCGCGCCGAACCAGCCGCACATCGACTTGTCAGGGAACATGAAGGCTGTGCCGGGAACCGCTCCATAGGGCAGCACGGTAGCGATGCTGTTCTGAATGTCGCCCAGATCGCCAGGGAACCAGTAGGTCTTGTCGGCGCAGATGAACGTACCGCCCTGATTCTCGACGGCGATGGACACGTTGGCCGGGAATGGGATGTAACCCTCTGCCGGCAGGTAGTAGCCTGGCCGGAAGGCTTCGCCCACATAAACCGTCTTGCCGGCGAAGCTGCAGAGCCTGCCGTTGCTGGAGAACAGTTCGCCGGCCGGCAGACCGCCACCTTGGCGAGCCAATAGACCACGTTTCCGTTGGCGGCTGACAGGTAGATGTTGATCCAGTCCGCGCCTGCAGTCGTCGCCGGCAGCGTAACCTGGATACCGCCCGTCGCCAGTTCGATATTGGCCGAGGCGCTGATGCCGGATTCTTCTTCGAAGGGCAGTGCGTGGCTGTAGCTGGTGCCGACTTGATACAATCCAGGAAGCAGCCCGCCGCCGATAGGTGAAAGCGCGGGCAGTACCGGCGTCTCGATTCCCAGCGGATACCAGACGCCTGCCGTGATGCGCCCCGAGTCGGTACCGTTGCTGTAGTAGAGATCGTCGCCCACGGTCAGCCAGCTCATCTTGGCGTTCGAGGCCAGAATCTTGAACGAGGTGGCCACGTAGGGGCTGATCGTGATGGCGTACAGTTCATTGGCAATTACCGCGTACCCCGTCGTCGCCCCCGTCATGTGCAGGCTGTGGATACCGGGCGCCGCGTGCAGAAGCACCGTGCCGTTCCTGCGCCGGATGTTACCCTTGTTGTCGATGTCGACGTTCAGAGACGGGCGGATGTACTGGCCGTTCATCTGGCGAGTTCTGATGTCGAGCGCGAAATCTGGGAGTCTTGTGCTGATCCCAAGGAAGTTGCTGAATGCAGTGGTTTTCATTTATATCCTTAATAGTGAGATATTTTCCACACAGGGCGCACTGTGCTCTCTGGAATTGGCTCGCCGGGGTGTCGCGTTACAGAGTGGAACGTCCCGTTTTTGAATATGTATCCAAAAAAACCATCGGTGTTATTCTGATTGTCCATCATCAGCATCTCCTTCCACGCCTTGCACCAGTCCGCGCAATACTCGGGGTGTGAACAAGTTACGACACTGCCAGCTAACCCGTAGTCACGGTACACATAGAGCGCCCCGGCCCCGATTTCGTCGTTTCCAAGCGACAGCCCTGAAAACTGCACGCAGAACGCCATATCATAAAAGTCGGCTGAGACCAGAGAAGTCGAACCCCCTTGCCCAGACTCCGACACATCGCTACCCGTTGTTTCGTTGATAGGTCCGACACCGGAATCTGTTTGTTCAATTTGCCATAGGTTATCACCTGTTACGACAGGGACAAAGGTCGTGCTGACCGTGCTGTTGGCGGTCGCTACTACCTCGCTACGCCCTGTTGATGCTGATGACGGCCCTGCGTGATAGAGAATTACCGCCCCGTCACAATACCCGTATATTTTTTGAGTGGTGACTGCCGTGCCGCCGTTTGACTTTCTTTCATACGTGGCAGATGCGCCGGTATACGAGGCTATGTAGTCGGTCCTGTACCCCACAGTTCCGTCGGCCTTCATTATCTCGAAATTACCTATTGTGTGTGTCAAATACAACACCGCTGATACTGTGTCGGTGCTGTATGTATTTGAGATACGCTCATCCACATGCACAATAAAACACAGTTTGCCATCTTTTGAGAACCCTGATCGCAAGAGCGTTACGTCTTCCTCAATAGTGGTAAATGTATCCCTCACGTTACGGTTCGCGTTTTGGCTCGACACGTAGCCGGGATGCCCAGTCGAATTCGCGTGCCAGGACCCATCGTAGAAACTGGAGGACTGGATGTCGACGTTCGTGGCAGTACCTTGGTTTTCTGCTAAGTCGTCGTAGAAGTAGGTGCTTTGGACGGAAGGGTTCTGCGACTTGATGTACGGGTACAAAGCTGTTTGCGCTGAGATCGTTGGGTGGCTACCCAGTTGAGGGGGGCTAAGTGTTAGCAGCATGACCCCTGCTCTGTAAGTAGGGCCTTCCCCTATATATGCCCATCCGGTTGTTAGCTGCGTGCCGGCAGGGTTCCACGCTCCCTCCCCAGAAAGGCGGCACGTGTGTCCGTTAACGAGTTCGGTGGTCTGAGTGTATTCAGTCCACCCGGTAAGCACACCGTTGTGGTACTCGGTAATAAATACCTTCCCCCCTAGCATGTCGTTAAAATACACGGCAATTCGCAAGAAGGGTGCCTGGTTCGCGTCGTATGCGACGCATGCACCGATGATGCTTTCTGGGCTGTCTGTGGCCCATGCTTGAGGGTGCGCCTGTATTACTAAATCACCCCACTGAACAGCACCACCTGTATATCTAGTAGAACCTTCATCTACGAACCTTGTCCACGTTACCCAGTCTCGGTCCGTGTACCAGTAGTCCAACCCGAACACGCCCTCATCAAGTTGGTACTTGCTATCTTCCAGCGCTACGACGTACCCGTTCACGGTTTTTTTCAAATTAAACCTGCGTACTTTTGTGCCGTTGTAGCCGCTCCACCGAGGTGTCGCGAGGATGCTGACGGTGTCCTGAACGAACCCTTCAGCGTCGTCACTTTTTACAGCCGCATATTCAAACGTCCAACCGCGCCGGACATGTGTGGCAGGGGGCCGTCTTGTCGTGATGACTTCTGGCCTCCCGTTCTTTGTCTTTACTCGCGTGACCGTTCCGTCAGGCGTCGAAGTAATGCGCGTCCTGAATCCGTCAGTGCCGCCCAGGTCGTCAATCATCTGGCGGGCCAATGCTCGATCTTTCCCACCGTGGAATGTCGGCAGGTTCTTTTGTTTCTCGTCGATCATTACGTTCTGACCTCGATTCTCGGGGTGCGCGTCATGACCATCCTGCCGGGTATTGGCGCAGGGCGTATCGGGTTGTAGGCGTTGAACCGCGCAAGTGCGCCGAACTCAGCAGCGAACGAGGCATTGCTGATAACGGGCGCCGTGGTCCAGAAAACAGAAGCTGCCGATAGCGGAACCTCAAACGCTGCGTTAGTCAGAATGGGCGGCTTCGGGTTCGCTGCCGCCGTGAATCTCGCTGAGGCCGAGAGTGGGACAGCGAAGGCTGCGAGGCCGCGACTGTGCGCGAACTCGGCGGATGCGGAAATCGGAACCGGGCAGTCTGCCGAAACCGACGCACCGTGGTAAACAACGGCTGACGCGCCGATAGGAACCGCAAACCTGATGCTGGCCGGCTGGATGTGCCCCGCCATCAATTCAACTGAAAGCGGAACCGTGAAGTCTGAGGTGCATGTTATGGATACACCCGTCTGCATGTCCGCTCCGATAGGAACGTCGCATGTCGCGGACGACCTGACTTCAACCCCCGACGCCAAGGCTGCACCAAGCGGAACCTCGAAGGCTGCAGAAACTAGAGAGAGCCATGGGGCCGCTACCGTCACGTCCACAGCTAACGGGACTTCGAACAAAAACGACGATCTGGTCTGCACCGTGAAGGCTGATGAAACATAGAAAGGAACGCCGAAACCGGCGTTGCTCACACTCACGCTTCCAATACTTACCGCCATGCCAAATGTAAATGGAATCTGTGTGTTGATGAAGTATTCCTGGCGAACCGCCAGAAACTCAGCCCCTATATCGACTGCAAAAGATACGGCTGCAGTAGCTTGTTCACCTGCTTCTGCAGCTATCTCAAATAAAAACGGGACTTCCGCGTTTCCATCTGAAGACGTTCCACATTCAGCATGAACGGACGCATCTAGTGGTACGCCGAACTCGGCAGTTGAGACCGCGCCAACCGCTGCAAACAAGAAGTGTACTGCATCCCCGACAGGCGCAGAATAGGCGGCACCTGTCCTGAATGTGAACCTGAGAGCGTCGCCTATCGGTGCGGTGTAAGCCATTTAGCCGATGGTTACGACGAAACTTTGACAACTGATTGGTCCGCCAACAACAACGCTCGTCGTGTTCATCGTAACCGCGCCACCGCCGCCTGTTGCCGACGTGTTCAGGTCGGCTATCGCTACGTCCGCGCTGGTTGTGAGACGAACGAATCCTGCTGTCCCGGTGTCATCGGCCACTGCGTCTGTTTCAATCGGCGAGAATACCAACGAAACGATGGCCCCGTCGCCGTCTGCTACCGTCGTTACAGCCGCCCCCGGCGCTGTCGTACAGAGCAGTGTGCCGAGCAGTTTGTTCACTGGCGCGACAGTCGGCGTCTCCGGGTGCAGCAGCATTGACCCGGTATAGAACTTGGCTTTTGCTCTGCCGGTAGAAAGCGCGGCGAGAATATCCGCAAGGATTGTTTGCTTCAGGGGGGTGTTGAATCGTACAACTGCCATGGTGTTCTCCTTGGTTAAACGGGGGTGACTTTGTCGTAAATAAGAGCGTTGAATTCTTCCCCGCCCGCTGGATCAAATGCAATTACAAAAAAAGCCTCTGGTACACGAACTAGGTTTGTAAATTGAAATTCTCCGGCAACGCCGGTCGTTTCCGTGGCCATGAGCTGGAGCGAGGGTTTGTGGAAGAGATGGACGCTAACGCCTTGGACCGGTGTGCTGTCATTAAGAACGTCACCGCTAAATACCCCAGTGTTGTCGAGGAAGATGAGGGCATTTACAACTCCAAAAAGCAGACTCGGCACGAGACGTGTTTTGACCTCGTCGACTACGAGCGTGTTTATCACCCCGAGATCAGCCATTAGGACTCCCAGGTGTTTGATGTTTCAAACATGACCTGCCCGCTATACTCTAATAAGTTTTTTGCCAGGAATGTTCTACCGGCCAGCGCGCCGTTTCCTGTGAATGTGCTTCCATTAACAATGGGCACTGTGTGCATCGGGTTCCACATACCGGGGATATGCCCACGCGCCCCCACCGTCGCTTCCTGCACTGTGCATCTGTCGAGTACCAGCGAATTTTCCATTGGGGATGGGTATGGGAGACTGCCCGTTCCGAACCTAGTCGACCCTCCACGTGTCGCATTAGCGGCGACTCCGAACAGCACGCTTTCCCCAGTTTGATCGTATTTACGCGCTAGAAAGTGCCCGAGTGTTGTGGCCCCGTAAGTTGTCACGGTCTGCGTCGGCGTGGGAGCGTCAGATGAGTATGTAGCCCCAATGATCGCCGTGTTGTAGTTGTCTATAGGCCGGTAACTTACGAAGCCGCCAAAGAAAAACAAACTGTAGTCTCCGTAGACATTGTTGTGTATCCATACACGACTGCCATCGGCCACCACCGTCCACGGCTGCGCTGCCAATGTAGAGGTGCTTTTATGAAAATAAAGCCCCTGGTCAAATTGTACGTCGGTTGGAAACGGCCCAGTCCCATAATCGATGCTAGTCCCGGCAGCAGTCGCAACCTCGAACCCTCGCACCCGTGCGGTCAGCGTCGTCGTGTCGTTAACGCCTAGATAAAAGCGGTTTCCTGCCGCTGGGCGATAGGTTGCCAGGTTTGTGCTGCTGAACGGCTTCGTCCATCCTGCGGGGGATTTCGTGTCCAACCCAGTCCCGTACCCGGTGACTAGACAGGCGTCGAGCAGCGCGATGAACGAACCAATGGCGCCGTTGAGCACCGGAGCGCCAACATCGGTTGATTTGTACACGAACACTGCCATCTCAGTTACCCCGCTTGACGTTGAGTGCTGCTTGTCTGGTCGTTACGTTCATGTTTGTCTTTCGTGTGGTGATGAACATCTTCTTGATTCCGGTGAAAACCATCATGGTGTCGGGCTTTGGTTTGGGCGGCACATGCACGGGATCAGGCATTAGATGCTCACCACTGTGTTATCGCGGCTGATGTGAATCTGGTTCTTCTGTCCGTGCCTCGTGACGCTGCGTGCCTTGCTGCTGACGATCATCAGGTCAGGGGTACGTGTGGTCACGTCGATGCGCTTGCTCGTCACCACGGCCTGCGCTGCCGGCCTGGCGCGTGCGATCAGGGTCAGTTGCGGCTGCTCGATCTGGACGGTCATCTGGCTGGCGAAGATGATGCGGTCGATGCCTGGCCCAGTGCCGGCGGTGATCGCCTGCAGACATTGCGCTGCCGTGCCGGAAGCAAGGCCGGATAGCGAGAGAAGGAGTGCGC
>JFJP01002432.1_pt1 | contig 10312 bp, 7 predicted proteins | sample 431651 | NCBI WGS metagenome assembly JFJP01 (sample SAMN02602958, study PRJNA72255) | Microbial mat metagenome, whole genome shotgun sequencing project. | biome: fresh water; feature: sink hole; material: water; isolation source: purple microbial (photo- and chemosynthetic) mats found in... | reverse complement strand
AATCGTTTCACGACCTCGGCCCTTGCGCGACTACGCACCCTCTCAGTGTCTTTCATCATCAGGGGTGCCGTGCTACTGCATGAAAGTTAGGCGGGTTTTTACGGTGGGCAGACGCTTCTGAATCTTGATTTCTGTCGTCCGTCTGGCTAGACTCCTCTCCCGCACAATTAGCTTGATTCCTTTCCTCTCATAGAGGCTTGAATGTTGGAGATTGCAGTAATCCGATAACTCAGACCCTGCGTCAGCAGTGTGTTTCGGTTATCGATGAGCACAAATGCTTGGCGAGTACCTTCTGGAGCTCGCTGTTTTTGTACGTTCAGATTACTGCATACGGATTTCCAACATGAATTTTTCCAAACAGCAACAACAGGTTTTTCACGCACTCGCCGAACGTGCTTACACAGGACATCGTTGCGATACTTCAGGGCGGGTGATATCGGTCGCAAGCGATACTGGCGACGGCGAGTTCATCGCGCGGGTGACAGCGGTTGATCGCGACCAATACATCATCAGGAATCAAGACGGTGAAGTGCCCGCCGGGTTGACGGGCAGGTTGGTCTACACCCGCGAGTCCCGAAGCGATTTGCCATGCGTCGGTGACTGGGTTGGTGTGCAATATCACGATTCCGGAACCCATGCGAGCATTCATCTCATATTGCCAAGGACGTCGTTCCTGAGACGAAAAAGTCCAGGGAAAAATGTCGAGTTCCAGATGATTGCTGCGAATATTGACGTGGCCTTCATTGTTCAGTCCTGCCACTATGATTTCAATGTGCGAAGACTTGAACGCTATCTCGTGATGGTCAACGAAGGCCATATTGAGCCGGCAATACTGCTGACCAAGACCGACCTGATCAGCGCAGAGGAATTGGAACACCTGGCCGAGAAGATTCGTCACGCGGGCATAACCGTAAAAGTCTTTGCTCTCAGCAATGTAACCGGGACGGGCGTTGATCAGATCCGGACGCTTATGCTGCCCGGAAGAACATACTGCTTGCTCGGCTCATCCGGCGTTGGCAAGACGACGTTGATCAATCGTCTTGTTGGCGATTCCAGCCTGGAAACAGGAGAAGTCAGCGATACGGGCGAAGGCAGGCATACGACTACTCGGCGCCAGCTCATTGTGCTTGAGCATGGCGCACAATTGATCGATATGCCGGGAATGCGCGAATTGGGCATGCTCGGGGTCAGCGAAGAGATCAACGATAGTTTTGCCGATATTCAGGAGCATTCGAAGAACTGTCGCTTCGCAAATTGCACTCACACCAACGAGCCGGGCTGCGCCGTTCAGCGAGCCATAGCGCACGATGAACTGGATGCAGCTCATTTTCACAGCTATCTGAAGCTCAAGAAGGAATCTGAGTTTCACGAAATGTCCTATCTTGAAAAGCGCAAGAAAGACCGAGCGTTTGGGCAATTCGTTCGTTCCATCCAGAAAACCAAAGAAAAACGAAATGAACGCTAGAGCGGACGTATCAAGTGACAACCCGACTGTGCCTCCGTTGCACGTGCCAGCTGGGGCAATCCATGCGGACGTGCTTCAAAAACAGGCAATCTCGACTACATGCAAAGGAATCAGGATGATCATTCGTAATGAAACCACGTCAGACATTGACGCAATATCAGAAGTAACGGAAGCCGCATTCCGAACTCTTCAAATCAGCAATCACACAGAGCAATTCATAATCGAGGCGTTACGCGAAGCCAACGCATTGACTGTTTCGCTGGTGGCCGAGATTGATGAACTCGTGGTTGGCCATATAGCCTTCTCACCTGTAACGATTTCCGATGGCAGTCCAAATTGGTATGGCCTTGGCCCGGTCTCAGTTTTGCCGGCTCATCAGAAGCAGGGCATTGGAGGATCACTTGTAAATGAAGGACTGTCCTTGCTACGGGCTTTAGGTGGCAAAGGCTGTGCCCTTGTAGGTGATCCGGCCTTCTATCAACAGTTCGGTTTTAGAAACATCCCGGCGTTGGTTTATCCGGACATCCCGCAAGAGTATTTTCTGGTCTTGCCGTTTGATAGCGAAATACCTTGCGGTACTGTCGTGTTTCACAAGGGCTTCCTGGCAAAGCCTGACTAGTAGTCAGTCACTGAGAAGGCAATGGATAACCCCGTCATTCCGGGCTTGACCCGGAATCCAGTTAGTGCGCCACTGGCTCTGTACCCCAGGGGTATTTCCTGCGGGGCACATTTCCTTCGGTCAGATTCCGGGTCAAGCCCGGAATGACGAAGTTTTTATGTCCATTCGATTCAACATGACTGACTGCTAGCGCGTCCTGTGCTCAAGACGCTGCGCGGTTTAGCCGCGCAGCGTCGGCCAGTAGCCAGTCATGTTGAAAAAATGGACTTCCGTTTTAGGCGTAGCTTTGTAGTGCCCATGGATAGGCACTCTTCAACGTATTGGTCTGAAGATTGCCGTTTTTATTGGCTGATAGGGGCGGCAAGTTGCAGATCGCCATTTCATGCAGGTTCCAGGTCGTCCTCTGCTCATGCAATCAACTCAAACACAGTCTCTCGGCACGACTGCGTCCTACCGCCCCCGTTTAAGACTTCCCGGCGGGTAACCGAAGCGGTTTTTGAACGCGGCGCTGAAATGATTGACGTGTGAATAACCGAGTCGTACGGCAAGCGTCTTCATTGGAACCGGATCGCTCGACAGGATTGCATGGGCCTGCGCGAGGCGGTGTTCCGTGATGAAACAGTAGATCGACTGCCCGTATTTCGCCGCGAAATCGGCATTCAGCCGTCGAGCTGAAATACCGAACTCCTTCGCCAGATCAATCAGGGTCGGTATTCGCCCTTCCAGATTGACTAGATGGTGATGCAATTCTTCAACTTTCCTGGCGGAGGCGGGCAGAGAGGTGGAGACTGCTGAATCAGTCGACATCACGAAGTTAAGCAATCCGGCAAGGTAGTCGAGTATTCGTGCCTGTGCGAACAGTTTCCGTGCAGCACCCGAGAACTGGCCTGACATGGCCTCCCGCAAAGGAGCACTGACATACATTGGCATGGGAACCACCACGGTCTGGCGTTCCTTGCTCAATCCCAGGCGAACCAGCAGTACTTCGGCCACGTCCTCCCCCAGCAGTGTTCTCATCAGACTGACAGGGACGACGACTGATTTCATTTCGGAAGTCACGCCCCCCTCGACCAGCACTTTGGCTTGCCAAATCTGCTTGTGGCGAAAGGTATCGCGGCCGGGGAAAGCCACGATCTCGATCGGCGGTTGATTGCGGCCATTCCAGTACTCATGGTGGCAGCCCAGGCCGGACAGCCAGATCTGGGCATTGAACGCGGGTTCGTCCGAGATGCCATCCACATCCATCAATGGAATTAGCTGGCCCCGTGGCGATGGTTCCATGGCATGTACTGCGCGATAGAGAACGATACCGTCAGCGAAGGACAGGCTATCGATCCAAGCCTCGCCAATCTCGGATGGCATGACATAGGGCAAGCGCTGAAGATCCGGACCGTCTCTATCCAGTACAAGCTCATCACGATCAGACGCGAGCAACCACGAAAACTTGAACAGTTCATTGGGGGCGATGATTTTCATACGACAAGTCTACGCGGTATACCCATCCCTAAATCACCGGCTGCATGATTACGTATAACAAAGTCACGATCTCGTGTATTACCATCCGCCAGGGCTAGTGCGAGTTTTCTATCATGTCTGACAACCTTGTTTTGTCAGAAAGCGATGAACCCCTCTATTCCATATACACCACTGATGGCCGCATTGCTGGCCATCGCCTCATGCTCCGTTCAAGCCCAGGCAGTACCAGACGCCGGTGCCCTGCAACGTGAAGCCGAACGTCAACCCCGCCAGTTGCCCAAACCTGGCCCACAGACCGTGCCGCAAACCCCAGCCCCCGCTGCGGCCGATACCGTGCGCGTCACCGTCAAAGCCTTCCGCATAACCGGCAACACCCTGATTGGTGAGCCGGAACTGCAAGCCGTGCTGGCCCCCTGGGTCGGCCGGGAACTCGGCTTCAGCGAATTGCAACAGGCTACCAATGCGGTCGCCGAAGCCTATCGCAAACGCGGCTGGTTCGCCCGACCGCAACTTCCGGCACAGGATGTCAGCAGCGGCGTCATCACCATCAACATCCTCGAAGGCCGTTTTGGGGAAGTTCGCATTGACGACGGCGGCAAGCAATTGCGACTTGATCGCGCCATGATCAGCGACACCATGACCGCGCGCCAGCAGTCGGGTGACCCGCTCAATCTGGATTCCCTCGAACGCAGCAGCAACATCCTCAACGACACGCCCGGCGTGGCCGTCGTTACGGTACTCACCACGGGCAAGAGTCTGGCCGAGTCCGATGCGGTCATCAAGGTGCAGGATAAACCGCTGTTTTCCGGTACGACTCAGGTCGACAACACAGGCAGCCGTTCCACCGGCGAACAAAAACTTTCCATCAGCCTGTCGCTCGACAATCCCGGCGGCAAGGGCGACCAGCTCGGTGTTAATGCCAACGGCAGTGAAGGCAGCGTTTATGCCAAGCTCGCCTATTCGCTGCCGGTCGGCAACGATGGCCTGCGGGTCGGTATCAACACCTCGCTGCTGCAATACAAACTGGTCGGCGACGACTTCGCAGCCCTCCAATCCAAAGGCGACGCGCAAACCTACGGAATCAACGTCAACTACCCGCTATTGCGCAGCGGCACCAAAAATATTGCCTTGGCCGGCGCGCTTGACCGTAAAACCTACTACAACGAAGCCAACCAGCTCGCCACCTCCGAAAAGAAAGTGCATGCCCTGCTTATCTCGCTCACCGGCGATCTGCTCGACGGCTTAGGCAATGGCGGCATGACGCTGTGGGGCATCAATACCACCTTTGGCAATGTCGATCTTTCGGCCAATGCCACCAACGAAACCACCGACCGAAACGGCCCGCGTACCGCAGGCAGTTACTCCAGGATCGGTGCCAACATCGCGCGTCTGCAACGCCTGAGCGACAAAGCCACCCTGTGGGCCTCAATCAGCGGTCAATACGCAGGCAAGAATCTAGATTCCTCGGAAAAATTCACCCTCGGCGGACCCTCCGGCGTGCGCGCTTATCCCGTCATGGAAGGCACTGGCGATCAGGGCTGGTTGACCACCCTTGAGGCGCGCTACAACCTGCTGCCTGAACTGCAGATCAGCACCTTCTACGATCACGGCAGCATCCGTCGCGACCATAACGGTGCTTACACCGGCGCCCCAACGCCCGAAAGCGGAGCCCTCAAGGGCTATGGTTTCGGGGTGAGCTGGAACCAGCCCGGCCGATTCACTCTGAGAGCCGTCGTCGCCCGGCGCATTGGCGAGAATCCGTTCCGCACCATCACGGCTGGCCCCAGCTTGGGCAAGGACACCGATGGCAGTTACGACAAAACCCGCTTCTGGCTCACCGGCATGGTCTTCTTCTAATGAAAATGCGTACCGCCCTGACCACTCTGCTGGCCGCACTGCTCTCCTTCGTCGTCATGCCAGCGCCAATTTTTGCCCAGGACCTCATGAACACACCGCGCCCGCTGTTTTTCAATGACCTCGTTGCCCTCGACACCGCACGCCACGGCACGTTGCGCTTGCCCGCCGAGCGCAAGAACTTTGCCTTTGCCGCACAAGCCAGCCTGCTACCGCTTACCGTCGCCGAAGTCGGCCAGGCCCTGAGGCACTACCCCATCGTCTTTATTGCCGAGGGAGACAATGTCGCACTGGTCGCCATGAGCGGTCTGGCGGTCGGCACGTCGACCGGCAACCGTTTTGTTGACGGCAAAGGCGAATGGCGCGCAGGTGCCTACATACCCGCCTATGTGCGCGGCTACCCGTTCATTGCCATCCGCCCCAGCGAAACGGCCGAACCGATTCTGGCGTTTGACCCCAAGGCCGCTGATTTCAAGGCTGGCGGGGCTCAGCCCTTGCTCAGCGCCGATGGCCAGCCCGGCGAGCAGCTCAAGGGCATCATGGCCTTTCAGGCCGAATACCGTCACCTGGCCGAGCGCACGACGCTAATCACCAAAGCGTTGAAAGAGGCCGGCGTTCTTGAAGAAGGCAGCCTGCAACTGCAAGCCGCTGACACCAAGGCCGAGCCGCAAAAAATCGGCGGCTTCCTCGTCGTCTCCGAACAAAAGCTCAAGGCGCTTTCTGCCGACGCGCTCAAGAAACTGATGGAAGCCGATGCCTTCGGCCTGGCCTACGCGCAATTGTTCTCGATGGGCAATCTGGGAAATCTTTTTGTTGCACCGCAACCCGCAGAGCCGCCCGCCAAACCCCGCGCCAAGGCCTCAAGCAAGAAGACGGAGCTATAACGTGAGTGCTTTTGGGGAAAAGTTGAGGATCACCGCCAAGGCGCGCCCCACGCCGTCATTCCTGTGTCCCACATCAACATCCCCGCACCCCAAAACGTCATTCCCGCGCAGGCGGGAATCCAGTTCGTTCGATTTCCTGGATTCCCGCCTGCGCGGGAACGACGAAGGTTTAGCGCAACCCCTCTGTAGGTCGGGCTTCAGCCCGACAAGGTTTGCACGCTATCGGGCTGAAGTCCGACTTACAACATCACCTCTGCAAGCCAATAGATACGGGCATCTCCAGTGCATCAGCAAGCACCACGCTTGGCGTTTCACACCCAACAAAAACGGTGGCAGCGTATCTACTCGCCCCTCGTCCATTGCTCACACCACCCGCAGTTCCAGCCACTTGCCGCACGCCTCAACGTACTTGCGTAGAATGGCGAGTACCCTCGGGCAAAAGCGTATTCATGCCGCCTCGCGCGTTGCCTCGGCCAACACATCCTCAGGTACGCCGCGCTTTTTGAGCGCCTCGATCAAGCGAGCCGCCGAGCCACTCGCAAAGCGCTCCTCATCGCGACGCAGCCCCTCGCTTATGTATGACTTCAGCAGCGTCTGGTACCCCGCAAACCCACGCAGCGGCGACAGCGCTTTCATCGAATCGACCACATCCACCGGAATGCGCAGCGTGATCGACGTCGTTGGCCGGTCCTTGGTCAATCGTTGTTTCAAACGTTCAGTCAACATAACGAAGCTCCTCGTCAAAAGTGGCGCGCCGCGCCGAAATCAAGCGGATAAAGTCCGCCTCGAACTCCAGATGAACCACACACAACAGCCGGCCGGCACGATCGAAACCAATGGCCGCCTGCCGGGCTTCTTCGGTTCGTGCTGCATCCACCAGCACAAACAATGGATCGCCGAACACCGTTGCCGCATCTTCGAAACAGATGCCGTGCTTTCGCCGGTTGCGTTCCGCCTTCTCCGCATTCCACACGAACGCATTGCCATTCAACTCAAAGCGGATGTCCATGATTGGCATCATAGTTCGAGTATTAACAAAGTCAATACATTAGTCGCAGGAGCCACATCATGAACAAAATCCACCGCATCGTCTGGAGCGCCGTGCGCGGCGCTTTTGTTGTTGCCCACGAAATGGCCAACAGCCACGGCAAACCATCATCGGTTTCCAGTTCCTCCCCCGTCAAGGCGACCGACGCACCCAACTCCCTCCCCATCAAGGGGAGGGCCGGGGTGGGGATGGGTGCAATGGGTCAAATCAACCCCCTCGCTCTCGCCGTAGCACTCGCAACGATAACCGCATTCGCCGTCCTGCCAGCGCCGACTTTTGCCGCGCCCCCCGCCAACGCCCTGCCCACCAACGGCCAGATCGTAGGCGGTGCGGCGGCTGGCACGATTGCCACCAGCGGCAATGCCATGACCGTCACGCAAAACCAGCAGCGCATGATTGCCAATTGGGAAAGCTTCTCGATCGGCAGCGCCGCCAGTGTGCATTTTGCTCAGCCGAGCGGCGGTGTGGCGCTCAACCGGGTGACCGGTACGGCGCCTTCTGAAATTTTTGGCAAACTCAGTGCCAGCGGCAGCGTCTATCTGATCAACCCCAACGGCGTGATGTTTGGTCGCTCGGCGCAAGTCGATGTCGGTTCGCTGGTCGCCAGCACCATGAAGCTTTCTGACGGCGACTTCATGGCCGGCAAACTCAACTTTAGCGGCGGTAATGGCAGCGTCATCAATCAGGGCAGTCTGAATGCCGAACAAGGCGGCTACATCGCCCTGCTGGCGCCGGAAGTGCGTAACGAAGGGATCATCACCGCCAGCCTCGGCAGTGTGCTGCTCGGCGGTGCCGAAGCCGTCACCCTCAGCCACGACAGCAGCGGCTTGCACTACGCCGTGGACAAAGGCGCGGTGCAGGCGCTGGTGGACAACAAGGGCCTGGTGCAGGCCGATGGCGGGCAGGTTTTTCTATCCGCACGGGCGGCCAACACCCTGGCCAGTGCGGTCATCAACAACAGCGGCACGATTGAAGCCAAAGGACTGGTGGCCAAGGGCGGCAAGATTGTGCTGGAGGCTGACAGTATCACGCTGGCAACCGGCAGTACGCTGGATGCTTCGGGTGCCACGGGTGGCGGCACGGTGCTGGTGGGCGGCGACTGGCAGGGCAGCGGCAGCACCTACCAGGCCACTACGGTGACGATGGAGCAGGGGGCGAAGATTGACGTATTCGCTACAAGCAGCGGCGACGGCGGCAAGGCGGTATTGTGGTCAGACATCACCAAAGCTAGCAGCCACACCACCTTTGCCGGCAGCATCGAAGCCGAAGGCGCTGGCGGCGGCCAGGGCGGCATGGTCGAAACCTCCGGCCACAAACTTACTATTGCCGACACCGCCAGTGTGAAAACCGGCGGCGGGGAATGGTTGCTCGACCCGGTCAATATCACTATTGACTCCACACTGGCCACCACCATTAAAACTGCGCTTGAGTCAGGCAACGTCACGGTGAGCACGGCCGGTAGCAACACACCCAGCACCGCAAGTGGAGAAAGTGGTACCGATGGCGACATCACCATTGCTGCGCCGATTTTATGGGGCAGCACCACCACCGCTGGCAGCACGCTGACACTAACCGCTGCGCGTTACATCAACGTCAATGAACTTATGACCGTCAATGGTAGCGGCAACCTGACGATGACTACCGGCGGCATTGGCTACGTCAAGGCACTACAAAACGCCCAGTCTACCTACTTTACTGGCAGGATTAACTTTAGCGGGACAGGCACGCTGACAATGAACAGCACCGCTTACACGGTCGCCGCCAAAACAATTATCAACGACAGCACGGCCTTGGCACTTGTCACAGGGGCTAACAAATATGTGCTGGGCGCCGATTTCAGTTTAAGTAATTGGACACCTTTGACGCCGACCACCGGAATATTCAAAGGGACGCTCGACGGCCTCGGCAACAGAATCACTTACGGTACCTCGTACGATGGCGGTCTGTTTGCAAAGACCGACGGTGCTACGCTACAAAATATCGGTCTGACCGTAACAGCCATTAAGTATGGTTTCAGCGGCGCTGGATCACTGATTGGCACAATCATCGGTGGCACTAACCTTATTCGCAACACCTTCACCTATTCACCTGCAATTCGTGATTATGGTATTGCGCCCAATGTGAGCAGTGCTGTCGCTAATATGGGTGGCTTTGTTGGCGTACTGAACCAGAGCAGCAACTTGACGATTTCGGACAGCGTCAATGGCGTTCGTATTGAGCCGAACGCGACCTATACGCTAAGTAACATTGGCGGCTTTGTCGGGTATTCCCAAGGCACCTTGACGCTGAACAACGTGACCAATAATGCGGCCATTTTCGGCGGTGATAGCAACCGTACGGACTTGGCTTTTAAAGATTGGCATGGCAGTAACGTGGGCGGATTGGTGGGGCTTCAAGAAGGCGGAGCACTTGTAATCAATGGGGGCAAAAACACCGCGGATATCAGGGGCAACAGCAACGTCGGGGGACTGCTGGGGTATCAGAGTGCAGGTACGCTTGCAATCAATGGGGGAAGCAACGCCAGATCTAGTTTTGAGACGATCATGGGCTATAGCAATGTCGGGGGAATCGTCGGCAATGTCGGCGGAACCGGTGCTACAGATAAATTAACCAGTATCAGTCTCATAGGCATCGCCAACAAAGGGCAAGTGGCAGGTGGGCGATCTTCAGCGGCAGGTGGGTTAGATGCTACTGGAAGCGGTGCGGGTGGCATTATTGGCCGCTTGAATTATTCCTACGGGAGTTCAACACTTGTGTTGGACAAGCTATCTAACCAAGACAGCATCTCCGGCGGGAATGATGTGGGTGGGCTATTTGGCTACCTGAATCTCCCCACGGTCTCCGTCCAGGACTATCTTATAGAACGCTCGTACAACAAGGGTAACGTGTCCGCTTTTACCGGCGGTCAAGTTGTTGGCGGGCTCATCGGCAACATCCAAGGCAGCGCTACGAATGCCACAAGCCTC
>JFJP01047008.1_pt1 | contig 10313 bp, 6 predicted proteins | sample 431651 | NCBI WGS metagenome assembly JFJP01 (sample SAMN02602958, study PRJNA72255) | Microbial mat metagenome, whole genome shotgun sequencing project. | biome: fresh water; feature: sink hole; material: water; isolation source: purple microbial (photo- and chemosynthetic) mats found in... | reverse complement strand
GATGAGGACCACATGTTGTTCCGGGAGCAGGCACCGGCGCATAATGGAAGACGGAAATTGTAAGAGAATGATTATCAGGACTTATATCGTTTTAATCTTATTAACACTTTCTTCTGTGGTTCATTCACAGGAGAAATATCGCATTGACTGGGATTATAAAAACCTTTCGTTTAAAGAATTCGTTGTTATCGCCGAGAAGGAATTGAATCTCAGATTCTTTTATAAAGAGGAATGGACATCAGACCTCAAACTAGGTGATTACCAGGGTGTAACTACACTTACAGGAGTACTTGATAATCTCTTCAGGGAGAAATCACTTTTCTATTTTATCGATGAATCAGGAAATGTTGTTGTTACAAAGACTTATGCCGTTAAAGTAAGTGATAATCGAAGCGAAACTGAAGATAAATTCATTCCACCCACTGAATATGCTGATTCGGGAGATGGTGAAAATAAAACCGGTAATGCATTCGTTGAGATCGGGAACCCAGCCGACAGGAATAAGCCAGGGAGCGTTGTGGTTTCAGGTTATATCACAAGCAGGGAGACGAAAGAACCGATCGCAGGGGTTACGGTATTTGTCCAGAAACTGTCTGTTGGAACAATCTCAAATGCTTACGGCTTCTATACTCTGACTCTTCCGAGAGGGCTTCATCTTCTGCAATTCTCCTTCATCGGACTGAAAGAAAAAACAATAAACCTGAATCTTAACGGAACCGGAGAGATGAATATTGATATGAACAGTGTTCTTATACCACTTAAGGAAACTGTTATCTCAGCTCAGAAAAACATGACTCTTCAGAGGTTTGAGGTTGGTGCTGAAAAGATCAATATTACTTCCTTCAGATTATTGCCAACATCACTTGGTGAATCGGATATTATTAAAAGCGTACTGCTTATCCCCGGGGTTCAGTCGGTTGGTGAAGGATCTACCGGATTCAATGTAAGGGGTGGTTCTGCTGATCAGAACCTTATACTTCTTTATGGGGCTCCGATTTATAATTCATCTCACTTTTTCGGATTTTTCTCAGCTGTAAATTCAGACATAATTAAGGATGTTACTCTGTATAAGGGCGGTATACCGGGCCGATACGGCGGGCGCATCTCATCTGTACTCGATATTGTATCAAAAGACGGAAACAGAAAAGAGTTTATGGGTAATGCAGGAATAAGTCCGATTACAACCCATATTTCAATTGAGGGACCAATTAAGGAAGACACAATTACCTATATTCTTACCGGTCGCACTACTTATTCAAACTGGATCTTCGGACTAATAAACAATCCGTCGCTGAAGAGGAGCAGAGCTTCATTCTATGACCTTAACGGCAAGGTTACCTACGATATCAATAAGAATAACAAAATTGATCTTTCAGGATATACCAGTCACGATTCATTTAAATTCAATTCAGATTCAGTTTACAGCTACGATAACAGTATTGTGTCGTTGAAATGGAGACATTTCTTTAACAGCAGATTGTTCACTTCAGTTTCTCTTAATAATAGCTATTATACCTATAATGTTAATAGTGAGGATGTTATTACAGAAGCATTCGATTTGTCGCATAAGATTAACAGCACCGGCTTTAAATCTGACTTTAACTGGTTCCTTGGGAACAATGAATTAAACTTTGGTCTCGATCTGAACAAATATGTTGTTACCCCCGGATCTTATCTTCCTTCGCTTGACTCATCACTCGTTATACCTCATATTATTGATAAGGAGAGGGCTTATGAAGGGGGCTTGTATATTGAGGACAAAATTACCCTGAACAGCTTCATGTCGGTGAATCTGGGGATGAGGTTATCTGCTTTTGCTGCCTATGGCAAAAATGAAGTAATGGTATACGATCCATCTTTACCAAGAACCAGATCAAGCATTACGGATACTCTTAGCTATTCATCAAATGGAGTCTCTGCAAAATATGCCGGACCTGAGTTCAGGATCTCTATGAATTTCAGGGTCTCTGACAGAAACTCTTTCAAGATAAATTATAACCGCACCAGGCAATATCTTCATCTGTTATCCAACTCTACTTCAATATCTCCTACCGACACATGGAAGCTTAGTGACTATTATCTTAAACCACAGATTGGTGATCAGTTTGCAGTTGGCTTCTACAGGATGCTCTTTAATTCTGGCTTTGAAACCTCTGCCGAGCTTTACTATAAGGAAATCAAAAACATGCTCGATTATAAGGGAGGAACAAAGCTGATAATGAACGAAAACATAGAGAAAGACATAGTAAATGTTATCGGCAAGGCATATGGTCTGGAACTTATTTTTAAGAAGACCGAAGGGAAGATCCGTTATAGTGTTGGTTACACTTATTCACGCACATTTATTAAGAGTATAGGAAAATTCAGCGATGAAGTAATAAATTCAGGTAAATGGTTTCCTGCTAACTTTGATAAGCCAAATGACCTTGTGGCTACATTTAATTATCTGTTTTCGAGGCGTTTCAGTTTCTCTTCAAATTATACATGGAGTACAGGGAGGCCTATAACTTACCCCGTATCTACATATCATATTCAGGATAATCTTCTGGTAGATTACTCGGACCGTAACAAATACAGGATCCCCGATTATATGCGGCTTGATATTTCCTTTAAAGTAAGCGGAAACCTTAAGTCGAAGAAAATAGCCAATCCGTACTGGACTTTCTCGGTATACAATCTTCTGGGAAGACAGAATGTCTACTCTGTTTACTTTAAGAATGAAAAAAATGTTCTTAAAGGTTACCAGCTGTCAATCTTCGGGAAAGCAATTCCGTCAGTAACATTTAGTTTTGATTTTTAAGCAGGATGAAATATATAAAACTTATAGTACTATTCTTAACGATTCTCGCAATCGGTGGTTGCATTACACAGTTCATTCCTGAGACAGATGAAGATCAGGATCTGCTTGTAGTTGAAGGTTTAATAACCGACCAGCAGGAGGTAAATACAATTAAGCTTTCACGATCGCTGCCTCTGGGATTGAAGAATACTGCAAAGCCTGTAAAAGGGGCTGTCGTTACAATTATTGATGACTCGGGAAGATCTTATACATTAACTGAAAAAGTAACGGGGACATATGTTACTGATCCTGCAAAGTTTCGCGGTGTGGTCGGAAGAAAATACAGGCTTAAGGTTTTCTTAAATAACAAATCCATTTATAATTACACCTATGAGTCGCTACCGATGGAATTAAGACCTGTACCTGCTATCGATAGTGTATTTTATGAAAAGATTGCCCTGCGGAAACAGGAAAATAATTTTTCAGCGATAGATGGGTGCCAGATTTATGTAGAGACTCATGATCCCTCTTCGGTGACTAAGTTTTACAGGTGGGATTTCAACGAAACATGGGAATTCAGGCTTCCATTTTCAAAACCAGTCAATAACAGATGCTGGATCTCCCAAAATTCAACTATCATCAACGTAAAATCAACCGCAATCCTGGCTGAAGACAAGATTAAACGGTATCCTTTGCATTTTATAGCTAATGAGACTGACAGGCTGAAACTAAGATACTCTATTCTCGTAAACCAGTATTCAGTAACAGAAGATGAATTTGAATACTGGCAAAAGCTTCAGAATATTACAGAAGAAGTAGGCAGCCTGTACGATATTACACCGGCAGCAGTGCCAAGTAATGTTTACTGCGTAGATAATCCTGCTGAAAAAGTTCTTGGGTATTTCAGTGTTTCCTCCAAAAGCTCAAAAAGAATCTTTATTAAGGATTATTTCGCAGGGGTAATTAACCTTTATTTGGATTGTGTATCAGATACTTTATATGGAAATCAGCCAATACCCGGACTGAACTCAAGTGTCTGGATTCTCGAAAATTATGAGGCACCTAATTACAACCCGCCCTATAAAGTACTTACAGCAACAAGGGGCTGTGCCGATTGTACAACAAGAGGTGTCATAACAGAACCGGCTTTCTGGAGAGAAAGTAAATAGACATAAAGAATGAAAAGACCTTTAATGATACGATTCTATAAATCAGGACTTACCTTCCTCTTCATGCTTCTTATTTTCAAAAGCGTGAGTGCCCAGGCAGATGCTGATATTAAAGGTACTGTCACAGCGAAGTTTATAAAGTATTGTAAGGAAGTACCACGGCAGGAGATCTTCGTTCATACCGACAGGCAGTCGTTCATTGCGGGCGAAGATTTGTGGTTCAGCATCTATCTGTTTGACAGGAAAACAAACAGGCCGCAGATTGAGGAAAAGATTGCTTATATCGAAATTTTAAATGCAGAGAACCGTCCGGTTATACAGAAAAGGATCATACTGGAAAATGGAACAGGGCCAGGACAGATCTCACTTCCTGACACACTGGGCTCCGGTACATATACTTTAAGGGCATACACCAACTGGATGAAGAATTTTATGCCCGAAAATTGCTTTATGGAAGAGCTGAAAATATACAATGCCTTCAGGAATAAGGCTTTCACGAATAAATTTTACAGCGATACAGAAAGTTCTGTTAATAAAATAACAGAGCCGGAGTCAGACGGACTTCAGTTGGAAGTGAATAACCTGATACCTGATAATGTAGAGATAATAATTTCAACAACTGAAAGATTTCGTTCGGAAAACAGAAATACTTACTATCTGTTTATTCAAACAAGAGGAAATATTGACCATTTCGTTACTGAAAGAGCATTAACTCAAAAAACTGTTTTGACGTTTCCGAAAAGCCTGCTGACTCCTGGCATAAACCATATTACAATCTTTGATGCAGCGGGTCGTGTTATAAAGGAAAGATTGATATACACTCCAGAGCCGAATCAAAAAAGTATAGCAGTTACTTCTTCCTCTCAGTTCAAAACCAGAGAGAAGGTTAATGTAATCCTTGATTTGACTTCTGATCTTGTTAAAGAGCTCCAATGGGCAAACCTGAGTGTATCTGTCGTTCCTGAACAATCGGGGATAAATAAAGCAGAGCTATCTGACTATATGGTTTTTGCAAGTGAATTCGGAATAAAGCCACTTGCTCTTTTGCAGAAAAGCACTCTTTCGAAAATGTCAGCCCTTGAGATTGATAGCTTATTATTGACAGTTAAAAGCAGCTGGATAGACTGGGAGAAAATATTGTCAGATGAGGTACGTATAATGAAATACAAGCCTGAAACAGAGTATCATTATATTTCGGGCAGACTTATAAAAAAGAATTCAACAACATCTGATTCGGGGAAATATGTATATATGTCAGTTCCCGGAAAAGCTGCACAGTTTCAGTATGCCAGGACAGATAATGAATCAGGATTTAGCATGAAGGTAAGGATCGACGACAGGGTTAAGGATTTTGTCATACAACCCGGTGATCCTGATAATATTGCAAGCACCAGAATTGAATCCTCCTTCTCTGAAAAGTATTTGCATTCGGTTCCTTTTTATTCAGAAGCTAATGATGTTGAAGCTTCGCCTGAAACCAGCAGGATGAGCACAAATTATCAGGTTAATAAGATCTACAGTACAACATCACTTGGTTCTCCGGTAAGTCTGGTACCGGCGACTGAGAAAAAGCCGAAACGATTCTACGGAAAGCCTGATATCTCACTGATAATGGATGATTACATTAAGCTTCCTGTGATGGAAGAAGTCTTTTTTGAACTAATTCCTGGTGCAACACTAAGAAAGAAGAAAACCGGCTATGAAATTTCAGTCTTTGATCCTACTGATAATAAAGTTTATAATTTTCCGCCATGCATGATGGTTGACGGTACAATTATTTACAATCCTTCATTTATTGCCGATATTGATCCTGAACTTGTAGAAAGGATCGACCTGGTTAAAGAATTTCAGTTCTGTGATTCTTCCTGAATATGCTACAAGGATGCAGTACAAAGTCTATGAACCCGGCTTCACATTTACTGCTCCCGATTATACTGCTTTTGACAAACAGCTTAGCCGTGTACCGGATTTCAGGAATACACTTTACTGGAATCCTTTGGTAAAGACTGATAAGTCGGGGAAAGCTTCAATAGAATTCTGGACGTGCGATATCAAATCCAACTATGTTATCTGTATTCAGGGTGTTACTTCTGATGGCAGGATTGTTAGTTTAAGAAAGCACTTTACTGTGTTCGAGAATTTAAGAAACAAATAGTATCTTTCTGATCAAATATTATTACTATGAACAGGACAATAAAAACCACACGTCGTACCTTTATTGCAAATACAGGTATCGTTACTGCAGGAGTAACTCTTGGAGCTTCATCATTAAGTGCTGCCAGTTACAACAGGGTAATGGGCTCTAATGATAAAGTGAATATGGGCTTTATCGGAATTGGAAACAGGGGCTCACAACTTCTGGCTTCTTTTATGAAACAGCCTGATGTTCAGATCGGGGCTTTTTGCGATATTTATGAACCTTATCTTCAACGCGACAGGAGTAAAGTAGATCCCAGGTATATAAAAGAACTTGGAGGTCAGATTCCGGGTTTGGGAGAAACTTTTACAAATAAAGTTGAACAGTATAACGATTTCAGAAAGTTACTGGACAACAAGGATATCGATGCTGTTGCAATTGCCACACCCGACCACTGGCACGCTATTCAGATGATAGCTGCAGTCAAAGCAGGTAAAGATGTTTATGTTGAAAAACCTCTTACAATAACAATAAAGGAGGGGCGGGCCATGGTTGAAGCACAGGCTGCAACCAAACAGGTAGTCGCAGTAGGTCTCAACAGAAGAGGTAATACAGTATATCAGAAACTGGCAAAGGATATCCCTGCCGGGAAAATAGGAAAAGTTACTGTTGCCCGTGCTTACAGGATTAATAACATGTTTCCTGAAGGTATAGGTAAAATGAAAGCGGAGGAACCACCAAAGGACTTTAACTGGGATATGTGGCTCGGGCCAAGGGCATATCGTCCTTATCAGTATAATATTGCACCGTATAAGTTCCGCTGGTGGAACGATTATTCGAGCCAGATGGGCAACTGGGGAGTGCATTTCATGGATGTGATTCGCTGGATGATGGGAGAGAAGGCTCCGGTAGCAATCAGTGCCCATGGTGGAAAATATGCTTTTCAGGATGATGGTACCATACCCGATACCATGCAGGTTACTTACGAGTTTGCATCAGGTGCCATTGCCGTTTTCTGTATTTATGAAGCAAGCAGCGGAGGCCTCTTCCCATATGGTGAAGTGGAACTTCGCGGTACAAAAGGTACACTAAACGCGAGCGAAAGCGGGTACAGGATAACATCAGCCAAACCCGGACAATTCCAGACTTGGAAGGATCCTATTAAAGATGAATCATACGAGTCTAAGGACGAGATGCTTGGCGATGGCAGCAGCCGCGACAGTACAACGAATCTTGTTAAGAACTTTGTTGAATGCATTAAAACCCGTGCTACACCAATTGTACCATTAGAGGAGGGGCATCGTTCAACAAGTTTTGCTCATCTTGCCAATATCGCTCTGGCTACTAAAGAGAGACTTCAGTGGGATGCTGAAAAGGAAAGGTTTACAAACAGTGAAGCAGCGAACAAGCTCCTGCATTATGAATACAGGGCTCCGTGGAAACTTTAACTATCTGAAATTATGCAAAACAGAAGACAATTCATTTCAACCGTAGCTGCAGCAGGTGCAGCAATTCCCTTTGTTTCAGGTCTCGATTCAATTCTTCCGGCACATGCTGAAAGTAGATACCCGGTGCGGCTATTTTCCAAGCCGCTTGATACTTATGATTTCGGATTTATGTGCGAGTGTATTGTTAAGTCGGGTATTGGAGGCATCGATCTGGTTGTCAGGCCCGGCGGAAGGGTCGAACCTGCTGTTGTTGAGAAAGAACTTCCTGAAAGGATTGCTGAGGCAAAGAAATATAACCTCGTCACTGACATGATGGTGAGCGGAATTATTACTGCTTCAGATCCGTTTACAGAGAGAGTATTGAAAACGGCATCTGCTTCAGGCATAAAGTATTACAGACTTGGCTGGTTTGATTATGATCCAAAGAAAGATGTATGGGAATCACTTCAGAAGTCAAGAATAGTCATAAAAGAGATAGCTGAACTAAACAAAAAATATAAAATTCACGGTGGGTATCAGAATCATGCCGGACCAAGGGTTGGTGGTCCGGTCTGGGATCTGCATGAGCTGCTGAAGGATATTCCTGCTGAGTATCTGGGAAGCCAGTACGACGTCAGACATGCCATGGTTGAGGGTGCCAATACGTGGATACTGGGGATGAAGCTTATTGCACCTCATATCCGTTCGCTGGCAATTAAAGACTTTACATGGAAAACTGTTAATGGCAAAGTTCAGGCTGTTACTGTCCCAATGGGAGAGGGTATTATAAACTGGGATACTTTTTTCAAAACAGTAAAAGAGTTAAATATTCAGGGACCTTTAACCCTCCATATTGAGTATCCGTTACTTGAGAAAGGGGAAGAGAAACTGACTCTGATTCAGCAACAGGAGATTATTGTGAGTAAGATGAAAAAGGATATGACATTTCTCAACACTTATCTTGATAAATATCAATTAATCTGATATGTCAATACATAACCGCCGCATTTTTATAAAACGTGGAGTATTGGCTTCCGGCGCAGCACTGGTTGCCCCTCCTCTCGATTTTCTTGTTTCGGGTTGTGCAGCAACAGCACCTAAGTCAATAAGGATTTCAAGGGTTAGTTCCAATTTTGAGAGGGAACCTCTTATCAGGCCTTTCGGATTCAAAGGTGGTTATATGACAGAGATCTGGCAGTCGGTGGCATACATGGAAAGCGATTCAGGAAATCATTCAATAGGATTATGCACTCAAAGTGTTCTCTGGTCCGATGCCAGTGTATTTGCCTCCCATTCCGAGAGCGGAGGTAATTCGATGATGTATGCCATGACTGAGAAAGCGATGCAGATCATTGCCGGACAGAGTTTTACATCACCCATTGAATTGCTCGATGCTCTGTATCCTGAAGTATACGAGTATGGTAAAAAGATAACTTCTAATCCTGCACTAAGAAAAACATTTGCACTTAATGCTCTGGTTGGAGTTGACAATGCTGCCTGGATTTTATATGCCAGGGAAAATGGTATAACAAGTTTCGACGGGATAATACCTTCAGCATACAGACCGGCACTCTCACATAAGCACGATAAGGTTGCAGGGATACCTCTGATGGCCTATACAATTCCTATAGATGAGATTAAAGCGGCAACCGACCAGGGTTACTTCTTCATGAAGATTAAGATCGGGCAGCCCGGCACGCAGGATGAGATGCTTGAAAAAGACAAAGCAAGGCTTACTGCCATTCATCAGGCAATCGGCAATGTAAAGACCACTCATACCAAATCGGGAAAACTTCCTTATTATTTTGACGCAAACGGTCGCTATGAAAAGAAGGAGACGCTTCTGAAACTGCTCGATCATGCAAAGAAAATAGGGGCATTTGACCAGATCGCTATTATTGAAGAACCATTTGCCGAAGAGATTGAAATTGATGTATCTGATATACCTGTAAGGCTTGCAGCTGATGAAAGCGCACATAATGTTGAGGATGCCATAAAACGTATTGAGATGGGTTATAAGGCAATTGCTCTGAAAGCAATAGCCAAGACACTCAGCATGACAATGAAGATCGCACAGGCAGCATATGAGCGCGACATCCCTTGTTTTTGTGCCGACCTGACTGTTAATCCTGTACTGATAGAGTGGAATAAAAATGTTGCGGCCCGGTTAGCTTCGTTTCCGGGAATTGGGAATCTCGGACTTGTTGAAAGCAACGGACATCAGAACTACCTGAACTGGAATACTATGATGACTTACCATCCCCGCAAAGATGCTCCCTGGGTTCCTGTTAATAAAGGAGTATACGATCTGAATGATGAGTTCTACAGAACAGGAGGCGGCATCTTTGATCCAATGCCGCATTATGAAAAGATGTTTGTAAAACACTGAATCAGGTTCTCTGCAGTGCTTTATTTGCCGCATCGGAGAAAACTGCGCCGGGAAGTTCATTGAACAGAACGGCCATTTGAATCCTTAGATGACCCAGAAGGAAGTCTCTGGCTGCATCAGCGGGAACACCTTTTTTAATTACCTCTTTCAGACCTTCACTTATAACGTATACGCATGTTGATGCAAGCGTTTCAACAAGGGCAGGTTCGAGCAGGCCCATCTGTTCAACTGTGATTTTGTGCGAGCGGTGTACAGGTGCATAAAATGTACAGGCAAGTTCTTCTCCGATAATATAATCCTCTGACGATCCTCGCATTATGGAGCAAACAATAGCTTGTTTCGCAGCAATACCTCCGAAATGATCTTTCATGTGTTCCTCAACTGGCTCCCAGTTAAATATTGAAGGATGTGT
>JFJP01043513.1_pt1 | contig 10313 bp, 9 predicted proteins | sample 431651 | NCBI WGS metagenome assembly JFJP01 (sample SAMN02602958, study PRJNA72255) | Microbial mat metagenome, whole genome shotgun sequencing project. | biome: fresh water; feature: sink hole; material: water; isolation source: purple microbial (photo- and chemosynthetic) mats found in... | reverse complement strand
CTGGTTTTCATTGAATTAATATCAGTTTTTGTTCAGCTACAAGGTCTAATCAGTGTACTATTAATCTGCCGGTGTTGCAACATCAATAGATTTGTTCGAAGTCGAATTACTAACGTGCGCTAAATTGTTACACCATGAAAATTTCGAAACGACAATTTTTGAAATATAGTTTTTGTGGTTTTAGTGGGCTATGTTTGAGTCCGGTTTTTTCTTTCAATGGAGCTGAGTTTGCTGTTAAACAGACTAATAACTCAAAATTTGAGAAAGAAGCCATGTACTATACCCAAACGGCTAAAGGATTGAAATGCTTGGTTTGTCCAAGCGAATGTGATGTAAAGCCCAATGCTGAAAGTGATTGCCGAACACGTATTAACCGCGATGGCAAGTTAATCTCGATTGCTTATGGTAATCCGTGTGTTGCCAACATCGATCCAATTGAGAAAAAGCCACTTTACCATTACTTACCACAAACCACTTCATATTCCATTGCCACAGCAGGTTGTAACCTTGCCTGTTTAAATTGCCAGAACTGGACAATCTCGCAAACCAGTCCACTGAAAACACGCAATCTCGATTTGATGCCAGCCGCTGTGGTCGAACAAGCTAAAGTTAATCAATGTAAATCAATATCCTACACGTATTCTGAGCCAATCGTATATTACGAATACACACACGACACTGCAAAAATTGCACGACAACAGGGTATTAAAAATGTGCTTGTTTCAGCAGGTTATATCCATGAAGAGCCTTTAAAAAATTTGTGTAAATACATTGACGCTGCAAATATTGACTTAAAAAGTTTTGATAACGCAATCTATTTAAAACTAAATGGTGTTAGTCTTCAACCCATTCTCAACACGCTAAAAATCATTAAACAAGAAGGCGTTTGGTTAGAGATAACCAATCTTGTTATTCCAACTTGGACAGATAATTTGGACATGATAAAGAAGATGTGTGATTGGTTGTTTCAAAACGGACTAAGCGACAATCCGCTGCATTTCAGCAGATTTAATCCGCTATATAAACTTACGCAGCTACCCTCGACACCAGTAGAAACCCTCGAAAAAGCGCGCCAGATAGCCTTGAACGCCGGATTGAAGTATGTGTATATCGGCAATGTGCCGGGTAGCGAAGGTCAAAATACTTATTGTCCGAAATGTAAAAAAATAGTTGTAGAGCGGAAAGGTTTTCGAATGATGCAGAATCATATCAAAAATAATAAGTGTGAATATTGTTCGCAAGTTATTTCGGGTTTATGGAGTTAACATCTTTCATCAACTTCAATGTAAGAACTAAAATAAATATTTAGACAAGTTTTGTAAGCACACAAGAAAACAGTAAATTTGCATAAAAATGCGAGCTATGGAAAAATCTAAAAATAACAAAGAAAGGATCGAGAAATACATAAATCCTTTCACTGATTATGGATTTAAAAAAATATTTGGTTCAGAGCCTAACAAAGACTTACTTATTGATTTTCTGAATGAGTTACTAAAAACAAAACAGAAGATCAAAGATTTAACCTATAAGAAAACCGAGCATTTAGGTTCAACTGAAATAGATAGAAAAGCTATTTTTGATTTGTATTGTGAAAACGAACATGGCGAAAAATTTATTGTCGAACTACAAAAAATAAAGCAGCAATTCTTTAAAGACCGAAGTCTGTATTATGCAACTTTCCCAATACAGGAACAAGCCCAAAAAGGTGATTGGAATTATGAATTGAAAGCAGTCTATTGTATTGGAATATTAGATTTTGTATTTGATGATCAAGACAAAGACAAATTAATTGTTGATGAAATAAAGCTGATTAGCGCTAAAACAGGAAAAGTGTTTAATGACACACTAACGTTTGTGTATGTTCAAATGCCCAATTTCATAAAGAGTGAAGCACAATTAATAACACATGAAGATAAATGGTTTTATTTGCTTAAAAATTTGAATAAATTTGACAGAATACCTGCGAAATTACAGGAAAATATTTTTAAAAAAGTATTTAAAATTGCTGAAATTGCGAAATACACAATCGAAGAAAGACAAAAATACATTGATAGCTTAAAATACTACCTCGACTTGAAAAATTCGATTGATACAGCGAGAAACGAAGGAAAATCAGAAGGAAAACTGGAAGGAAAACTGGAAGGATTATTTGAAACAGCGATAAACGGAATAAAAGCGCGGATTCCAAGAGAAACGATAAAAGTGATGACAAATTTATCAGATGAAACGCTTGATAAATTATACGAACAGTTTAAAAATGAATAATTTTACATCAATCATCTGGGCATGAAAAAAACTGAACTTTTTCGCAAAAGTTCAGCTTTTTTCTCTACAATTTATTTTCCAATACCCAAATCAGCGTTTATCAAACTAATTTGCTGATCGAGTGCTTTTTCAACTTCGCGATAACTTTCCTTGTTTTTCAATTCTTGTTTTACTGAAATGTAAAACTTAATTTTAGGCTCCGTGCCCGAGGGACGCACCGATATTTTTGAGCCATCGGCAAGGAAAAACTGCAAAACATCAGATTTTGGGAGCAGGATTGGTTCTACTGCGCCAGTCAAACAATTGGTGTCCAACAACTTGCGATTGATTAATCGTTTTTGGCGGATTGTTTCTAAACTCGTGCATAATCCGGTTTATTTCTTCGGCGCCAGCTTTTCCTTCTTTCACAATGTATTGCATAGACTCTTTGTAGAAACCAAATTCCACATAAATATCGAGTAGTAAATCAAACAAGGATTTACCATTATCCTTTGCCCATGCTGCAACTTCGGCAATTAAAGCTGCCGAACTAACGGCATCTTTGTCGCGTACAAAATCGCCAACCAAATAGCCGTAGCTTTCTTCGCCGCCAACTATAAATTGCTTTTGCCTTTCAAACTGTTTGATTAAACCTCCAATATACTTGAATCCCGTAAGTACATCGAAATACTTCACATTAAATTTTTTAGCTATGTCGGCTTGTAATTCGGTAGTAACTATGGTTTTAACTATAAACTCGTTTCCTGTTAGTTTTCCCTTATCTTTCCAGGCACGTAGCATGTAGTAGATTAACAATGAACCCGTTTGGTTGCCATTGAGTAGAATTAATTCGCCGGTATCGTCTTTTACGGCAGCACCTACACGGTCGGCATCGGGGTCGGTCGCTAACACAAGTTCGGCATTGGTTTGGCGGGCTTTTGCAAGTGCCATATCCATTGCTGCCCTTTCCTCCGGATTTGGTGATATGACAGTCGGGAAATTGCCATCCGTAACATCTTGTTCTGGAACGTGTATTATGTTGGTGAAACCGAAGCGTTTCAATGATTCTGGTACAAGTTTAACTCCTGTTCCGTGTATCGGTGTGTAAACGATTGGCATATCGTGGTTTCGCTGAATAACTTCCGGCATTACAGACAACGTTTTTACCCTATCCAAATAAATATTGTCGAACTCTTCTCCCAAATATTCGATTTGTGTTTCGTCGCCATCAAGTTTCACTTCGTCAATGCTTTTTATAGCTGCAACTGCGGTCATCAAGTTTTTGTCGTGGGGTGCTATTATCTGTCCACCATCGTCCCAATATACCTTATAACCATTGTATTGCTTTGGATTGTGTGAAGCTGTAACCACAATACCCGCCTGACATCCAAGATGGCGCACAGCAAACGAAAGCTCTGGTGTGGGGCGCAAACTCTCGAAAATAGATACTTTGATACCGTTAGCAATAAGAACTTTAGCTGCTGTTTTTGTAAAAAATTCGCCGTTGTTCCGGCAATCATAAGCAATGGCAACCCTGATTGTTTGCTTATTAATATCGAAACTTGCTAATAAACAATTTGCAAGCCCCTGTGTAGCAAGCCCAACGGTGTATCTATTCATTCTGTTCGAGCCAACACCCATTATGCCACGTAGTCCGGCAGTGCCAAAATCCATCCATTTATAAAACGACTCAAACAATTCCGCCGGATCATTAGCCATCAAATAGCGAATCTGATCCTTGGTTTCGGTGTCGTAGTTACCGTCCAACCATTCTTGGGCGGTGTCATTGGCTTTCTTTTTAAGTAATTCTATGTTTTCCATGCGATTAGCTTATTAATTTGGGACTATTTTTGTCAGTATGCAAAGGTAATGAAATAATGGTTTAATTGCAAAACGTAAGATGTGCTGAAAATTCGAAAACTATCAATAAATTTGCAACGATTTCTGGATGATTCGAAAAAAGTAGTTGTATGAATTACAATATATTAGCTATTTCAATTTAAAAATGCAAAACCCTTAAAATTGAGAAATATGATTATAGCACGGCAAAAAAAAGATAACAATATTGCAGAGTATGTTTTGTATATGTGGCAGTTAGAAGACATTTTCAGAACATTCAATTTCGATATGCAAAAAATAAATACCTCGATAGTAGAGCAGTTTGCAGTTACGAATGATGAAAAAACAAAAATCCTAACTTGGTACGAACAATTAATTGAAATGATGCAAGCCGAAAATATAACTCCTATGGGGCATCTGCGGTTTGTGTCGAACACCATTTCCGAATTATCTGATTTACATCTCCGATTGCTCAACAGTTACGATGAAACAAAATACAAAGAGTTGTATTACAAAGCGATTCCTAATATTGCACTTTTTCGTTCGAAATTAGATACTGTTACCCACAACACTGCTGAGATAATGGTCTGTTTTACTGCACTTTACAATTTATTGCTACTTCGCTTACAGAAAAAAACAATAAGCGATGAAACAACTCAAGCAATGGAAACAATTAGCGATTTACTTGCTCTTTTAACAAAACGTTATCACCAACTACAAGTTGGGGAGCTGGAGTTGTAGAGGTTTGACAATCTTTCAGATTTTCAAAATCTGAATGGGTTAAAAAATCCAGATGTATATGCGGCAGGCATGGCACGGGATTCTGCTCGCTCGAAAAATAAAAATTGCTGCAATAGCACAAAAGCAACTTGCTTGTAATCCCCTTACTGAAAGCGATATGCCATGTTTTACACATTTTTATCTAATGTCTTTCGATTAGCTCAGTATCGCTGTCTGTCAAATTATACAGACGGTAAATTAAATTATCTATTTCTTTGTCAACTGTCTTTTTTAATTCAATCAGCGAATTAACTTGGTTTTTATTTGCCGAAAAATATTCCTCTAATTCGTCTTGTTGTTCGAAATTTAGTTCTATCTTATTTTTTTTCAATTCATTATTAAGTTTCACAAAACTTAAATTATTGAAATTAGCTAAATTATTGGAAACCTTTTGAATATTGTAATTTGACGAAATTCGATTAATAAATTTTGCTTTTACTGCTTCAATTTCAGTATTTATACACAGCATCTTATCCACTAAATCAATTAGTTTTTGCTGTTCTTCAAATGGTGTTTTAGGAATTGGAATATTTCTGACATCAGATACCAATATTTTTGGAAACAGTCCTTTTTTGGCTTTTGATGATGTATTAAAATGATACCAACCAATGAGTTTTGAATTTAATATACCCAATAGAAATTTTAAAGAATAGCATTTATCTTTTTGAATCACATTTATTATTGAAGGATTATTATAAAATGGTTGTTCTAAATAAGTGGAATTTAACGTTGTTTCAGCTATTTCTCTAATTAATATACGTGGTTGTTCAAAAAATTTGGGTTCTACATAGCTTGCCACTTCTTTCGAATATTTAATAAACGATTTACTTTCAGAGTTAAAGTATTTTTTTATGTCTTTTCCTAATATCTCTTGTTTATATTCATCGGTTAATTTCTTTTCTGAATGCCATTGTCTTTCATCAACAATTTTATTACCTTGTTCTTCACCGTACTTTTTTATCAAATCTGAACGTCTGTAAGGAATATATCCTTGAGAAACCTCGCAGATATCAGTTATTTTCAAATCACTACATTTAATTTTCTGGATTAAACCGTATATTTCGTCAGAAATAGAAAAAAGTGTTTGCCAATTTGAAATGTTTTTTTCTAAATAGGAGCGATTGAGATATTTCGTTGTATTTATAGTTTTATCGCTTTTACTATACGTTGAAAATTTAATGAGTGCATCGTTTTTTTCGTTTTTTAATACGGTAATACATGTTCGCACGTTTGCATCTTCAAACGTTTTATCTTCTGATAAATCGGCAATTGAAACAATTGAATAATTTTTTAAGAGTTCTTGTCTGTATTTAATACCAAATTGGCGTGATAAAAATGTATTCGGGAAAATATAACCCAGATAACCTTTGTCTTTTAAAACATCGCAACCTTTTGTAATAAAATAATAGAATATTTCAAAATCGGGTACATTTGTATCATAATCTGCCAAATATTTTTTCTCGTTTTCAGACAGTAAAGCACCATACGGAGGGTTTCCAATAATTACATCAAAACCACCGGTTTGCATTATCTTCTCAAATTTATTATTCCAGTCAAAAGCCAAGTTTCCGACTACAGCAGAATCTGCAATTAAAGAGTTGCCTTGTTGGATATTATAATCAATATTTGCTAATACCTTACCTCGTTTTACAGTTTTAAGCCAAAGTGCTAATTTCGTAATTTCAACACTTTCGAAGTTTATATCCACGCCATATAAATTATGACGTAAAATATGTTCTTCTATTTCAAACTCACGTTTTTGTAAATCAAGCGTTAATTCCTGTTTGAGTTTTGACCTGTATTCTTCGGGTGGAATTGGCGGGTTTAATAACCGTAATTCTTTTTGAACACTCCGGTATTCTGTTATTAAAAAATTCAAACATTCAACCAAAAAAGCGCCGCTCCCGCAAGCAGGGTCAAGTATTTTAATGGATAATAATCGGTCTAAGTAGTTGTTCCAAAACAATTTGTTTTTTTCAATATGCTCATTTGTTCGCAGAGTTCCCTGTTTGGTTATTTTAATTAAATCATAATCTTTGTCTGTTAATATTGGTAATTCGTTTTCACCAAGTTCCAATTTTTGTTCGTCTAACCAATTTCCAATGGTCTGTTTTACAAGAAATTTTGTAATGTTTTCGGGCGTATAAAATATTCCGAATGTTTTTCGCTTACCATTTTGTTCAAAATCTGCAAGATTTTTAAAATCAGGCAAATTTATAACTCTTTTCATTTTTTCTATGTCAGAGATGGATTGTTCAAAAATGCGACCTAAAATATTTACATTCAAATCTGACCTGTAATCATAATCCGACAATTTTAAAATGTCCAGTAAAATACTATCGGATATTTTCAAATTATTCAGAATTAAATCTTCTTCAAATAAACCTCCATTAAGTTTTGCAATTAAGTTATTTCCTGAATTTAAGGTGTAAAATAATTGTTTGAGTGTTGTCCACAAAAAATCATTCGAGAATTTGAATGAAGGATTTGCCGTTTTAATTACTTCTTGCAATATTGATTTAGGGATTATATTCAGATCGGCGCAAAAGCAAACGAAAATAATTCTATCAAGTATTTTTTGAGTTTTTTCAAGCGAAATTGATGTCTCAATATTTTTATTATTGGCGATTATATGCTCAAATAATTTTGTACGTAACCAATGATAATTAGCGTAAAATTCCTTTTCAATTTTCGTTTCCTCTTCTAAACGTTCACGATACAGAATATCTACATACGATTCGCCAGATTGAAAAAATAATCTGTCTTTATGCAGTAGAAAAAAGAAGCGCTTTAAATTGAAATCATCTTTTAAATCCAATAAATTAAAAATCTCGTATCTATCAGATTCTTTATTGTATAGACGAATGGTCTGAATATTAGAGACTATAACCCACTTGCAATTTTCACCAGCTTTACGCGCATATTCAAATGCTTGTGTTACAGGCGATATTTTTTCCAACCTGTTTTGAACTCTATCAAGGTCGTTTTTAGTATCTTTCAATTCAATTACAGCGCGAATATCTTTTCGGTCTTGTTGCGAAAAAAAACCAAGAATTGCGTCAGGTTCTTTTGAATCAATTGACGATTTGGGGATTAAATTTATTTTTTGTTTATCTATTTCATATTCATAATCTAAAACTTCTCCAAAAATATCGTTTAGAAAAGTCAAATCAATCTGGGTTTCTTTTGAAAACGACAGATTGCCAGATTCAAATGCAGTAATCCAACGATTTATTAACTTTTTCTTGTTCGGCAAATCTTGCACAGAATCAATATTGTAAACACTAATTCTATCATTGAAATATTTTGATGTAAAAATCGTCTGGTGCATTTTCAACTATTTTTTTCGCTAATATTAAACTTATTTTCAATGCTTTATTGTTCAAAATTTTATTGTGTAAAACTTATCAACTGGCTTTTCATCCAAGCAATCGCATCATTTTCATTGGTAAACATCTTAGTCGGTATTTTAGGTTTGCTAAATTTCAGATACATATTTGCAATTGACTCTTGCACTTTCGAGTTGATTAGTACTGCAATAGCTTTAACTGTACTTTTATCCATCGTTGCAAAGTATTTACGCGCTTCGTTTGTCATAAATATCAAATCGCGCGAATCAACCAAATTAGCATGGATGATATTGCCTGAAAGCTTGGCAGCTATTTCATAAATAGCTTTAGCCTCAGCAATATCTATGGTCATCTTGGCGAATTTAATTCGCAAAATAGAACTATTATCAAAGCTCACCGTGGCAAAGTGCGAAGTTAAGGTTTGGGTTTCCATTGATTTTTATTCTTAATTGTTCCGGTTTTTTAGAGAATTTTCCATTGGAGCACTATTTTTTTCGTACATCATCCATGCAAAGATATAAAATTTTGTCTATTCGAACAAAATGTTTATTTTAGTGCGGTAATACTTAATTTTATAAATCGCACCCATCAAACTTTGCACATGGAAGCTGACAAACAACAATTTAAACGAAGTCTGAATCTATTCGATTCCACAGCTATCGTAATCGGTTCGATGATTGGCTCTGGTATTTTTATAGTTAGTGCCGATATGGCGCGAAATTTAGGGAGTCCGGGCTGGTTATTAATGACATGGCTCATAACCGGCGTAATGACAATTTTTGCAGCACTAAGCTATGGCGAGCTTGCCGGAATGATGCCCAAAGCTGGTGGTCAATATGTTTACTTAAAAGAAGCTTATAATCCATTATTGGCTTTTTTATATGGCTGGACATTGTTTATGGTAATACAAACCGGCACTATTGCAGCTGTAGCAATGGGCTTTGCAAAATTCACGGGCGTTCTAATTCCAATTATTTCCGAAAAAGTTTTTATCTTAAATTTTGGTTTTCTAAGAGTTAGTTCAGTACAATTGCTTGCGATATCTACCATTGTTTTTTTGACTTGGATCAACCTACAAGGCATTACAATAGGTAAATATGTACAAAATTCGTTTACCTACTTAAAAGTTGGTATCCTACTTTTGTTTATCGTGATAGGTATTTTTGTTGCCCGAAATTCTGAAGCTATCCAGCAAAACAGTCTGTATTTTTGGCAAGCCGTTAAACCAAATTCTACCACTATTTTATCTGGAATTGCCTTATTTGCTGCCATTGGTATCTCGTCTGTTGGGTCGCTTTTTTCATCCGATGCGTGGAATAACATCACTTTCACTGCCGGCGAAGTAAAAAACCCGCAACGCAATATACCACTAAGTCTTTTACTCGGTACGCTGATTGTTACGGCGTTGTATATATTGGTGAATATAATTTATATGTTAGTGTTGCCATTACGCGGAGTCCCCGAAGGTCTTATGGTTATTGAAAAAGGAATGCAATTTGCTGATAACGATAGAGTTGGGACTGCTGCAATGTATGGAATTTTTGGTGCGTATGCTGCCGTTGTAATGGCAGTACTGGTGATGATCTCTACTTTTGGTTGCAACAATGGTTTAATTCTTACCGGAGCGCGAGTATATTACGTCATGGCAAACGATAAACTGTTTTTCAATAAAGCGGCAAATCTCAACCAAAATGGCGTTCCATCGTTTGCGCTTAAGCTTCAAGCATTATGGGCGGCTATCCTTTGTCTATCTGGTTCATATTCACAGTTATTAGATTATGTTATTTTTGCTGTTCTACTGTTCTACATTCTCACCATTGCCGGTGTTTTTGTGTTGCGCGTAAAAGCACCCGATGCTCCACGACCGTACAAAGCATTTGGTTATCCGGTATTTCCAGCATTATATATTTTGATGGCTTTATTTATAATGATAGTTTTACTCATTTATAAACCATCCTACACGTTTCCCGGATTGGTTATTGTTTTGATTGGTGTACCTATCTATTTTGTATGGCGCAAAATTTCCAAAACAAAGTAAAACAATGTTTTGCTACGACATGGCTTAAATCGTAACTATTTAGTTATCTTATGTATTAGAAT
>JFJP01041015.1_pt1 | contig 10313 bp, 23 predicted proteins | sample 431651 | NCBI WGS metagenome assembly JFJP01 (sample SAMN02602958, study PRJNA72255) | Microbial mat metagenome, whole genome shotgun sequencing project. | biome: fresh water; feature: sink hole; material: water; isolation source: purple microbial (photo- and chemosynthetic) mats found in... | reverse complement strand
CCATGACCACTTGGAATAATCAAAACAAATCAGCATCGGGTGTAGCAGAAGTAGACTTTGTTTTTTCTGACAATTCTGACCTTCTTTTTTCTGATGGACTGGATTTTGTTTTTGTAGAATGTGGCTCGTCGACACCATGGAGCAATGAACTTAAAAGTTCTACACCGTGGGCTAATACTAACAAATCATAAACATGGCAATCCTACCCAATAGAACAGAACTCACTACCCCCGCAGACGGTGATTTATACGTAACTACTGATGTCTCTGATACTACGGACGCAGCGACTGGGACTGATAAAAAGATTACGTGGGCTAGCATTAAAACGGCTCTTGCTAGTATTTTTGTTACTGGCCCCGTCTCTGCCACCGATAACGCTATTGCACGCTTCGATGTTACTACAGGGAAGTTGATACAGGATAGCTCCGCTACTATTTCCGATGATGGTATTCTTACAATAACCAACGCTACAGATGTAGCTTCTGCTCAAGTTCTTGTTCTCCAGGGAGATAGAGCAACACCAGCAACAAACGATGAGGTTTATGTCTCTTTCAAACTTTCTGACAGTGTAGGGAACCAGGATGAGTTTGCACGTATTAGAGCAGTTGTCGAAGACGTCACAAGCACATCAGAAGATGCCTCAATAAGATTCTCTATAATGCAAGCTGGTTCTTTGACAGCGAAGTTGTCTATAATCTCAACCGCACTACTTCCTGCGTCAAATGATGCGGTTGCTTTGGGTTCTGCGTCACTACAATTTTCTGACCTCTACCTAGCAGAAGGAGGTGTTATCAACTGGGATAATGGAGATGCAACTCTTACACAATCTGGTAATGATGTAACCCTTGCAGGAGCGAGTCTCACAGCTAGAGTAAAGCCACGTACAGGAACCACTACCTCATCAGCAACGCCAACAATTAACATTGATGATGTAGACTTTTACTCACTTACAGCTCAGGCCGCAGACATTACTTCGTTCACTACCAACCTATCAGGTACACCAACTGAAGGACAAAAGCTGTGGATTGCGGTGACCGGCACCGCAGCTAGAGCTATTACATGGGGAGCTTCATTTGAGAACGGCCCAGTAGCCTTACCAACTACTACTGTGACTACCACTAGATTAGATATTGGCTTTATCTGGAATACAGTAACATCGAAATGGCGTTGTGTAGCATCGGGGTCAACAGTTTAATTAAAATTATATGGCAACAATAAACGTAGCAATTACAGCAACCTTAGCAGAGTTTTCAGTCTTTGCAGATGAGCTTGGATATTTAACCGAAGTACCTAAGTCACAAGAAGAATTGGCGTTACTTGAAGAACCAATTACACTAGAAAACCGTGTAAAACCAAACCCACAGTCAAAGACAGACTTCCTTTTGGAGTACTTCAAGCGTATCACCACCACTGAACTAGCCAGAGTAAAGATTGCAGACATTCAGAGACAAGTAGACGCAGCTAAGGAAGTAGAAAAAGAAGCAATGCGAGTAGCAATAAGTAATGCGGTGACAGTAACAGTGGTCTAGTATGGCAACTCTAGCTATATCAGATGGTTCAGTCTACGATACCGCAAACTTTGGCTCGTCAGCACCTTCATGGGAGGGACAAGGCTTTACGGTAGATGCTGGTGTCAATATAACCTCGGTGGCTATTAAAGGTAGTAAGGGGAATAACGCAACCGCAGGGACATTCAAAGTACAGATATACGAAGGAGGAGCAGAACCAGACGCCGGGACACTTTTGTATGAGGAGACTTTTGACCGAGATATTCTCCCGGCATATACAGCCTCGCCGGTTCTTGAAGATATTGTGTTTACTGGTGATGTCACTCCATTAGAGAACCTTACTGGTGGAACGACACAGTATTGGTTAGTACTACAAGTTCTTACTGGTAGTACTAATGACTGTATTCGCTGGTCTATTGAATATCCAAGCTCTTACGCAGGAGGCAACCGAGTATATAGTAGTGATGGTACAACATGGACAGATGCCGGGTACGACCATAACTTTGCTGTATACGGAACCGAGGGAGGCGGAGGTGGTGGCGGGAATACTACTAACTTCTTCCTAATGATGTAAGTCGGCATGCTATAATTACGTCATTATCACCATTACAAATAATCTATGTGCTCAAGGGAAGAAGTGTTAAAAATTGTTTCAGAATCAGAAGGGCGTATACTTGGTAAAATGCACGAGGAATTGAATCGTCTTCGAGACGAGAATAGTAAAGTAATGAGCGAAACTGAGAAATCGCATATGGCAGTATCACAAACAATCAGTGGCTTCGGGGAAAGTCTCAATAAGGCCACTGAGAAGATAGACTCTTTCCTTGAGCGCTTCGGCACCCGTGTCGGTGATTTGGAGATATGGAAAGCAGTACACACGAGCGAGTCTAGAGTGATAGAAGAAAAGATTGACATAATCCAAACCAACCTTAGTCGGATTATGTGGATGGTACTAACAGGCGTAGTGGTGGCAATTTTAGGGTTAGTATTAAAATAGTATGAGCCGCAATATAATTTTCAAAGATAAGACCATCTCGCAAGAGAAGTACAACATTCTACTTAAAGAGTATGGTGATTTTCTACAAAAGAACACCGGTATCACCCCGACTTTCATTACCGTTGACTACGACTACACCGACTACCCTACCGAGCTAGATAGTGATGGCGACGACCGACCAACCTTTCTTCAAGACCTTTCCGATGATGTGGATGAGAAATACGGCGAGTGGGGAGTAGATAACATCGTCACGATGATTCATCAAGACAACTGGAAGTCCGGAAAGACCGCTACTCGTAAGGGAATCTGGGGGACTAACTTTTCATACAGGTACAACAACTACCACGTGCAGTATATCCGCTGGGATAAGAAGAACCCCGCTAACTCTTTCGGAACCCTATACCACGAACAGCACCACTCATTTGATGCCCTTATCAAACAAGAGATAGGTATCGATGTGAATAGTATTGTCGGTGTTAAAAGCTGGGATGCTGCAATCACCCATGGTGGAGAAAAGCCGTGGACATACATTCGATACCAAGAGAACATTGATTCTCTCAAGAAGATTGCCCCCTACCTAGTAGCCGCATACAAGAAGCGGCAGGATAGGCACGATGAGGCAATCAAAGGTATGAAAGTGACAATCATCGGCCTACTTGAAAAGCTGGTGTATTTATACAAAGCCAAACTTAATCAAAAGAATGGCAACCCTAAGAAATAATTTATGTCTGTTACAATCATCGGTCTCCTCGTCGCTATCGTTAGTCAATTCTTCCCTGTTGAGGAAGTGCAAACTGTAGCCGAGGCGATCGGTATTATCATCGCTTGGTTTGGTCGCTACCGTCTAGGAGACCTAACCTTGCTCGGCTTCCGTAAAGAAGTATAATAAAACTCTAGATACCGAGTGGAGACGGTATCACAAAGCACCCTTTATTGCTTAGGGGTGTTTTTGTTTGTATAATGTATATTGTATAATGCATACAAGGCTAACGGCAGAGATGTCGTTGGTTCCCCGCTTCTGTCGCTCAATTGGTTAGAGCATTCGATTGAAACCCGAAAGATACAGGTTCGAGTCCTGTCGAAAGCACATTGTGGTATACTATAGATACACGGGAATCCTGTAGTACTAACATCACGCTTCCCTCGGTACGACTGTTAGGTGTGACTAATGTCACATCACGACACATACACAGTACGACTTAAATAACCCACGTGTCAGCCTACTAGGGAATTAGTACTGAACTAGGTAGTGGGGACTTACACGGCAACGGCTCACGTAACAGTGAGTCTTTTGCGTATTGGTATGCTAGAATTACAGGTGCATGTCAATAGATGACAATGAAGACGAGACAACCAATGAGTGGGATTTGTGGTTTTCCGACGAACACAACGGCACTGGCAAGCTAGAGTTTGAAAGTGACGCTGATGATATAGACGAGGACTGCTATTCCGATTCAGAGGTTGACGAAAAATAGGTACATTGGTGCGCAAATAGCTAAAAAACAGCGCTATAGGCATTATGTGACGTTACAGAGGCAGTTTTGACGTTTTTATATTAAAGAGGATGTATGTATCATAAGAAAAACCGCTTGCAGGCGGTTTTTCTAAGTATGAGCTTGTTCCTACTGCTAGGATAGTATATTTACTGCATGTACGCAAGATATGTTTTTGACGTATATGCTCCCCATGGTTTCCACCGAACAGGCTTCCCGTCTTTGTCTACCGTGTCGTATATCTCCCTAGCTCGCTTGATGTTGTACTCTACATCGTACAATACTTCGGGGTTAGCTTCGTGCAGACATCCAATTTGAAAGATACCGAATGAACCTTTGCAACCACGGTGACTGTCTTTCCAATTCGTAGCGTTAGCTCGTAATCCACTCTCTGCTTTGGCTACCGCTAGAGCTGTAGCGTAATCGTCTGGGAAGTATTTTCTGATTAACTTCTCCACTCGATTACCAGTCAGTCAATACTCTGCACTCGTGATAGTCGCCTCAATCTCTGCTATGTAGGCAGCCTTCACATCATCCTCTACTCGCTTCACTTCTTGGTCATACACTTTGTCATAAGCAGCTTGGGCTTTAGCGGTGGTACTAGCACTCGCCTCCTCAAGAGCAGCCTGTATTCGATTTTCCAAAACATTTACCTCCACCGTCTTTTCTACCTCAACTACTTCCTTAATATTCTGCACAGAAATAGAGTTTGGTAAAAAGAACAGTGCTCCAACAACGCTCATTACCAATCCCGTGATAATGATGACTTTCATATTTGTTTTGCTTAAAAAAACCTTTGTTTTTATTTTCCTAACACAGCTATTTCTAGATGTGGGGGTCGGCCTTGATGCCGATACTACTATTATACCCCGTCTAGGAGGTGATTTTGGAGTTATGCACAGGCTTAAACAGTACGTGCTGCATTAAGTCTATCAGCATCCCCTGCTGGGTATTGATAGTACGTTGCTCATCTAGCTCTTTAGTCAATTCATAATTAGCCAAAACCATCGGTCGGTACTTACGTGAAAACTCCTCACTCTGTTTTGATAGCCTTCTATGTAGTCGATGTTTCTGCCCCTCTAGGTTTATCACTAAGGAGCGGAGTCTGATGATTTCATCCTCCAGCTTGTCTATTTCACTTCCCATATCATCGGTAGATTATTGTACATACGTGCAGAGTATTGCTGTATCTGTTGTTCGTGAATAAGCATCCGAGCCTCCTCTTTTGATTTGGCTAATATAAAAACATTATAGTGACACTCCTTGTCTCCTGGTTTCAGCTTGCAATAGTCGTTGTTATGCAAACACGTTACTTGGTATTTCATACCAATATAGTATCACTACCGAGCCGTAGAAATGGCAGTTATCCACAGTATGATAGAATGTAGGCACTTATATCTCCGTTGCTGGGGTTAAGTTAAGTCACGTTATGATTAAAGAATTTAGAACAGAAGAAAGAACAGAGGGAAGAAAAATGTTTTCGGGTATTGTTTTAGGACAAGACAGAGAGAATTATCTAGTGGGCAGACTGCTCACAATAATTGATGCTGTTGGATTAGATGAAAGGCAAGAAAAGTCTGTCAAAGACCTTATAAAAAATGAAGTATATATCGTAACTAGGGACGGATGGATTGCTCCTGAGTTGAATCAAGTGCTGCATGACTTTATTATCTGGGGAAGACAAGCAGAGAGTTCTTCAATACCGCATGACCCTTTAGGCGGTGAATACACGCTTACGTTTAAGCAAGCAAACGAATAATTATTATTAAACCCCAGCAACGGGTATAGAAGCCTCAAGCGCTGCAACTTTCACACACTCTGTCGCTGATGTGAATAGTCTTTTCTGGTGCCGTGAATGTATACGCCTCACTCTGTAGCTCATAGAGTTTTAAGTAGTTTTCATTCGTCACCTCAACCGCTGTGCTGCCTCGGTAGATGGTCTGACCGATGTGGTCAAAGAAAAATGAAATGGTGTGCATATCTGTAATTCTAGCATGGTCGGGGTGGTATACTTAGTAAGGAAAGTTCCTCACAACTCAAGGAGAACATCATGAAAGCGCATCAAGTAGCAGCAAAAGAGCCTGAGTCGTTTGATATAGCTGGTCAACCCTGTGCGGAATGCTCGAAGCCGCTCAAAGCACCGTGGGGTAGGCTAGACCATGGAAAAAAGTGGGTGTGCAGTCTCGTTTGTCAGACGTTGTACAAACAGCGTGTTGCGACAACATCCAGCAATTCTGCTACGTAAATGACATGGACGGGTACATCTGCCCATACTATAGGAGTTAGCCTATGACTTCGCAATACTCTCGTTACCAGGAGGATGAGCGTATCTTGCAAATGATACAGCTACCCTTCCGCATTATTCACTACGTCGTACTGGCCGTTGGCTGGATAACTGTTATCACTTACTTATGGAGGTAACATGGAGCATACACCATACACTCAGTGTGCCAATTGTCGCGGCTGGCTACGGTTAGACATGCCACATATCACGGCTACCGTGGACTATAAAGAAGTCCACATCCATGATGAAGCCTGTCTTCGCATCCTTTTGAAATGCACCCGTATCACCAACATCAAGCGTATTCACGAACCATCTAGCTTCCCTGTCATGGGATAAGGAGAAAGTCATGTTAATCTGTATGCGTTGCGGCTCGCCCGTATGTGTCAATTCACCAACCGATGCGGAATGTCCTGCGTGTGGACTGCACCGTGTTATCTACGAAAGGAATGACCATGTGCCTGCTGCTGCTGTTTCTTTTCATGATGAACACGAGACCTCTGGTGTTGGTGGTGCCTATTACGCCACCTGCTTACTCCCAACCGATTGAACAACCATGTCCATAACCACACAGCCACCTAATACGTGGCTGTTCTTTTCTATAACGCAAAAATCCCCGTGAAGGGACTTCGGCGAAAGAGGACGGTCTCAGTGCCACCTCGTACAGCTATCGCTAGCTGGTGGCAGTACCGTAAGACTTTTTCACATACGGCCCCGCCAGCAGCTAACGATGCTTGGGGTGTTGATTGGCGTACTTACCCATACCAAGACTGTATACATGCTTGACCCGATACTGAGGAGTACTCCTCAAAGTGGCGCAACGCTCGTGTCTTTCTCTGGTAATTACTCCAGATATATCTTGACTTGGGGGAATACACCAACCAACCTCCCTCGTACTGTGTGCATCGGCGGTGATGTACCTGTGGGGACTTAGGATGTATGAGTGTGCGGTTGCGTTTCCTACACCGACGGCTTATCAGTCTCCATATCCCCCAACGATACACCACCAACAGTACTTATTATAACTCCTCTGGCTTAGTGAGCAAGTGGGGGTTCCACTTAATAACATTCTTCACTTGAGTCTTATGGTATAGCTGGCAGCGAGCGCAGGTACAATGTTTCATACAATGTCTATGTGTTTACAGTGGTGGCACTGGTATAGGCTTTTCCTAGAACCATCTCCGGTGAGTAGTTCGGCGACAAACTCCATCGCTTCCTTACAGTAAAAACAAATCATAGTTAGTTGGCTTTTAATTCCTAATAGATACGAAGTCGTTAGTTAGTATCTTTCCTTAAAACCTCCACCGCTACCCGCACATCCTCTAGCTCGTGCAGATCGGCGTAGGCTTGGTACTTTTGGTGGGTGGCTTGGATGGCTTCTTCATAGATTCTTAATAAACTCCTTAATACTTCATGTCCTTCCTCGCTATCCTCATCCCAATCAAAGTACTGACAAAGGCCATTTGCCTCCATCACCAGTTTTTCCTCCCCCACTCTATCAAACCCACTAGCCTCTGGGGTTTCAAATGTTTGTGATGGTTTCATATTATTCTTTTTTTGAACTTACTTTTAAACAAACCGAGCAAATGTGATACCGTCTACGACCCATACCATGACACCTCCCTGACACTACACCAATCGCTTCCAGGCGCTCATCTAAGGTAATGTTGACATCTTCTCTTTCATCTTCAATGCGGTAAAACTCCTCGACCTTATCTAGACCAAGGACACTGTCTCTGGTGGTCACATACGGCGGTAAGCAAAGCACCCAATCGTGCTCCCGACCACCTTTACACAGCTCACGCTTTTTCAGTGAACCAGCGGCTTCCTTTTCTACCCACTGTTTGAGTTCACGGTTGTATTCTTTCATAGTTACTTAACCTCAATGTTAACACCCTCCTCTAGGGACTATAGGTAAACTAGAGCTTCTTTAATTCGTGTGTGGTTTGAACATTCAATACAAGTGTCGGTTTCGTAACTGATACCGTAGTGTTCTCTTGTTAAAGTCTCCCTCACTTTCCTCAACACCTCTCTAGCGACTATCTGGGCGGTTTCGGCTACCACGGTATCTAAGAAGACTTCAACATCGGCAGTCTCTACTTGGATATACTTCTCTCCGTCACTCCAAAACTTAGCTCTTATGTCCTCAGTGGATTTTGTCTTTTGTGCCTCAATAATATCTTTTAGTTCCATACCTATTTTAATTCACTTTTAACCTTAGCGATGTGGTCAAAGTAACTGAGTTTATTCTTTCTATATTTTCGCCACCGGTGGCAGTTATCACACTCGCAACTATCGTCGTCTCGTTTGTTTTCAAACTCCTCGACAGCTTTTTTCTCCCCTTCCAGTTCTCGGGCGTTGCCGTATGAGGTGAGAAGTGTATTCAATTCAGATTCCATTAAAGCTTGGTCCGCTTCCCTACCGTTTGGCAGCCATGTACCTACAAACTCTTTTACCACTCTTTCTACCTCCTTATAGTCTTTTGTCATGTTCCAAAAATTAACGATGTCACTGGTCTGATAATAAACTCTAACATTTCCGCTGGGATGCAATTGCTGACGGCGAAGTTGAAAGGTGTACAGAGGACTTGGGCTGTTACTGTGGTCATGTTAGCAATAGGTTATACCGCCTCCTAACGGGAATGGTGTTGGATTTTGTATACTTCCTACTTTTGCTGTCTCTCTTCTGTTTAAGAATTTAACCGTTTCTGGAATGTTTATATCGAGAATAATCTGTTGATAAACTTCTTTATACTCTGGGTACTTAACCTCGTCTGTGTTGTGTACCTCATCTATTGTTATTCTGTAAATCATACCGTAAATATACTCCTAATAATCAACCACCAAACCAACCCCGCAAAAGTAATGATAGCTCCAATGGTCACTACTTTATCCCAGGTGGATTCTTGGTGGTATTCATCAATTTCTTCATCAAAGGACGTGTATTTTTTCATGTTAGAAGTGTACAGTTTCTACTTCTCTTTCTTTATAAACTACTGGTTCTATTTCTATCCACTCTTGAGCAACACCCTCTCTTGCGTAATAAACACGTTCGTATACTTTTCCGTCTTCTGTGAGTGCATACAAACTATGACCATTTTCTGCGGCAGAGGTTGCGATTTGAATTATTTTCTTCATGTTACTTACTTATTATCTCTAACCCCTTCGGCACCTCCCCGCCACACACACTACACCGCTTCTCAACTACCTAGGTAGCGCCAGTGAAGGTATCGGGGGATGGCTGGCCATTCTTGTAGGCGTTGGCGACTAGGCGGTATTTGTGGCGGATGCAGGGGCGCATATTAGATTTTACTAGCTAGACGTTCCATATAGCTCCACGACCTGATTAAGTGGTTGTATCGGTGGATATACGTACCGTCTTTGATTGATAATGTCTTTACTTCTTTATCGCTTGGTTGTTGTTTGATTTTGAGTTGCATAGTTGTTGATAAGTTCTCGGATAATGGTACTTGGTGATTTCTTTACTTTATTGTACTGCTCTTTCGTTACTCGCACGATGATAGTGTGTGGATAGTTAATCATTGTCTTTTTCTTTGAGCGCTTCATAGTTGTCGTTGATAAACTTGGTGAGGTCATCGTGGAATTTCATCAGTTCCTTTGGTGTCATCTCGGCTGTCTCCATTAAGCCGGGGATGTAGATTTTGCAAGTTATGTCTAGGTGCATATTAGTAAACGTCATTATTACTGTCCCTATAAGCCTCGTACTGTTCTGTTGCTCGCTCCTCTGCGTAAGCCTCGGCATCTTCGTTTTCTTCTAGCCATGGTAGTACATCTCGGTCGTCTAGTGGTTGCATATTTGTTATTGCTTATCTTGTAACTCCTATAGTGTATTACAAATACAGACGTATTACAAGTGAGTTATCCACACCCTACAATATCCTTAATATCAGCCGTAGAACGGGCAACGATATACCTCGCACCAAGTGCTTCTGCTCGCCTTTGAAAGAGTATCTGGTCTGGACTCTGGCGGCCAGTCTTGGTCTTCACCTCGATACCGCAAAAGATACCGCCGGG
>JFJP01020710.1_pt1 | contig 10314 bp, 11 predicted proteins | sample 431651 | NCBI WGS metagenome assembly JFJP01 (sample SAMN02602958, study PRJNA72255) | Microbial mat metagenome, whole genome shotgun sequencing project. | biome: fresh water; feature: sink hole; material: water; isolation source: purple microbial (photo- and chemosynthetic) mats found in... | reverse complement strand
CTTCCGCCTTGATTCCATCCAACCTACGGATTTCGACGCAGAACCACATACCCCCGGCTTACCTTTACGCCATTGGGCGAAGCCCCCGAGCTACTGCGCGAAGATGCGTGCCGCCTGCGCTGCGACGTCGGGGATGCCGACGCCGTCGTAGCCGTTGCCGACCAGATGCAGGCCGGGCGGGGTCAGCGTGCGGATCCGGCCGATGCGTTCGCGATGGCCGACCACGTACTGCGCCATCGCCTTGGGCCAGCGGTGGACGCGGGCGAGGCGTGGTTCGGGCAGGGCGCCGAGATACAGGCGCAGATCGGCGAGGGTCGCGGCGATCATCGCGGCATCATCGAGTTCCAGCCGGTCCTCGTGCAGGGCGCCGCCGACGAAGGCGCGCAGCAGCACGGTGTCGGCGGGGACGCGGCCCGGGTACTTCTGGTGCGCGATGGTGCAGGCGATGGTCGAACGCCCCTCGATCGCCGGGATGACGAAGCCGGCGGCCATGGGCAGGGCCGGACAGGCGGCGGCGGGGAAGGCGAGGTTCACCGTCGCCACCCCGGCGTAGGGGATGGCGGCGAGCTCGGCGGCGAGCGGCTCCGGGGCGAGTCGCGCTGCGGCGTGGGCGGGCAGGGCGAGGACGACGCGCTCGGCGCGGAGGTCCTGGCCACCGGCACGCAACACCCAGGTGTCGCCCTCGCGGCGCAGCGCCTCGGCCGCCGTGTTCAGCCGCACATCGGCGTCGCCCAGCCGGGCGGTCAGCGCATCGACCAGGGTCTGCAGGCCACCCTCCAGCGACAGGAACAGGCCATAGCGTGGCCCCGAGGCGCCGCCCTGGGCGGCGGCCTTCTGTTTCTTCATGCGCGCCATCATGCCGAGGATCAGCGAGCGGTGCTCGCGTTCGAGATCGAGGAACTGCGGCATGGTCGCGACCAGCGACAGGGTCTCGGGATCGGCGGTGTAGATGCCGCTGACCATCGGCTGGGCGATCGCCTCCAACGCCTCGCGGCCGAGGCGGCGGCGGACGAAGGCGGCGAGACTCTCCTCGGGCAGCCCGGCCCGGCGCCGCGGCAGCAGCAGGTCGAGGCCCATGCGCAGTTTGCCGGCCCAGCTGATCAACGGCGAGCAGACGAACGGCCAGATGCGGCCCGGCGCCAGCAGATAGAGGCCGTCCGGCACCGGCACGAGGCGGCCGCGCCGCGCGACGGGCCGCCTCGGGCACGCCGATGAGGCGCGGTTCCAGGCCGAGCTCGCGCACCAGCTCGAGGCCGCCCGGCTTCACCGAGACCAGCGAATCCGGACCATGCTCGAGGGTGCAGCCATCCTCGACCGAGGTGCGGATCACCCCGCCCAGCCGGTCGGAAGCCTCGACCAGCACCACCTGCAGGCCGCGCTTGCGCGCATGGTAGGCGGCGGCGAGTCCTCCGATGCCGGCGCCTACGACGACGACGGTCACCGCGCGCTCCGCTCATGGACGTAGGCGACCAGTTCGCGCGCCATCTCCGGCGGGGTCTCCTTGATGATGCCGTGGCCCAGGTTGAAGATGTGGCCCGGCCGTCCCCCGGCCTCGGCCAGCACCTGGTCGGTGCGCGTGCGCATCACCGCCGACGGAGCGAGCAGCACCGCCGGATCCAGGTTGCCCTGCACCGCGACCCGGCCTGGGCCGCCGGCCGCCTCCCAGCCCTGGTCGAGCGCCGCCCCGGTATCGACCCCGACCACGTCCGCCCCGGTCGAGGCCATCAGGTCGAGGAGATGGCCGGTGGCGGCGCCGAAGACGATCACCGGCACCCCGGGGACCACCGCCTGCACCGCAGCGCGCAGGTGGGGCAGGGCGAACTCGGCATAGTCGGGGCGCGACAGGCAGCCGGCCCACGAGTCGAAGAACTGGATCGCGGTCGCCCCGGCCGCCACCTGGCGGTTGGCGTGCTCGGCGATGCAGGTCGCGAGGCTCGCGGCCAGACGATGCCAGGCCGCCGGTTCGCGGTACATGAAGGCCTTGGCCTTGGCGAACTGGCGCGAGCCACCGCCTTCGATGGCATAGGCGGCGAGGGTGAAGGGCGCTCCGGCGAAGCCGATGCAGGGGATGTCGGCCGGCAGGCCCGCGACGGTCTGGCGCACCGCCTCGTGGGCATAGCCGAGATCGGCAGCGGCCTGGAGGGGGTCGCGCAGGCTATCGACCGCCGCTGGTCCGGCCAGCGCGGTCAGCTTCGGGCCATCGCCTTCGAAGCGCAGCGGCACCCCCAGGGCCTCCAGCACGATGAGGATGTCGCTGAACACGATCGCCGCGTCCACGTCGAGCCAGGCGCGGGCATAGAGCGCCGCCTCGGCGGCGGCGGCCGGGTTGCGGCACAGCTCGAGGAAGGACAGCTTGGCGCGCAGGCCGCGGTAGTGCTCCATATAGCGCCCAGCCTGGCGCATCAGCCACACCGGCGTGCGTCGCGCGGGTTCGCCCCGGCAGGCACGCAGGAAATCGCTCTCCCACAGCGGCGGGGCGATGGAGCGGAGATTACCCGAGGTGCGGATTCCAAGACGTGGCATGGCGGCGGAGCATGGCCGGAGGTCTGGGATCGGAAGGGCAAGCCGCCCGCACAGCGGCCTGCCGCGATTGACCGTCAAACTCAGGTTGGTGAGCAACGCGAACGCGTACAACTGCGCGCGCCCTGGAACCGGCAGATGGACACGCATATCGTCGCTGTGTATACTTTTAATACAGAGGCAATATGGACCCACACGCTGCCATTGTCGCGCATGTACGCTGGAAAGTGCGCCTGCTCACCGCGGTGGAGACCGGCAAGGCTCCTGATCGTGCGACATCCTGCGTCGATGACCGCTGCCCGTTGGGCGTCTGGATCCACGGCGACGAATCCGCCGCCCTGCATGGCGACCCGCTCTTTCAGCAGTTGCGGCACAAGCATGCCGACTTCCACACCAGCCTCGGGCCGATCATCGATGCCATCGCGGAAAACCGGCCCACCGTGGCCAAGCAGGCGATCGCCGACCCCCAGGGGGCCTTCAGAAGCAATACCGAGGCGGTGGTCGAATGCCTGGTGCGTCTGAAACAGTCGCGTGAAGGGGGGGCAGCATGAAGGCCTTCAGCCTGCGTACCCGGCTGCTGCTGCTCAGCGGCACGGCGATGCTTGTCGCCCTCGTCACCCTGGCGTTGGGTGCGGTCCACGGCCTGCGTTCATCCGATGCCGATGCCCGGGTCACCGACATCATCGGTCGACAGCGCATGCTGCTGCAGCGGCATCTGGCCGAGGTCCAGCTGGTGCGCGCCGGCCTCAAGGCCGACCCGGCGCAGGTGCGGACCTGGCTTGAGGAGACCTATGTGGCGCTCGACCAGGGCGGCACGGTGGTTGCCGTGCCTGGCAAGGCCGAACGCATTGCCATCCCGGCGCTGATCAGCCCTGCCGAACGCGAGGCGGCAGCCGTCGCCCACCGTGACACCCAGGCGATCCAACTGGCCGCCGAAGGTCCGATCGCCGATCTGCTTCAGGCTACGCGGACCGCCGCAGCCAGCACCGGGGCGCTGGTCACAGTCTGGGTCGAGGCGACGGGAGCCCGCCACCAGGCACTGATGCTGGAGCTGGTCACCCTTGCGATCGCGCTGGCCGTGCTGGCCATCGCCATCGCCGGCTGGGCGATCGGGCGCTTGGCCGTGCGTCCGGTCAGCACCCTGGCCGAGCGGATCTCCGAAGGAGCGGCGCAGGCCCTGTCCAACACCCAGGGCATCAGCGCGGCCGGGGTGCAGGTCGCCGACGGCGCGTCGCGCCAGTCGCAGGGCACCCAGGCCAGCCTGGAACGGATCGAGCAGATCGACAACGCCTCGGCTGCGATCGTGGGCACCTGCGAAGAGACCGACCGTCTGGCCGGCGAGGCGGCAGGTTCGGCCGAAGAGGGTGCGGCCGAGGCCCGGCTGCTCGCCCAGTCGGTCGAACAGCGGATGGCCGAACTGGGCGAGGCGATCACGGCGATCCGCCGTCTGACCGACGATACGGCCCGCGTCGTCGAAGCGATCGACGACATCGCCTTCCAGACCAACCTGTTGGCCTTGAACGCCGCGGTCGAGGCGGCGCGGGCCGGCGAAGCCGGTGCCGGCTTCGCCGTTGTCGCCGACGAGGTGCGCGCCCTGGCGCAACGGGCAGGCGAAGAGGTCAAGGCGAGCCAGGGCCTGATGCAACGCAGCCGAGCCGGGGCCGAAGCTGCCGCCGCCGCCGCCGACCGTGCCGGCAGCACCCTGCGTGAAGAACTGGCGCGTACCGTCATCACCCGGTTCCGCGCCTTCTCGGACGACTCGGTGCAGGTGGCCGTCCGGGTGGCCCTGCTCACCGAACGGGGCAAGGCGCAACGGACGGCGGTCACCGTCCTGCGCGAGGATCTGGCCGAGATCGATCGCGTGACCCATAGCAACGCAGCCAGCGCCGAGGAGCTGGCCGCCTCCTGCGAGGAGCTGGCTGCCCAGTCCAGCGAGGCCCAGGCTTCCGCTGACAATCTGCGTCGGCTGGTGCGCGGCGGCTGAGCGGCGATGACGGTCCCGGTCTGCTCAGCGACAGCATCCCAGCGTTGACCCGGGGTAGGGTTCGATCCATCATGAATCGTACACTCCTGTGGACTTTCGCACTTTTGACCTGACCTGACTCGAACGGCAGCGGCGGTCCAAAAACGGATTGCCGCTTTACTTTGCTTTTTATACTGTTATCAACGCATATAACAGAAATGAGGTGCGCCTTGCCTACCACCACGAAGCAGCGCTATCTGCGCGGATCCCTCATCACCCTGCGCAGGCGATGCGGAAAGCCGGGGTGCCGCTGTGCCGGCAAGGACGGGGTCCCGCACGAGTCTCCCGCCCTCTCGTGCGCCATCGATGGCAAGTCGCATGTGATCACCCTGGCTCCTGCCGATGTGCCGTTGGTGACAGCCGCCCTGCGTGACTACCACGCTGAACAGGAGCGCTTGGAGAAAGCCTGCTCTGCTGGCATCCAGTGGCTGCGCGGGCGGGTCGACCAGCGGCGCGCCAAGCGGTCCGCATCGTGATCGGCAGGGGCGCGGCCTCGCGGACGCAGGCCTGGAATACGGCGCTGGGCTCGCTGCGTTCGGCCTTTGGCCAACCTGGGTGGGCTATCTTCTCCACCCTGCTCACTGGTTGGATCCTGTGCACCGGACGGAGGACCGTGGTCGGGATCTATCGGCAGGCAGATCCCGACGGCCACTGTTCCCACGATGCCTACCACCGATTCATCCGCTGCGGAGCGTGGAAGCCGGAGGTGTTGTGGCGGTTGCTGGCCCAGGCCCTGGTCCAGTCGCTTATCCCCGGCGGCCTGATCGAACTCGACCTGGACGACACACTGCTGCACCGCACGGGGAGGAAGGTCGACGGGGCGGGACACTGGCGTGATGCAGTCAGGTCCTTCGGGAAGCGCGTTGTGATCGCCTGGGGTCTCAATGTCCTGGTCGTCACCTTGCGGGTCCGGGCCACATGGGGCGGCGAGCCGCTGGGTCTGCCGATCTGGGTGGCACTCCACCGCAAGCAGGGGACCAAGCTCACGGCCCTGGCGACGGAGGCCCTGCGCACGATCGCCGGCTGGTTCCCGGACCGTCAGTTGCGCTGCTGCGCCGACGGCGCCTATGCCGCGACGCTGATGGCCGCCGACATCCCGCGTCTGACAAGCGTGTCGCGCCTGCGACGCGATGCCGCGCTCTACCACCTGAAGCCGAAACCCAGTGGCCGGCGGGGGCGACCACGCCAGCGGGGGGCGCGACTCGGCACGCCGACCCAGATCTCCAAGCGGGCCAAGCGCTGGAACACCGTGACCATCGACCAGCGGGGAAGGCCGGTCACCAAGCTTATCCACTCCTGCATCGTCCTCTGGTACGCGGTGTCCAAGAACCCCGTACTGTTCGTCATCGTGCGCGACCCCAAGGGCCGCGAGCCCGACGACTTCTTCGTCTGCTCGGACATCAGCCTACCACCGGCCGAGATCGCTGGCGCCTACGCGGGACGTTGGTCCATCGAGGATACCTTCCGCGCCACCAAACAGTCCATCCATGTCCAGCAGCCGCAGTCCTGGGCAGGTACAGGACCAGAACGCGCCGCCACCCTCGGCTTCCTCCTCCACTCGCTCGTCTGGTGGTGGTTTCTGACGCTGCCGAAACGGCAACAGCAGGTCACCGCTACACCGTGGTACGCACGCAAGGCTGCGCCCTCGTTCACCGACGCACTTGCCGCATTACGCACGGCATTCTGGCAGAATCGGATTTACACGGAGTCCGGCCCAGGACCGGTCAGCGACGAAAATATCAGCGCTATGCTCGAGGCCCTGGCAAGGGCGGCGTGAGGGGTGAGGAGAAGTGCGAAAGTCCACTCCCTCTCTGCAACTGTGAAATGGTTGACTGTCTGCCGGACGCCCCCACGCCGACCCACGCCCCGTGCGCGACGCGGGGCGTGCCACGCAGCCGATGTGCCGCCCACGGTCAGGGCACGACCGGCCTTCCTCATGGCCGGGAGACACCATGCCGACCACACCACGGCGCTCCATCACCGACGATGTGACCCAAGGAGGGTGGATGTGCCCCCGCGTCGCCACCGTTGCGGGCGAGGGCAGCCGATTAGCGTACACGTGTGCCATACCGAGCCCCCCTTCTCCTCCTGACGATCTGCTCCTGCGCGCTGATCGCAGTCGAAGTCCCGGCCGAGGTCGTGTCGGTCACCGACGGAGACACCATCGTCGTCTCGGTCGCCGGGACCGAGGAACGCGTGCGGTTGCTCTACCTCGACACACCCGAGTCCAAGGGCAACAGCCACGGAGTCGCAACCCGTGAGGGCAAGCTCGCGGCTGAGTTTCTGGAGCTGCACGCCAAAACCGGATCGGCCGTGACCCTATGGGGACCAGGCGCCGAGCTGGAGCGCGACCGCTACAAGCGTGTCCTGGCCGTCGTCATCACCAGTCGAGGCGACACGCTCCAGGAGCGGATCATTGCGCATGGATGGTCGCCGGTGTGGGAGAAGTACGGCAAGACAGACCCACGATGGCGCAAGGTCTTGGCCGACGCCGAGGAGCAGGCCAAGCAAGGGAAAGCGGGAGCCTGGGCGACGGATCCGCAGTACATGATCGACAAGAGCAACGAGACAACGGCGTCGGCGAAGGACTAGGCATGGGGTACACGCACACAAACCCCCTCCGCCACGCCATGGCCACGCTGCACGCACAGGATCCCCAGGGTTGGATCAGAGCCGTCGCCGACGAGGTCGTTCGCCTCGGTGGTGGTGATGCCGTCGATCTGATGCTGCTGGCGCTGGACGATGCACTGGAAGAGGCAGAGCGGGATCATCCGGACGATCCGTAGCCCGCGGGATCGCATGACCTCGGATGGCAGCACGAGCTGGCCGGCGGATCCACGCCCAGGCGGCATGCGATGAGCGGCGTATGTGCGCCAAAGACACCGGAATCACTAACGCTATTGTACTTTCTTAGCACAGCGTGATATCCCGGCTCGTCAGCAGCACCAGGCGTCTCGTCCGTCACGCGACCCGATTGGGAGGCACACCCGCCTAACGGGCAAATGCTGGCGCTCGACCCGGGCCGCAACTGCCCTCTTGACGCCGCAGCGCTATCCGCATCGGTCTCAACATGCGCATAACCCTCCGCATGCCCGCCGCGTCCGAACCCGCACCTCCGGCAGTCCCGGACATCGACCCCGTGAAGCGTCTCTTCGCCTACATGATCACCTGTGCACAGTGCCGCGGCGACCGGCGCATTGAGGACCGGCATGAGTTCTGGGACGACGACGGTCAGCCCGACGCGCAAGCGGCTCGCCGATTCGCCGAAGGGATGAGAGCCGTCTACGCAAAGGAGACCTACGGCTACCGGGTCGGGGTCCGTCAAACCAACCACCGCGTCGTGGTCCGGCTCATCCCGCTCGATGTCGAGGACGCCGACGATGCGGTCGTTCGGGCGCCGACGGCAGCTTGCTAGGTCACCATCATGCATGACGACGCTTCGTGCCGCAGTGCCGCTGTGGCAGCAGCTGCCATCGTTGCTCTCACGTATCGCCGTCCATAATAGGCTCCTTGCAACCTGTACGTGATCCCCCCGACGATCTACGCTCAACCCTCGTCGTCCTCTGCTGGGATCAGGGGAGCATCCCTTTCGATCTCGCGCGTGATTTTCCCAAGGCCTTCTGCGCCGCCATCTCGTCGTGCAATTACGTCCTGCTCGACGAACTGGTGGCCTGGCTTGGACGAGATGACTTCGCCATGCACGTTACGCAGCATGCGACGGGGATCACCCAGGCCGGACTGCGCCTCGCCGTTCTGCGCTTCGACCTGCCACACGGATTGATCGAGCGCGGATACCGACCGGACACGTCCTGGTTGGGACCTGATACATCCGAGACCGATGGCCTGCGATTCCTGCAGCCCATCGTCACGCCATCAGCGTAAGCGTCAAACGAGCGTGCCTGGCCAAGCCCAGTCAACTCGATAGCGCCACCTCCCAGGCCCCAGCGCCTCTGCGCTGGATCCACCGACCCTGCCAGTGCGCTATCTCCAGGTTCGGGCCTGACCAACCGGGAATGGGGATATCGGCGGCTTCGTCGCCGATCAGGCAGCGCCGAACGACGAGTGCCCAACCGGCACCCGGTCGGTGCCAGACGACGCTGTCGATAGGACATGCGCTTCCCAGCCCGCTATCGGATGGGCCCGTGAGAGCCTGGCCACGCATCAGCGGCAAGGCTCGCGTCCGCTTCGGCAGGCAGCGGACTGCATAGGCTGCGGCGCCAGGGATCTGGACGGTGACTGGATTGCCCGGAGCAAGAACGACGGGGATCTGCGGATCCACCAGGCGGCCGTCGATCTCGATGCCGTTCCGACTGCCGGGGTCCGTCATGATGGCCGTTCCACCGTCATCGACACGGACCACCACATGCATGCGGCTGATCCGTTCGTCGCCGGGTTGCGGATTGGCGGGATCCACCAGCGGAACTGCGCCAGGACCCGTCGGGGAGGATCCCAGGGTCATGGCCATACCGGCAACTGCTTCCACCGACCAGCCTTCGCCGCGGAGCCGGAGCGGAGCGGCGGTTGGAACGGTGAGTTGCCAATCGCCGCGGAAGGTGTCGGATAGATCGTTGCCCATCGTCTCGACGGGAGCCGCAGGAGCCGGTGCAGCAGGGGTGGCTACCGTAACGGTGACCGGTGCCGGAGCGACGGTCGGCGCTGGTTCCACGGTTGCCGGGGCGTCTTTTGGAATCAGATAGGTGGTGCTGGCATCGATGCTGGCCCGGGACAGCCCGTGATTGCTGGCCCCGTCCAACCGTTCGCCGATGGTCAGCAGAGCGGCCAGGGCAGCCTTGGGACTCGGGTGCCGGCGTTGCCGGTCCTTCTCCATGGCCTGCTGAATGAAGGCCGCAAGGTCCGGACCACAGGGAGACGGTAGTCGCATGGGTGGTGGCGGATCCGTGAGGTGGCTGGTCATCACGGCGCTCAGCGATCCGCTGAATGGGGGTTTGCCGGTCAGCAACTCATGCAGGACACAACCCAGCGCGTAGAGATCGGCACGCCAATCGAGATCCAGGGCGCGGATCTGCTCGGGAGCCATGTAGGCTGGCGATCCGACAGCATTGCCCTTGGCAGTCAGTCCAGAATCAGGCGTGGCGACTGGTTTGGCCAAGCCGAAGTCGCCTACCAGGACCCGACCATCCAGCGTGATGAACAGGTTGGCGGGCTTGATGTCGCGGTGCACCAGGCCGCGATCCCAGGCGTACATCAGGCCGCGCAGGGCCTGCACCACCACAGACACGGCGTCTGTCTCCGGTACGGCGCCGCGCTGCCTGATCATGTTCGCGGCGTCGCCGCCATCGACGAACGCCAGGGCCATCCACGGAATGCCCCGGTCGTAGCCGTGCCCCAGACATCGTACCGTGTGCGGATGGTCGAGGGCGGCGGTGATGGTTGCTTCGCGCTCGAACCGACGCCTGAGTTCATCGGCCTCGAAGCCTGTTGGATTCAGCAACTTGAGGACGGCGAGCTCGTCGCCGTGGGTGGTCATCCAGATCGTACCCATGCCCCCCTTGGCCAGGGGAGCGATCAGGTGGAAGCCACCGATGACTTGATCGTCATGCGGTGCCAGCATGGCAGCCACCGTACGGCCAACCTCCGGCCGGATGCGATCGCTGGCCAGGAAGCGTCGCAAGCCTGGCAGGTCCGTGACCTCGGCCTCCACCAATCGTCGGCGCAGTCGCTCACGATGGACGGACTGCATCACCCCGCGCTTGGCGAGGACAGCGAGGAGAGCGCGATTGAGCAGCGTCGGCTGGCCGGGAGTGTCAGAG
>JFJP01006070.1_pt1 | contig 10314 bp, 9 predicted proteins | sample 431651 | NCBI WGS metagenome assembly JFJP01 (sample SAMN02602958, study PRJNA72255) | Microbial mat metagenome, whole genome shotgun sequencing project. | biome: fresh water; feature: sink hole; material: water; isolation source: purple microbial (photo- and chemosynthetic) mats found in... | reverse complement strand
GCACGCCAGCTGGCTGAACATGGCGGAGATCGAGATCGGTATCCTCAGTCGTCAGTGCCTGAATCAGCGGGTTGAAAGTCGACACCGCCTGTAATGCGAGGTTGACGCGTGGCAGCGGGCTCGCAACGTCGAGAAGAAAACGATCAAGTGGACGTTCACTCACCAGGATGCGGATAGAAAACTCGGTGCACATTACGTTCCGAAACATTCGTGTTGATGTACTAGGACTCGATTGCCATCTTCAAGGTGATGCTGCCCCGTTTGTGGCCAGAGTCCACGCAACAGTGTGCCAACGCGATCTGGTCAAAGAGGAGGCCTCGGCCGATGACTGGCCGATAGCTTCCTGCCTCTACAAGTTGACACAACCGCAGTAAGTGACCCTTCTTCTCTGCAGCAGTGCCAGCGATGACACGATGATCCGAAGTCAGTCGACACCACAGAACTGACCAGAGATCGGGGATTCCGGGAACGAGCATGAGAAGCCGACCACGTGACGTCAATACATGTCTTGACTTAGGGTAAGGCGCGTTGCCAACCAGATCAGCAATCAAGTCGTAGCACTCAGTGTCTGTCATAAAGTTGTTTCGGGCGTAGTCGATCACGAGGTCCGCACCTAGCGCCCTTACCAGGTCTGAATTGCCTGATGAGCAAACGGCGGTCACGTGTGCGCCCATGTGCTTGGCCAACTGAAGCATGGCGGTGCCCACGGCACCGGCGGCGCCGTTGATCAGCAACCTGTCACCCCTTTTGAGGCTGGCGCGCTCAAGAAAGTACAGCGCTGTCGTTCCACCGAACGGCAGGGCGGCTGCTTCCTCGTGGGTCAGGCAGTCGGGTTTTAGGGCCAGAGCGCCTTGCTCGGCAAAGCATTTGAATTCAGCGTGGCACCCCATCGACACACTATCCATCCCAAAAACGCGATCCCCGACTTTCAGCTCTCTCACCTTCGCACCTACGGCTTCCACCACCCCGGCACATTCCACGCCCAACACTGGGCGTCTCGGCTTTCCAAAACCCAACGCGACCCTCGCAGGCCATCCAAAACCTAATGGAACACGCATGGCACGGATGCGGCTGTCCGCAGACGTGACTGTGGTCGCACGCACGCGGACCAGCACTTCATGGTCGCGTGGCACAGGTTTTTCAATGCCGCCAACCCTGAGCACATCTGGCCCCCCATAGCGCTCACAGATAGCAGCCAACATCTCTGAGCTGTCAGCAACTCCGCTCACGGACATGAAATGCCTGCGCGCACGAACCGGGCCATGCGGCGGACGGCGTCACGCCCCTCCGGCACCAACGCAGCGTGCATTTGAAAGTCATGCCAAAGGCCTTGCCATTCCTGCCAGGTCACGAGCACGTTCGCGGCCAGTAGGCCCGAGTACAACCGTTGCGCTTCCAGACAGAACAGTTCCTTGCTAGAAGACTGGATGAGGATCGGGGGCAAGTGGTGCAAGTCGGCGTGGATTGGGGATACCAGCGCTGTGGAACGAAGGGCGGGGCTCACATAACCGTCGCGTGTCCACGTTACCCAACCAACTGTCAGTAGCGAATCCTGGCTTCGGGTAGGAAGGTCGGCAAGTGTCCAATCCACACAAGGTGAGATCAGAACCAACGAACGAGGCATTGACTGACCCAGATCCCTGCGATGCATGGCCAGCGTCAGTGCCAGGTGCGCGCCCGTTGAGTCGCCAGCGAACATCATTTTCCGTACGTCTATGCCCTGACTCTCCAGCGAAGTCACAAACGCCTGCGCATCGTCCAGCTGCGCTGGATAGGCGTGTTCGGGTGCGAGCCGGTACTCAGGAACGTAGACCACCATGCCGGCATCCAGCGCCAAGAGCTGCGTCAGGCTGCGATGGGTGTCAGGAGAGCAAAGGGTGTAGCCGCCTCCATGGAAATAGACGATGACAGTCTCTTCGTCGGTCAGATGGGTAGGTGCATGCCGGTCGCAGCGCTGTTCAACCAGACGCAAACGTTGCGTCACCACATTCTTGACTTTCGGAAGCGTCCACTTCATCAGACTGGTCAAGAACCGTTGGACGCGCACGGGTGTGCGTTGGTTCATCCAGGGACGGACAAGGCAGCGAAGCTGTGCAGAAACCAGACTTGCCTGTAACGACTGGCTGACGCCGGAGCGAACCAGCTCGTAACCCACGGCGTCATCCCAACGCCACATTTCCGACAAGGCTGAAACGGCAGCGAAGGACTCCTGGGCGGTGGAGGTCATGGTCTTTCGGTTCGACCTATGGATATCTCGGTTCATATGATCGGCTTCACAGCGGGCTGGCCGGGCGGCACATCACGGTGCCGCTGCAACTGGCTGGCCTGAGGTAAAGATTGCGAGTCACACCCGGCTGCGAGAAACCGTCTGGAAAGAAGAACACCGGTCCAAACAAGATCGATCCGAGCTGTCCTTGTGCGTTGGCCTGTGTCAAGAGGTCGCTGGTGCCCGAGGTCGAAGGCAGCGTCGTGTAGTCGAAGGTGGCCGACTGGGCTGCGTCTCTCACATATACATTTCTGAACGCATCATTTCCGGCGTTACCGGAGAAGACGTACTGACCGATGTAGCGGTAGCCTTGCTCGCCTTGCGCGTTGGCCTGCGCCACGAAGGTCTCGGGCGCGGTGGCACCTGCCGTGGTCTGCGTCGCGTAGGTGTAACGCGCGTTGCTGCTGTCCTTGACGTAGATCGCGACCGTGCTGCCGCCGATGGCGAACTCTCCCAGGAAGAAAAAACCCCGCGCGCCCTGTGCGTTGGCCTGATTCAGAAAGGCCGCGCTGGTGTTCTGGCTGGGCAGCAACTCGTAGCTGAACGGTGCGAGTCCTCCGGCGTCTCGGACGTACACCACGCTGTTCACGAGGAAGGTGCTGTGCGCGAACCCGCGTGCTCCCTGTGCATTCAGCTGCGCCTGTAGCCCTGCAACGGTGTTCTGCGCGTCGAGCGCTTCCCAGGCATAGGTGGTGGGCAGGTCCCTCACGTAGAGGTTGACGAAGTCGTTGGCGCTGGCGGCGAAACCGGTGAGGTAGGCGTAGCCGTTAGCTCCCTGCGCATTGGCCTGTGCCAGCAGGCCAGCGCGGTCTTCGCGGTAGGTGTCAGACAGGTACACAGGCCTCACGACGCCTGCCACCAGATTGCGGCAGGTGAGTTCTATCGATGAAACGCTGGCGCTTGCCGTGCCGGAAGCTTGGGTCAGCACACAGTACTGTCCCGCTGGTTGGGTCAGCACGGAAACAGCGTGAGCAGCATTGGCCGCCACATTCGTCGGGAAGGTGAATCCCCCGTTGGCACTGACCGTGAGGTCGTCGGCCCCATTGTTCTGCAGCACGACGACCTTGCCTGCCCCGAGGCCGCTGACACTTCCACCGATGGTGACCGTGTTGGGCGCCAATGCCTCGCAACGCACTTCCACGTTAGCGACGTTGCCCGAGGCGTTGCCGCTGCCTTGGCTCACGTTACAGCGCTGGCCCGCTGGTTGCGTGCGAACGGTCACTGCATACACCGCATTCGCAGGCACGGCCGTCGGGAAGTTGAACGCCCCGTTGCTACCCAGGGTGAGGGTGTCGCTGCCGTCGTTCGAAATGGACACACTCTGCCCTGTGGCCAAGCCGCTGAGCTGTCCTCCAATGGTGTAGGTCAATGCCGACGGGGCCTCGCCGTCTCCTCCACCGCCGCATGCCCCCAGGAGGGCGACCAGAAGAATCGACGAGATGCCTTTGCAGAGACCTTGAGAGCGATGCATGAAAGCTTCCTTGCCTATTGAATGATCAATTAATTTTTGATCCCGCAATGGAAACCGTGAACCCTCCTCAAGTAGGGACGCCACTATCTCGAACTCAACACAAATCCCAGTGTTTCCAGCACGCTCTGCAAAAATCCGGAAACTACCTGAAATGATGTTGCAGTGGAACCCTACTTCAGTAGGGATAGACTCATCAGGGTATCCAGAAGGAAAATCAAGTTGCAAGCACCATCGAGATGGCAACTCCAGTCCAATCCAAAAACCCCATGAAATCAATACTTTCCATCATTCTTCTATCTGCTCTAACCTTGATTGGTGGTTGTGCAGGCACAGCGAATCCAGTGTTCAGTTCAAAAACTGAGAAAGTCTATATCTATTCCCCAGGAGAAGATAGGATACGAGGCATGACCCCAGGAGCAACTGGTGATGTCAGATTTTGTAGCGAAGGCATTCCAGGAGCAGCCAGGAGGCGTGAGGCATTAAAGGCTATTGCAGAGGTGTGTGGCGGAGAAAAAAAGTATGCAATTACAGGTGAGCTGATGTCTGATGCAACCGGGTCGTTTATGGGGATTTCTGTTCAATGTGTTGGCAATTCAGGCCGACAGCTAGTTTTTAAGTGTTTGGGTAGTAAACCAACACCCACTGGCTTTGCAAAATAAAACAAGAAGAAAATAGGTAAGGCGAACAAATGAAACTCGTCAGTGTTTTTACACTATCGCTAGCTTTGAGCGGATGCGGCGTGATGACTGTGAGCACTGATGAGCTGAGACCGGGCTCTTCAGATGGCATCGTTCTCACTACAAACGGACGTACATATGACCAAGTCTGGAAGGCTGCAATCAGCGCGATGAGCAACGGCATGTCTGTTGTGGAAAGCCACAGACCATCGGGCACCATCAAGTCGAGGGTTGGGTCTGCCCCATCGGGAAAAGTTGTTGCCATTTTCATAACGCCTACAACTCCCGATGCGCGTGAGTACAAGATTCAACTTGTGAGCAAAACTCCACAAGGATTCAATTCACCAGAGCGTCGAACGTGGGAGCCCTCCGTTGTAAGAGATTTCGAGGCTGCACTGATTAAGACCAAGTGAAGCCATGAATCGATATATAGTCAAAGTAGTTATTCGTTTCTAGATGCCACTTATTTGCTGCATAGCAGTCTGACACAAGACATGGTTTCTGAATCAAGTAGCGGAAAGCTGTTTCATGCGTGGAGCACGCCATTGAGGATGGAAACCCTGTCAGCTACGTCAAAGCTTTGGGTTCTGCTTGACCACTGCAAAAGATAAGGCGATCCCGATCAACAAGATGGCACTCGTCACAGATGTCTGTAGGGGCAACAACTATTTATTTTAGCTGAGGTGCGATGAGCTTTGTGCTTATTCGCTGAATGAGCCTGAATTGAACCGAACAAAATTCTGTTGGGAAATGTACTGCTGAACTATAGATGCCGCTCCCATGCAGAAAAAATTTCTGTTTTGCACTTGATAAAGTCTTGTGGCAAAGCCCGAACCGAGAAAGCAAGGGGTGCCGCCCACCCTCTTTGGAGATTGCTGAGCAGCATCAACGCCGTTTTTGCTGCGCTACAGCCAGCAACCCAGGGATGGGCGCTAAGCTTTCACAGACCCACCCGACCCCTCCATGCAGCCAAGTCCCTACGTCATCGTGCTCGACGACCACCCTCTGGTGGGCCGCGGCATGGCGCAGTACCTGCAGTCCATCCACCCCGCTCTGACGGTGCGCGTGGCCGCCAGCTGGGACGAGGTGCAAGCGCTCCTGCGATCACGCGGCTGCCCGCTGATGCTGGTGGCCGACGTCTGGCTGGCCGATAGCAGCAGCCTGGGTTTGCTGGCGGAGTGGCGCTTGCATTGCGGTGCAACGCCCTGGCTGGCGATGAGCGGCGACGATGACCCCTCCGTTCAGCAGCGCGTGCAGGATGCAGGCGCGCAGGGCTTCGTGCACAAACAGGCTACGCCCGAGGTATTTGGCCGCGCGTTTGCAGCCTTGCTGGCGGGTCACCGCTGGTTCGAGTCAGATGCCTTGCACTCGGCCTCTGCACCCCGCTCACGCGAATGGGATGTGACGCCAGCAGAACTGGGCCTGACGCCGCGCCAAGGCGAGATCCTGGCCCTGGTGCTGCGCGGCCTGCCCAACAAGCGCATTGCGTTGACGCTCGATCTTTCTGAAAGCACGGTGAAGGAACACCTCACCGGCATTCTGGAACGCTTGGGGGTGAAAACCCGGGTCGAGATACTGACCCATCTGCGTGGGCGGCGGCTAGTTCTGGAGCCACCCCCATGCGCCTGAGCGATACCGCCGCACTGTGGCTGAACGCTCTGCGCCCGGCGGACACTCGCGACCTGTCTGCAGCGGGGCGCGTGCGCATGCTGGACCTGACGTTTGCCCGCCACCGGTTCGGCATTTCGATCATGCCGTTTGTGGCAGTGCCCCTTGTGTGGCTATTGTCGCGAGGGCAGGATGCCACCTGGCTGACCGTTTGGGCCGGTTTCTTCGTTGTGTTCGCGCTTGCCATGCATGTGCTCAAGAGACGGTTCGCATACGATCTGAATACTCTGGCCGCAGAGACGATGCTGCGCGCGTGGCAGCCGCGCATTGAGCACATCGCGCTGCTGCACGGAGCGGGGCTGAGCGCGGCCGTGGTGCTGACGGCGGGCCATTCTTCCTATGAATTCGAGCTGCTGCTGTATGTGTCGATTGCCAGCATCACCGCATCCAACGCCACCCACCAGAACGCCACGCTGAGCGTCTTCTTGCGTTTCTTCTTCACTGGCTGGATGGCCTGCTCCGCGTTAAGCGTTTGGGCCTTTCCAGCGCAGTGGCCCTATGTGCTCCCTTTGAGTCTGCTGTTCGGTATCGCGGTGTACCGCGATGCCCTGGCCGCCCACCGCTTCTTTGTGGACCAGGTGCGGCTGGAAGAACGCAGCCAGCAGTTGATCGAGCAGCTCCAGACGGCCCGGCAAGGCGCAGAGTTTGCGCTGCAGGAAAAGAACCTCTTCCTATCCACCGCCAGCCACGACCTGCGCCAGCCGATTCACGCCATGTCGTTGCTGGTGGAGGCCATTGCCCAACGCAATCAGGAGCCCGGTCTCAGGCCGCTGCTGGCCGACCTGAAAACCGGCATGGATTCGATGAACTTCATGTTCACCTCCTTGCTCGATCTGACCCGCCTGGAGAACGGCATCGTCGAGCAGCGTGCGGCACCGGTGGCACTCAAAAGCTTGCTGCGGGACACCGCCATTCTGTTCAGGGAGCAGGCGAGCCAGCGCGGTCTGGCGCTGCGCATTCGGCTGCCGCGTCAGGAAGCACACGTGTGGGCAGACCCGAGCCTGCTGCGCCAGGCGCTGGTCAACCTGGTACACAACGCGCTGCGCTACACCCAGCGGGGCGGCATCCTGATCGGCTTGCGGCGGCGCGATGCGCATTGGCAGGTCGAGGTGTGGGACACGGGCGTGGGCATCGCAGAAGCCGACGGGCCACAGATCTTTTCCCCGTACTTCCGCAACCAGCACGCCTGGCGGCTGGACAGTGCAGGGCATGGCCTGGGTCTGGCGGTGGTGGCGCGCTGCGCCAGACTCATGGATGCCCGCTTGGACTTTCAGTCGCACCTTGGGCGAGGATCGCGTTTCTGGCTGCGGCTGCCGGTGCATGCTGCCCCGGTCCATCGGCCTGCGGTGGAGGTGGGGACCTCGATACCGTTGCCTCTGCTGGAAGGCCGTTGCCTGGTGCTCGATGACGACCCTCAGGTGCTCGCGGCCTGGAAAGCTTTGCTGGAAGGGTGGGGCGTGACCGGCCGCTTCGCCACCACAGCCGGGGAAGCGCTGCAACACCTGGACGCCGGCTTTATCCCCGATGCGGTGTTTTGCGACCAGCGACTTCGCTCGGGCGAGAGCGGGTTCGAGATCCTCAAGGCGGTGCTGGCTCGTTGTCCGCAGGCCGGGGGAGCCATGGTCAGCGGGGAGTTTTCGTCACCGGACCTGCAGGAGGCCGAACGCGAGGGCTATCTGGTGCTGTACAAACCCCTCGACCCTGTTGTGCTGCACGCCTTGTTGTTAACCTGGTTCTGATCTGACTGGAGGATCCATGGATGGAGGCAACTGGAAAGAGATGTTTGCGGCCGCTGAAGAGGGCGATCTCGCTTTGGTGAAGTACCACGTCAGCCGGGGTGTCGACATCAACTATTCCCATCCTGAATTTCTGGCCACGCCCCTGGTGGCGACTATCCTCGCTGGACAGGAGGAAGTTGCCCATTTTTTGCTGGCTGCCGGGGCTGACCCAACCCTGCACTCCGAGTTCGACGGCTTGAACCCTGTGCAAGCCGCGCGGCGTGCCGGCTTGCCCACAATAGAAGACAAACTGGTAGCGCTCGGAGCCCAGCCGCTTCCTCCCGTGGTGGCAGGCAAGAGTTGGTTGGGGAGACTGTTTCGCCGGTCTTATTCATGAAGACATCTTTGATCGAAAGGTTCAACTCGAAACCAATGACCTCTCTCAGACTTGTCGGTGCGTGTCTGCTCGCGTTGGCCACCACCTCGAGCCTGGCCTCAGATGCCGGAGAACGCAAGTTCATTTGGAAAGGGATGGGCGAGGGAGAGGTGGTGCCGAAGATCGGCAAGCCGGACCCGAAGCTTTCCTACGAATGGTCAAGGGCCAACCCGAAGAGAAGAGCTGAACCTACTTTCCCCATGCGCGAGACACTCAGGCTATGACGGTCATCACCTTTCATGGGGCATGCTGACACGCGTCCGCAAGACTACGAGGTGATGTGATCGTTCACACCGTGAGGCGGTCACCGAGTCCGCCCACACTCCAGCCAGTCTTCAATCGCCCATGTCCCTTGCTCCAGCCCGATGAGTCAAAAAAGCGGCTTGGAGACCGGTGCGGTATGGGGTGGCCACCACACCGAAGGCCGCAGTCATCCTCGCGCTGCTGAACACATAAGGTCGCTCGAACTGGTACATCATTTCCTGGTTCTCCCGAACGACGGGCTGATGCATCGCCATGATCTTCAAGATCCAGCGTGGCGCCACCTGTAGCCTGAACGGCCCTCCTGTTGCATGGCAGGCAAGGGCGACGAATTCGTTTCCCTTCAGGAGTTCGCCGCTGGTCAATGCGTGCCAGGTATGACCCCAGGCAGTGGGACTGTCGGCCAACATCGCCAGCGAACGAGCAATGTCTGGCAGGTATGAAAACGAATGCACCTGGCCTGGATCACCCAGCCATTGCGGGGTTTTCCCTTGGCGCAGACGATCGAGCACGGCTGCGTCGAAGAACGAATGATTGGGCAAAGCCCCATCGCTCCCGTAAAAATCAGCCGAGCGGACTATCTGCGCCACGATCTGATCGGTTCGCATCGCTGACAGCAGTGTGGTGGCAATCGTGGCACGTACCTCTCCCTTGCGACTGCACGGATTGAAAGGAGTGTGCTCGGTCATCGGACCCTCGACCAGTCCGTACGCATACACGTTGTCCAAGAACACCAGCCGGGCCTTGTGCTGGATGCAGGCTTCAATCACATTGGCCATCACCCTTGGCCATTGCTCCTTCCACGTCCGCGTGTCGTAAGGCAGTCCGGCGACCAGGTAGACAACGTCGCTGCCCTCGACTGCACGAGCAGTCGCGTGAGCGTCCAGCAACTCTGCTGCCATGCAGGAATCAGTGGCGTTCACTTTCCTGGGATAGCGGCTGACTTGGCGAATCTGAATACCGGCAGAAAAGAGCTGCCGCGACAGCGCGACAGCCAGCGGTCCATTGGCCCCAAGGATGGTGTGTAACGTCATGGAAATCATTGAAGCGCAGCACTCGTACCTGCGCGGGTTGGAAAGTCAAACGCGAGCAGCCAGTACTCATTTGCGATGAGACTGAATCTTGCCCAGCCCGGTGCAATCCATGAACCCTCCCCAGGTAGGGAGAGGTTGGGTGATCCGACTGGAGTTGGAGTTGACCCGGTCGCGTGGACGGTTGCTGCAGCTCGCAGCGAGAGCACGCGAGTTTCTGACGATGGCAAGATGAGTTGCCAAGAGCCGGTCGCGTTGCCTGGTACTAGCGCTGGGTCTTCCTTGTGGGGCTCATCGTTGGCGAGTGGCCGCTGCTGGATGTGCAACGGTCGGTCGCCTCGCAGCTACGAATGGCAGATTCCGGCAGCGGCTGAGATCGAGCCCTAGAAACTTGTCCGACCGCAACCAGCCTGGAACCGCCTTTGGATGCGAAGGGCAGTTGAGCAGCGATAGCTGCCGGCTAATAGATGTGGTCGAAGGGCTGCAACCAGCCTTGAACCCACATCCTCCAACGGAGGGCGGCCGTGCAGCGGGAGCGGACGTGCGCAAATACGCCTCGCCAGCGGCATCGCGGGTATGGCCGCCTCTGAACTCACACAGCAACACGAAGCCGCTTGGCCCGTTCTTGGAAGGCCCGCTTACCACCCTCTAGGTGGCGCACACCGCCTCCCTGATCGTCGGCTCCTCCTAGCCTCCTAAGGACTTATCCGTAAATTATGTTGACACTCAACGGCACCTTGCGAAACGCGATGATGGCTGCAGCGAGGTGGTTGAGTGCGAGGAAGC
>JFJP01042864.1_pt1 | contig 10315 bp, 8 predicted proteins | sample 431651 | NCBI WGS metagenome assembly JFJP01 (sample SAMN02602958, study PRJNA72255) | Microbial mat metagenome, whole genome shotgun sequencing project. | biome: fresh water; feature: sink hole; material: water; isolation source: purple microbial (photo- and chemosynthetic) mats found in... | reverse complement strand
TGAGCAACACCAGGTTATGCCCCCAGGGTAATTGTCCAACAGGCTGTTGGACAATTGCGGCATCCGGCCAAGCCTCGGCAAAGGCACGCATGTACATCAGGTTGGCCCGCGAAAACCCCTTCATGTCCGGGAAAGCGGTGCGCAGATCATGCGCCAGCCGCTCGATCACCTTGGCACCCCAGCCTTGTCGGGCTTGCCGTTCAAGAATATCGCGGCCAATCTGCCAATAGAGCAACACAAGTTCGCGATTCACCGCCAGCGCCGCGCGTTGTTGGGCGGTGTGAATACGGGTCTTCAACTCCGCCAGCCAGTCAGCATAACCAGTGGGGGCGATGGTAAGGGCTACCGGGGTATCGGGGGGTTTGTTCATGGCTCTTCTCCCAGCAGCATTGACTCAATGGTGAGGATGGAGACGTCCTGGTCACTGAGCAGATTAATACTGACCTTCTGCCGATTATTAAGGGTGTTAAAGAGATCGGTGATGATCCGTTCCGGCTGGTCCACACCCAGGAGAGAAAAACGGCCCTGTTTTTCCTGCACACCAAGCAGGAAAATGCCGCCACGGCTGTTGGCAAAGGCGCTGTATGTCGGCCAGAAGTCCGCAGGTAGCTGTCCTCTACCGCCCTGTCCTGCTGCCAGTTTGCATTCCAGACCAAGGGTCTCAGAAAGGGTGGCAATGTCTTCAAGAGTTTGAATATTGGTCATACAGGCTCCTTGATTGAGATATGGGCACATTCTGAGCCAGCCCTGACCATGGGTTGCGTGACTCTCTATTTGCGTTTTTGGCCTTAAAAAGGTCATTATAGCCCCGAAAAACAACTATTCTCGACAATGATTACCAATAGTTATAGTTAGTTGGCGTGGCCCGACCCCATCTCTAATTCTTACACCTGCACCATGACGGCATTAAGCAAGTCGGTCTGTTTACCGGCTGTGGCATAGATCTGCTTTTCCAATTGATCGCAGAGGGTCATGAGCTGGTCGATTTTGGCGACAATGCGCTGTTGTTCGGGGAGAGGGGGAAGGGGAAACGTGTATAACCTCACGCTGTTTGCAGACAAATTGGGTTGAGCAGAGCCGTTATCAAACCGAAAAATTTGACTTCTTCCTGTCGGACTGACCAAATAACGATAAATGAATTCTTTAGACACAGGTTCAACGGGACGTATTATCATCAAAGAAGATGCAATAGCTCCTTCATCATATGGGTCAACGATTGCTGTTTTCCCAAAGGTTGCCCCACGCAGACAATAGACCAAATCACCCTTTTGAATTTTTCCGCCTCGGAGCGAGTTAAATTTATCGCGGGTTATAAAATTCATCTCTGACAGTGTCAGGGTTCCATCACGCTCAATGTGTCCAGTATTAATCCAGGGAATTCCTTCGCTAACGTATTCTTCTTTATTGGGGTAGTTTTTACCTCTATCACCATTTATAAACTCTGAAATAAACCCTAATCGCACCCACTCCCACCCTTCGGGCAACCGATAAGGCGCCTCCTTCGGTTTGATCTCCGGCAGGGGCTTGGCCTTTTTGATTTTCCCTTCCTTTACCAGCCGCTGTTTCTCCGCCTCAATCTCCTTGAGCAGGGTGCTGGCGGGTGGGTCGTTGGGGTCTTGGGGGACGAGTTTGCCCATGACGGCGAGCTGGAGGATGGTCTTGCGCAGTTCGGCGACATTTTCCTTGACCGAATAGAGTCGGCCGAAGTGGCGGGTGATAAACTGCCAGGCCTCGGCAAAGCTGTCGCGCTCCTGGGCAGCCAGCAGGCGGTTGAGAGCTGCGGTGTGGACGGCCAGCCGTTTCTGCTCGTGCTCGGCGCGCAGTTTTTCCAACTCATCGCAGCGGGCCATGAGTTGGTCGATTTTGGCAACGATGCGATGTTGTTCAGGAGTTGGTGGTAATGGAACAAGTTTTTCGTTGAGCACCTTAAAGTGACGTGCATATCCACGATCAGCAAGATCATATGATTGGATTAAACGGTACAAGAATCTTGGAAAAATACCATCGTATGAACATAGAACCTTTACTCCGTCTGCACCGATAACAAAGTTGAAATCGACAAATTTTATGTTTTTCGTATGGTCACCAAATACCAAAACTGGCCTATCTATTTCAAGAAGCTTGTCCTTGCCATCATAATAAGCAGATACAAACGCCTTACCTTGGTCGATCACAGGAAAAAGGCCAGATTCTAAGTAATCTTTAGTTTGAATTTGGTTTCCTTTATTTCCAACTCCGTAATAGCAATCAGGGAGCCGCACCCACTCCCACCCCTCCGGCAGTTGATATGGCACTTCCTCCGCCTTAATCTCCGGCAGGGGCTTGGGCGCTTTGACCTTCCCTTCCTTCACCAGCCGCCGCTTCTCCGCCTCGATCTCCTTCAGCAGCTCGCTGGCCGGTTGATCCTTTGGGTCCTGATTCACCAGCTTTCCCTGCATGGCCAAGGACAGGATTAACTTCCGCAGCTTCTTGACGCCGTCAGGCGCGGCAAAGGCGGTGTCGAAGTGTTTCTCCAGCAGCTCCACGATTCCTTTATTCATGGCTGCCATCCACTACTTCCCAGCAACCGCCTTTATCTGGCCCCACCCTCCGCAAAACACCTCTGTTTTTTAAGGTCTTGATATTCTTATCGACAGCTGTGGTGCTGATGCCGATCCGCTCAGCTAGTTCACGTTTGGAGATGTGGGGGTTCTCGGTAATCAGTAACAGAATTTGACGTTGGCTTTCTACCAACCCATCTACCAACCCATCTACCAACCCAGCCTGGTTTCCTGACCGGGAACCGACCTGCTGTTTCTCAAGGACAATCGGCCTGGCCAGAAAAACGGTGAAGCGCAGACGCATACCGATTTCCTGAACCAACGGTTCCGGCAGGCCCATTTCCCGGCTTTGGTGCAGGATATTGCGCACGCCGCTGCCCCATTGCTCAATGAGTTTCAGTTCACGGAAAACGCGGGCAATGACGGGATTGCGGATCTTGGAAACTCCACTCTTCATATCCTCAATGGTCATCCCTGGTAACAGGATGCCGGGATTTTCGACCTCGATGCGGTCGTCAAAGAAAGCGATGCGGATCGGGGCGCCGCGCTGGGAGTAATCGGTATGAACCAGAGCATTGATGACCACTTCGCGCAGGACCGAGAGGGGAATACTCCAGACGTCCTTGCGCTGAATTTCGGAAAAATCGGCCCCGCGCATGGCGTGCTTTTTGAGAAATAACATGATGCTTTCCACGGCCTGGGGCAACGGTTCGTCCAATTCGATGTGATCGAAGATGTCGGTCTTGTCGGAGCCGATGAAACGCCCGCACTGCACCCAGGCGTCGGGGAAATGAAAGATGCGTTCCCTGCCGAACAGGATCATCGCCCCCTTGGTGGGAGCCAATCGCCCTTGTTCACTGCGGAGCAACTTGAGGGTGATTAACTCCTGTTCGTCAAGTTCACGTTTTCCTGCAAATGCTCTGCGGGCGGCCTTGAGGTCTAAATCGTCTCTTGAGAGTTCTGGAAGTGGCATTTCGTCGAACGAAACGCCCTCGGCAGAACGTCGCAGTTCACCGATCAGTTCGCGGTCTGCCTGCCGGTTGGTGGAACCGAGCCGAACATAGACGCCGTTTTCCGGGCCTTCCGACTGCAAGAAATGGGGCCGGGAATTGCTGGGGAAGACTTCGACAATCAGCAGCGTTCTGTTATCCACTGTGGTCATTTCAATATTGGGGACCAGGCGGGGACTGATGGAGTCGGCAATCAGATTGCACAGCCGTTCCTCATCGTCGAGCGGAAAGTCGACACCGATCACCTGTCGCGTCTTATCTTCCACTCCGATTATCAGCTTGCCTCCCGCTGTATTGGCAAAGGCGACAAGGGTCTTGAGCAGCCCTTTGGAGGATGACAGATCCCGCTTGAATTCCAGAGTTTTGCCCTCGTTAAGAGAGAGCAAGGCTTCGCCATTCATTGAGTTCCCCCCAACGCCGCCATCAACTCGGTCTTCAACGCGTTCTGCGCCGTTTCGAGCTGACGGGTGATCTCCAGATACTCCTGCATCAGTTCGTCCGGGTCACGATGGTTCACTTCGATTTCATGGGGATTTTTGCAGTCGAGATTGTAGTTGCGCGCCGCAAGCTCCTGTGCGGAGAGCTTCCAAGCGTGTTCCGTGGTTTTGCGCCCTTTTCTTGCCACACCGCCCCACCATGTTTTTTCCAGATCGAATTCCTGGATGGTCAGGGGATTCCTTCGCGAATAGGATTTATAGCCTTCAGGGTAGGGATGCTCAAAGAACCAGACATCCTTAGTGGGACCGCCCTTTTCAAAAAACAGGATATTGGTATTGATGCTGGTGTAGGGGCTGAACACGCCCTTGGGCAAGCGGACGATGGTGTGCAGGTTGAACTCTTCCAGCAGTTCGCGCTTGAGGGTGGTTTTGACTCCTTCGCCGAACAGAAATCCGTCCGGCAGGACCACGGCAGCGCGGCCCGTGTCGAATTTGAGCAGGTGCATGATCAGCGCCATGAATAGGTCGGCGGTTTCACGGGTCTGGTACTTTTTCAGGAAATTCGATTCAATGCCATCCTCTTCCATACCACCAAAAGGCGGGTTGGTGATGACGATGTCCACCCGTTCCTTCGGGGTGTAACTCTGAAGCTGCCGACTCAGGGTGTTATCGTGGCGAATGTTGGTGGGAACGTCAATGCCGTGCAGCATCATGTTGGTCATGGCCAGCATGTGCGGCATAGGTTTTTTCTCCACTCCGTTGATACTGGCCTGTAGAGTCTCTTTGTCCAAGGATGTTCTTACTTGTTGTTCCAGATGTTCAATGGCACAGGTGAGAAAACCGCCGGTACCGCAGGCCGGATCAAGAATCTTTTCGCCAAGCTGCGGATTGATGATATCCACCATGAACTGAGTAACGGCGCGGGGAGTATAGTACTCGCCGGCATTGCCGGCTGACTGGAGATCGGCGAGGATCTTTTCATAAATATCATTGAACAGGTGGCGGTCGCTGGAGGAGTTGAAATCGACATCTTTCTCAATGGTGTTAATCACCTGGCGCAGCAAATGCCCGGACTTCATGTAGTTATAGGCGTCCTCAAAGACAGCGCCGACCACCCGGCCGTAATTGGAAACGCCAGCCTTGGTCGCCAATTGCTTGAGCGCCGGAAACAGTTCGTTATTGACGAACACAATTAAATCTTCGCCGGTTTCTCCTTCAGAATTTTTTGCCCAGTTAGACCAACGGAAGCGGTTTGGCAGCGGCGATTTATAGTCCTGCACAGTGAGCTGCCATTCCTGTTCCTTATCGTCGAAGATTTTCAGAAAGAGCAGCCAGACGATCTGGCTGATGCGCTGGGCGTCGCCATCAACGCCCACGTCCTTGCGCATGATGTCCTGAATTGTTTTGACCAAGTTTCCTATCGACATGGGTTTCGTTCCAGTAATTTTGTATTATGCGTTGTAAAGCGCCTGTTCCAGTTCACGCACGGCTTGCTGGTATTGATCCAGCCCACCAAAGGCCCGGATGATTTCCATGGGCGTGCCGAATTCATTAAAAGGCGAGATCGTGAGGATCTGCGTCTCTTCGATCTGCCCCACCCCTTCATCGGCATATTTGTCGAGCAGTGCCGCAAGCACTCTTTGCGCCTGCTCCCCGTAGCGGCTGAAGTAGTTGCGTTTTTTGACCTGTGCCGCGCGCTCCTTGCGGGTAAGTGGCGGCTTGTCCCAGGCCACATGGCAGACGAGGTCGAAGGGGTCGCAATCTCGGCCGATTTCCTCGGCCAGGGCGTCAAAGAAAACACCCTCATTGGCCAGTTCTTCGATGATAGCTTGTTTTTTGTCAGCACTACTCCAGCGCCGCAGGAAGTCATCCAAGGATGCAAACTCCTTCACCAGGGTTTTGCGGGTGTAGTCCTTCAGTGACTCGGTGATCAGTTTGCCGCCCGCATCAAAATACTGAACCCGCTCGGCAGCCACCCTGACCTCGACATCGGCAACAATATAGCGGCGTACGCCAAAGCCTTCTCCGTCAGTGCCGGGTTCGGCAACACCGGTCCACTCGTTGCCTTCTCCCGGTTCCGGGTAAGTATAACCATCGTCAGACATGCCATCTTCCGGCTCATCGGGTGGCACTGGCGAATCATCAGGATGGGCCGGAATGTAAATCTGAACCGGGTCACCATCGAAATCAGGATCAGCGAAAAGTTCGGTGGCCTTCTTGAAATCGATGATGGTGAAGTAGAACTTGCCATAATCTTCGTTGATGCGAGTGCCGCGCCCGATGATCTGCTTAAATTCGGTCATCGACTGAATTCGCTGGTCGAGCACGATCAGCTTGCAGGTCTGGGCGTCGATGCCGGTGGACATCAGCTTGGAGGTAGTGGCGATTACCGGGTATCTGGACTCCGGGAAAATGAAGTTGTCGAGCTCCGCTTTTCCCTCTTCGTTATCACCGGTTATGCGCATGACGTACTTGGCGTTTTGAGCGACCAAATCGCCGTTCTCGTTGACCAAGGCCTGCCGCATCCGCTCGGCGTGATCGATATTGTCGCAGAATACGATGGACTTGTCGAAACGATTGGTCTGCTTGAGAAACTCACTAATCTTTTTGGCCACCAATTGGGTCCGTTTTTCCAATACCAGATTTTTATCGAAGTCCTTCTGATTGTAGATGCGGTCTTCGATCTCGTTGCCGTTCTTATCCACCATGCCCTTGTCGGGACGCCAACCGGTAAGATCCTTGTCGAGGTCGATGCGCACCACCTTGTAGGGAGCAAGAAAGCCGTCGTCTATGCCCTGCCGGAGCGAGTAGGTGTAGATCGGCTCATGGAAATAATCAATATTGGATACTTCTTTTGTTTCCTTGGGGGTCGCGGTCAGGCCGATCTGGGTGGCCGAGGAGAAATAGTCAAGGATCTGCCGCCACGCCGAATCGTCTGCCGCACTGCCCCGATGACACTCATCCACCACAATCAGATCGAAGAAATCTGGGCTGAACTGCTTGTAAATGTTCTGGGACTCTTCCGTGCCGGTCACGGCCTGATACAGCGAGAGATAAATCTCAAAAGCCTTATTCGCCTGCCGCTTCTGGATCTTGGTCATCGCCGCCCCAAAGGGCTTGAAATCGTTGGTCATGGTCTGATCGACCAGGATGTTCCTGTCGGCGAGAAACAGGATACGTTTTTTTGTCTTGGACTTCCAGAGCCGCCAGATGATCTGGAAAGCCGTATAGGTCTTACCGGTACCGGTGGCCATCACCAGCAGAATGCGATTCTGGCCCTGCGAAATCGCCTCGATGGTCTTGTTGATGGCCAGGATCTGGTAGTAACGGGGCGTTTTATTGCTGCCGTCGCTGTAGTAATCCTGGATGACCAGATTGCTCTGCTGCTCAGTTAAACCTTTGTGGGTACACAACCACTGCCAAAGGATTTCGGCAGTCGGAAATTCATTGAGGGTAAGTTCGCGCTCGATGATGCCGTCTGCGGCAAGCTTGTTATGAAACAGAAAGCCATCTCCGTTAGAGCTGAAGACAAACGGGACCTGTAACAGGTCGGCATACCCCAAGCCTTGTTGCATACCATCACCAACGGAGTGTTTATTGTCCTTAGCCTCGATGACGGCAATGGGAATATTGGGCTTATAGAACAGGACATAATCAACCCGTTTATGTTTGGCGCGGGTGTGAAGCTTGCCACGAACGATAATTCGCCCTTTGGTCAAGGGAAATTCTTCACGGATCTGGGTGGCGATATCCCAACCGGCCTGTTCTAAGGCTGGGGTGATGAATTTCGTACAGATGTCGCGTTCTGAGAGGTTTTTTTTATTCATCAATCAATTACAGGGGCATTGTGTTTGCTTGATGACAACCAGAGGCCAGTCATCAATAGTGGATACCAAAACAGTCGTACTATTCTTTGCTATTTATAAAACCGGCATTTAAATGCCACCTGAGAAAATCAGCAAAGTTGTTTCAGTATTACCTAACGGTTATAAAGAATCCCAATGTTTTCCGCAATTGTTCAAATCACTTCCTGGCGAACCGGGCCCTATTGACGTCCTCAACAAACACGCCGATTAGCGGCAATAGAGTCACGAAGGATCATCTTGTGTCGGCCGACAAAGAGCAATCAACAAGGCCAGGATCACCAGCCCGTTATCATTGGTGCCGGATTGTTCGAGCAGGTTGTTCTCTTTCAGGAACAGCAGGAAGAAAAAGGCGCCAACTGCCCGGATTCCTCTCCCCGCACCTGGAGATCGCCCTTGAGCGCCTTGATGGATTTTTCGGTCTAGCTATAATCAAGTGATGGTTTGGGTGGATGGCGGGAGATAACGGATTGATCTCTTTAAAAGAGTTCAACCATTTGGACCTGACGCAACCAAGCCGTCTCCTTCCCGAGGTGGACTTCAAGCAGGCTGCTGCCCGCCATCGGTCTGGCAGATGATTATTTCACCCTGTTCATTCTTTATGCAACGCCACAGTGTCGCAGGTTTGAAGAAAAAAAATTAGTTCTCACAGCAGGTTATGGGCTGCCATGCATCAAATCCTGCGACACAGTGGACCATTGCCGGCTACCAGATCCAACCCCGATGAACGGGATAAGTGCCTTACAGGTTATTTTCGGATAAAAAAACAAGAAAATAATCTGTCAGGCACTAACGATCCGACTTTAGTCAGTCTCAAAAAAATCTTCTTTAGCGGCACCACATTTAGGACAGACCCAGTTTTCCGGAACATTTTCCCACGGGGTACCAGCCTCAACTCCATGCTCATAATCTCCTTCTTCAGGATCATAAATATAGCCGCAAGGGCATTCCCATTTCTGCATGACACGCCTCCTTTTGAAAATAGTTGAATAAATCCAATCTTGCTTACTACTCACAACATCTTGACCACGACATGTCAAGAAGATGGCAGCTCAACAAATGATCCCGTCAGCTCTTCAAGGATATTGAAAAGCTGGCTTTTGTATCCCATGGCCATGGCAAGATTTAAAGCGCCATGGATAAGAATGTCAACCATCCTTTGTGCAAAATCACCCGTTTTTTTACTTGTTCGATTTCTTTTCCATTACAGCCTGGGACCAGGACAGGGCGGCCATGGCCTGGGGAAATCCTATCGTTGTAATCAGAAGCAGCAGGGTGTGAGAGATCTCTTCGGGACTTGCTCCCACCTCCAATGCCCTGCGGGTATGGGAACATACCGATCCTTCCGACTGCATCGTGGCTGCAGCCGCTAACTGAACCAGATGAGTGGTCTTCTCGTCGAGGGGGCCGGCTGTGCGCAGAGTTGTGCCGAGAGCTGCAGCGGCACTCATAACCTCCGGAAACTGTTTGCTCACTATCTTGTAAAACGACGGATTTTTTTTCTCAGACATTGGATGTCTCCTTATACGAGGTTTTGTAAGGTGGATAGCCTGAAAGGATTTTCAGCCCCCAACCATACTTAAAGTAGCACTTCCTGGATTTTCCTGACCTGCCTTACTTGATATTACTCATCCTCAAGGAAAACCAAAAGGGAAAGGGATCAGGTTATTCTATATCACCGGCAAGAAGACTATATCACCGGCAAGAAGATTCATAATCAGCCTGATCATCAGCTCCTTCTGCCGTGGGTCGCTTTCGGCAATCAACAAGGCCAGGGCCACCAGGGCCGTTGCAGAATCCGGGACAGCAGGGCCACCGCCTGTTCCATGTCGGCGAGACCATTTTCCGCCAGCCGCTTATGGTTGAGACTGTAGCCATTGAGCAGATGATCCTTCAGGACTGAGGTCGCCCAGATGCGGAACCGGGTGCCGCGTGGCGACTTAACCCGATAGCCGACTGAGATGATGACATCGAGGTTGTAAGAATTTGTCTCATAGGCCTTACCGTCGCCGGCAGTTGTCCGGGATTTCCGGACAACTGCGTTTTCAACAAGCTCACCTTCTTTAAAAACGTTGCGGATATGTTCGGAAATAGTCCTTTTATCCCGAACAAACAGCGCCGTCATTTGCGCCTGAGTAAGTCAGACCGTGTCTTCAGTCAGGTGCACGTCCAGCTGGGCCTGACCATCATTTGACCGGTAAATGATCACTTCCCCCCTGCTCGTTCTTCATGCCGCGCCTCGATATCGAAGGTTCACAAACATCACCACAACACAATCACCTTTTTCCCATCCTGCATGGCGGCGCGAATCTTTTCCATATGACGCAGGGCGGCAATTTCCCGCTCAATGTCGCCCGGACGGGCAGACAGTTTATCCGCAAGCCCGGCCTGGCTCAATCCTCCTGATTTCTGTATCAAATCAAGGATCTTCTGCTGAAGGCTGCCGCCATGTTCGGTGGTATCGC
>JFJP01041013.1_pt1 | contig 10315 bp, 8 predicted proteins | sample 431651 | NCBI WGS metagenome assembly JFJP01 (sample SAMN02602958, study PRJNA72255) | Microbial mat metagenome, whole genome shotgun sequencing project. | biome: fresh water; feature: sink hole; material: water; isolation source: purple microbial (photo- and chemosynthetic) mats found in... | reverse complement strand
CTTCGTAATACCGATTTGAAATACAGTCAATCAAATATAATTGCAGCAACTACTTATGCTTTTTTGGCTGGCAGCGACATTCTACTTAAGAATTTTAATATTTCACAAAGGTATAGTTTGCAAACCAAAGCAGGAGTGGCTCTCAATTTCCTATTAACGATGAATGGTGCAAGTATGCCAACCTCAACAAATATTGCAGGTATGGTAGATACTCTTTGGGTGAACGACACAATTATTAACATTCGCAGAGGTGGATTAGCTATTTCAGTTAATTTTGACATATTATTGTCAATACTCCGTTAAACTTTCAAACTGTTTAAATTGTAAAAAAAAAATATGTAAATAATTAATAAAAAAGTTGCATATATCATTGTATTTCAGTAACTTAGCTGGTTATACCTAATTATAACTAACTATGAAACAAGCAGTTACTGAGAATTACAAAGCGTTGATAAACAACGCATTAGCAAATTTATTTCATTTGAATAAATGGAGAAAAGATTTTATTATTGATATTTTCATTCTTTTTTTATCAATTAAAGGTCGAATTAATTTTATGCAACTTGGTAGATACGGCAAATATGGCGAACAGCGATATAGGCAACAATTTGAACAAAATTTTGATTTTTTTAACTTCAATATCGAACTTGTAATACCAAAAGCAAGTAAGCACTGTATTCTTGGTTTCGACCCCAGTTATATCCCCAAATCAGGAAAGGGTACTTATGGAGCCAGTATGTTTTGGTCCGGTTGTGCCCAAAAAGCAAGATGGGGTCTCGAAATTTGTGGGATCGCAGTTTTAGATATTGATAACCACACGGCATTTCATCTCGAAGCTGTGCAAACACCTGACAAACAGACACTTGAATCAAAATCTTTTACGCTCTTGGACTTTTATGCTTCTATATTTACTGAGCGAGACCAGACTTTGCTGAAAATTTCTAAATACGTTGCTGCTGATGCGTATTTTTCAAAAAAACCTTTTCTTGATAAATTATCATCATCTAATTTACACTTAATCAGTCGTTTACGTTCTGATTCTGATCTTCGTTATTTATACAAAGGTGAACCAACCGGCAAACAAGGGCGACCTAAAAAGTACGATGGTAAAGTAAAATTCAAAGAACTTGATTTGAATTATTTTGATATCATTGAGCAAAATTCTGAACATACATTGTATTGTGCAATCGTGAATTGCAAAGCGTTTGAACGTAACATAAAGTTAGTTATTATGGTGAACTCCAAAGGTAAGTACCAACTCTATTTTTCCGATGATTTGGAATTGGATGGTAATTTGATTTATCTGTATTACCACAATCGTTTTCAGATTGAGTTTTTGTATCGTGATGGAAAACAACATACAGGCTTAAATGATTGTCAAGCAAGAAATGAAAACAAACTGAATTTTCATTTTAATGCTTCGCTAACTTCTATCAATATAGCTAAGATTGCACATTGGCTATCAATCGAAAAAGAACAACGTGGAGCATTCTCTATGGCTGATATTAAAACAGTGAATCACAATATCTTACTACTCGAACGATTTATTGAAGTGTTCGCTGTTGACGCGGACTCTTTAAAAAATACTGATACTCTCAAAGAACTTATATATTTCGGCAAAATTGCCGCTTAAAATTTAACGGAGTATTGCGATAATAAACAACCATCGTATAATGAATGGATTAATGATATTGTAAGAAAACATTTAGCGAATATATTTTTGAAATGTTGTGGTTATTGTGGTCGTTATATTGGCTACGAAGAAGGAACAGATAAGATTATTTTTTATGGACAAGTTGACCATTTAATTTCAAAGAGTAAAAGTGCAGAACACGTTTATAAATGGGAGAATTATATTTGGGCTTGCACAAGTTGTAACAAAAAGAAATTAGAAAAAGGATATAATTCCGATAAAAAAGAAATAACTATTCTAAATCCCTGTGATTCAAATGAAATGAAATTCGTTGATTACAAAAAAGGAAATTATTTTATCAATTGTAAAGATGATAAATTAAAAAACAAGTTAGATGCAAAATTATCTGTAACAGAAGATTCTACGCTATTAAATTATGAAGTTTATATAAAACAAAGAAATACATTAGAAACCGAAATTAAAACCACAACAGAAGCATTGGTAACTGAAAAAGATAAGTTGGGAAAAGGAATACCTGATAGCTATAATGAAAAACTGAATGATTTTATTGATAAAATTAAAAACAGTGATTACAAACTTTTAATTAGCGATGTCTTTTATAAAGATTATATTGAAAGATTGGAAATAATTGAACCACAAATCAATAAACAAAATTTAGGATTGGAGTTGTAACGCAGAAGATTTCGGAATAAACTAAATTATTATTGAACCAACTACCCGAATTGCCTATCATTGCTCAATCGGCGTATGCAACCGACAACAATACCGCTAAATTTATTGAAAGCGGTTTCGACACTTATATTTGTAAATCCATTCAATTGGATATTCTCTATTCTACAATTGATAAATTTGTAAACCGATAACATATTGAATAATAGAATAATTGGAGTAGATGTAGCACGTGCCATTTCGATAATAGGAATGATAATTGTAAATTTTAAATTGGTTATTGGTGGGCAAGGCACAAAATGGATGGAAAATTTTGCCAATTTTTTTGACGGCAAGGCTTCTGCTACTTTCGTAACCTTGGCAGGCGTTGGTATTGCCCTAATGACAAGTTCTGCCATTCGGAACAACGATGTTGAAAAACGTAGAAAGATTAAATTTCAAATATTAAAAAGAAGTCTTTTTTTATTCGTTTTTGGACTTTCTTATTTTCTTATTTGGCCCGCTGATATTTTGCACTATTATGCAATTTATATGACTATACTTTTGTTGTTTCTAAATGCCTCAAATAGAACACTATTGCTCATATCTGGTTTTATTATCCTACTTTTTCCAATTCTATTAACCGTTTTGGATTATGAAACAGCTTGGAATTTCGAAACCTTCGCATACAACGACTTTTGGACTCCAAAAGGCTTTTTAAGAAACGCTTTTTTTAATGGCTTCCATCCTGTAATTCCTTGGTTGGCTTTCATGCTACTTGGATATTGGTTCGGGCGACAGGATTTAACGAATGAAAAATTTTTAAAAAAGTCATTATTATTCAGCCTTCTTCTATTTTTATCCCTGCAAATTATTTCATTTGCCATTATTGAAATTCTATCCAACGGACAACCACAATCTAAAGAATTACTTACTCAAATTTTAGGTGTAGAGCCAATGCCACCTTTGCCAATTTATATGCTTACTGGTTGTAGTTTTTCTTTTGCTATAATTTCATTTAGCATCTTAGTTTCCAGTAGTTTTGAAACCAATTTTATTATTCAGTCTTTGCATAAGACTGGTCAATTGGCTTTGACATTTTATTTGGCACACGTAATTATTGGAATGGGAATTATTGAAGCAATTAGTCCGCTAAAAATGGGAAAATACCCCATTGACTTTACTTTACCGTATGCTTTTTTGTTTAGTATTTCATGCGTAGTGTTTGCCGTAATTTGGAAAAAGTACAAAAAAACGGGACCATTTGAATGGTTTATGAGAAAATTAACAGACTAAAACATATAAAAAAGTCGAAATAAAAAAATATTAATTCATTGATTTAGTGGGGATAGCACCAAGTAGTGTATGATATGCTTCTATTTCTCATTATTCTAATCGAATATACAAACCTAAATCCATATAAAATAAACGAATAGTATGCTTATATTGCAGCTAAATATGACGAAAGTATTGACTATCAAAGAAATCGTTTTTTTTAATTTTGATTGGCTAAAATCGTCCATAAATTTGTTGGTCATAACTATCGGTTTTTTAACGGAGAAGTTAATAATTTTTCGTACACGGACAGAGATTGACCTTTAGGTCGGTAATATATTGATGGTTTCGCTCTAAGCGAAGCCATCAATGTGCTTAGAGCGAAGCCATCAATAAGAAATAAGCCTTTGAAATAAAATACGATACAAAAAATTGATAATACCAACGTAAAGTGCTTGCCTACAAAGCAGATTTTTTGTATATTTGCACAAATGTAACTAAAAGCGTGTAACGATGAAAAAATTATTCAAAGAAGCATTACTTGAATTTGATAAAGTGAAAGCAGAAGAGATTATAAAAGAGTATCGTAAATCAACTCCTGAGGTGGAAAAGGTTTTTTTGCTCATCTCAGAAACACTTACCGAACTGGGCGATGAGTGGGCTGAGTGCGAAATTGCATTATCGCAAATTTATATGACGAGCCGTATCTGCGAAGAAATGATTGAAAAACAATTTTCGGGCATCTTACATTCTGACAATCAGGAAAGTAACATTGCCATTGCCACTTTCATGGATTACCATATTTTGGGAAAAAAAATTGTACACTCAACATTACTGTCTTGCGGTTTTAGTATTTTAGATTTTGGTAGTGTGGCTTCTCCCGCTCAATTGGTGGAAAAAACAATCGAAAACAATATTGATATTCTGTTGATTTCTACGTTGATGTATCATTCGGCGTTAAAAATTAAAGACGCAAAAGAATTGTTTATCAAAGAAAACATTCCTGTTAAAATTTTGGTGGGGGGTGCGCCATTTATTTTCGATAACGAATTATGGAAAACAGTGGGTGCCGACAGCATGGGCTATTCTGCAACCGATGCAATTTCTATTATCAATCAATGGCTTAGGAGAAATTAAAAATGGAAACAACAAGTTCATTACAGCGAGTTTTAACAGCTCTTTCGCAAAAAGAACCCGACCGAGTTCCTTTGCTATTGCTTTTTTCGTTTTACGGTGCAAAAGAATTAGGAATTTCGATACCCGATTTCTTTTCGAACCCCGACAATATGGTTGAAGCCCAAATAAAATTGCAAAAGAAATTCAAAAACGATTGTTTGTATGGTTTTTCGTATGCTTCACTCGAATTGGAAGCATTTGGTGGTGGTACACGCTTTTCGGAAGCCGGACCTCCCAATGCAGATATGCCAATTATCGAAAAATTCAGTCAAATTACCACCCTAAAAGCTCCCGTAGTAAGCGAAACCCAATGTTTGCATAATGTATTGAAAGCCATTTCGTTAATGAAAAAAGAAGTAGGCGATTCCATTCCTATCATTGGCGTGGTGATGTCGCCGTTTTCGTTGCCGGTGATGCAATTGGGTTTCGATAAATATTTCGACCTGATGCACTTTCACAAAGAATTGTTCGATACACTAATGGAGGTAAACGAGCAATTTTGTGTTGATTGGGCAAACGCACAACTGCAAGCCGGAGCAACTGCCATTTGCTATTTCGACCCCGTATCTTCTTCCACCAATATTCCGCCACACTTGTACCGCGCAACGGGTTTTGAAATTGCCAAACGAACCATTGCAAAAATTAACGGTGCAACCGCTACGCACTTGGCATCGGGCAGATGCCTACCCATAGTGAACGATTTGGCTCAAACCGGAACTGCCATTGTTGGGGTGAGTTCGTTGGAAGATATTGGCGAAGTAAAAAACGAATGTAAGGGAAGATTGTCGGTTTTGGGAAATCTGAACGGAGTGGAAATGTGCCGATGGACAGAAGAGCAAGCCACAAACGAAGTGCAGAAAATTATTCAGAAAGCAGCAAAAAATGGTGGGCTTTTGTTGGGCGACAATCACGGTGAAATTCCGTATCAGGTTGACGAAAAAATACTCTACGCCATTTCAAACGCAGTAGAAAAGTTTGGACATTACCCCATCAAAATGGATGAAAAAGAATGAAAACCGGATTCATCGTATGTAGTTCGTATTCAAGAGAATTGAAATTTGTTATCGAAAAATTAAAATTAACAGATATTGAAATTTCAGTGATTCCGTCCACCTGTGGAAATTCTACTGCTGATGAACGTGCTTTTTTTTCGCGACACAAAGAAGAATTACAAAAGCACGTTCAACATACAAATATATTAATGTCGAGCAATTGTACTCATTGCGAGCGAAAATCCAGCGAAAATAGCCATCAGCATTTTGTGTGTCCCTCTTTTTGCTTAGAAAATCTTGTGCCGGTTCAGCTTCTAAATCATTTCATCGAAAACAAATCGTATATCATTACCATTGGTTGGCTTTTGCAGTGGGAGCATACCATTATTCACCGTTGGAAATTTACCAAAGAAATTGCCACCCAGTTTTTCAACGATGTAGCAAAACAAGTACTGATAATTGATACAGGTGTTTACGGTGATTTTCAAAAACAATTAATCGAATTTACCGAATATGTTGGGTTGAAATATTCAATATTGCCTATTGGAATTGATTTTTTTGAAAAAAATATCGAAAGCATTTTATACAAACATCATCAGCATCGCATTTCGGTTGAATATGCCAAATACAAAAAAGAAGTAAGTCAAAAGCTTTCTGAATATGCAATGACATTCGATTTAATTCCTTCTTTATCAAAAATAATTTCAGAAAAAAAGGTAATCGAAAAAATTATTGAATTATATACCATTTTGTTTGCCCCCGAAAAAATTGCGTATTTAAAAATTGATGAAATTGGAGAAGCCACCGTTGTACAATCCGATTTTGCAAACCACAGTAAAAAACAGTTATTATCTATCTGTAATTTTGAAGGAGAATACTCAATTACAGACGATAAACAAGGCTTTATCACCAAAATAAATTACAACGGCAAAATGTATGGATTTATATGGGCTGAAAATATTCTTTTTCCTGAACATCTAACCCGATATATAAATTTAGCCATTTCGCTGGTTTCATTTTTTGGATTACTTATTTCCAATTCGCGTCAGTTTGAAGAATTAGAACACACTAAAAATTGTGCAGAGGAGGGCAAAATAGAATTTCAATCTTTATCGGAAAAATACAAAGAGATGAACCAGAAATTAAATGCCATAAACCAAGAATATGCTTCTTTGCTGGAAGAACAAAAACAAAATATTGAAGAAATTACCGTTCTGAACGAAAGTTTGGTTGAAAAGAATGAAACATTAGATGAATTAAACGCCACAAAAGATAAATTCTTTTCGATTATAGCACACGATTTAAAAAATCCATTCAATTCGCTGCTCGGTTTTACCCGCTTACTCATAAAAAATGCGCATAAATATACTCCCGAAAAAGTACTGGAATTTGCTCAAATGATGAATGATACCACAAAAGAAACATATAGTTTGCTCGAAAATTTATTGGAATGGTCGCGCTTGCAGCGGGGAACTCTAACTCCAACTTTCGACAAAATAAAACCATCGGAAGTAATTCATCAAGCAATTTCGTTGTGCAAACAAATGTCGAACTCAAAACAAATTGAACTACAATTGGATATGCTTTGCGATGAGCACATTTCTGCCGACAACGAAATGCTAAAAACAGTATTACGAAACTTACTTACAAACGCAATAAAATTTACAAACCACTCAGGCAGAGTTTGCATCGAAACCCAAAAAGAGGGGAAAAATATCCTATTTATTGTATCCGACAACGGTATTGGTATAGAACCCGAACATATTGGTACTCTGTTTAAAATTGATAGCAAATTATCGAAAGCCGGAACCGCCAACGAAAAGGGAACTGGCTTAGGGTTAATCCTTTGCAAAGAATTTATTGAAAAACACAACGGAAAAATTTGGGTAGAAAGTCAAATCGGAAAGGGCAGTAGCTTTAAGTTTTCGATACCATGCCAACCCAATGAAAAAGAAGGATATAGGTAAAGTGGCTCAAGAATTATCGAATTGTTCAACAATAAATCGAAAACTGACATTGGGGTATGCCTGTTTTTGATTTTCAATTTCAAGATAAAATTTTCTTCTTCCTGCACAAAGGCTTGGGTTGTTCATTGCCAAATAGTCAATTGTTTCGTTTGCCCGCGCAAAATCCGAAATAGCAATAATTTCGCCTGTATCTTGTTCAAAATAAAAGTATTTGCCGAAATCATACCCTTTTTCATCAGGGCGAAATGGTTTGGGATTTTCGGAATATCTTTTATAATTTTGTCGTGTATTGCAAATGTGGCACGATGCAAATAAATTGTCCCAATCGCACCTTAAATCAGGAAAATCTGCAATTCGTTTGAAATGTTCAACTTCAAAATCACCTTCGTCCCAAAAATGTTTGTCGCAATACGAACAATGGTTTTGTGCCATTTTGATTAGATAAGGTTTCGCAACCCTGTTAAAATCAGTGCAATTAGACGGGCACTCCGGCAGATTTTTTGGTTTTTTTATGCGTTTTTGTTTCAGCATTTTCCTTCAGTTTTCTTAATTGATTGTATTCGTTTTGCGCAAACAATGCTGTTTCGTAGCTTTTATTCAGAAGTTCGATTCTTAACTTATTGAACTCAGATTCAGGCGAATCCATTGGTTTGAAATTTTTTGTCTGAATCATTTCATTTCTGTATTCTTTCAGTTTAGCAATTTTTGCTGTAACTTCGTTACTAAAAAATTGATTCCCAAAAAATTCTTTATACAATGCCTCTATGCTGTACCCCACAGGAATTTGCTTAGACTCTACCTCTCCGTTTTCATTCAAAATCAGTGCTTTATGCCCTTCGGCTGATTGTAGTGCCACCACATTGTGCGTAGTGAGAAAGAACTGAATATTAGGCAATTCGCTTTCCAATGCAGACAGAAATGTACGTTGCCAAACCGGATGCAAGTGTTTGTCAAATTCATCAATTAAAATTGTTCCTTTAACGGTTTGGAAAATATTTTCGATGGCAACAGGTTTAACGAACAGTTTTTTGCGGGCTGATACTATTCTGATTAACACATCGGTAAGCAAAACTATATTGGTGCGGTAGCCTTCGCTAATTTGATACAAAGTTAATTTTGTACCTTTTTTATCTATAAAATGAAAACTAAAATCTGTTTTTTCAATTCTATAATTATCAATAGGTTGCAACGATAGGAAACGATTTAAGGTTTCAAGTAAAATTTTGCCAATCTCTTTTAATTCCAGTTTAGTTTCAGTGGGGTATTGTTCAAAACTATTATTATTCAAATAGTTAAGTATTTCTAATGGATTGGGCAAGGTGGTATTATAGTTATTAAACAGTGTTTCAATACTATAAGTTTTGCCTTCGCCCTCTGCTAAATCTTTCATAAAAATATCGGCACCTGTTTGTGGATTGGTAAATAAGTTTTCGCCATAACCTAATGCCAAATAGGTATGTGGCAATTCCTGCTCGGCTAAAAATGAATCTTTATACAACCTATGATTACTCTCAAATTGCGACCACTTCAGAATTATTTCCGAATATATATCATCGTTTTGCGTTCGGCTATTTATAAGCGAATTTAGATAATTGTATCCATATTGTGTTGGTATCCAATCGGTTGAATGTTGAGGTATTAAACCCAACGCAATAGCTTGCAACAGTGATGTTTTTCCGCAACCGTTTTTACCTACAATGATATTTATTTTGTCTAATTTATTAATTGTGAGGGTATTAAAAAGTTTGAAATTACTTATTTTGATTGATTCTATATGTTTGTTTTTTTCATCAAACTGTAGAGTCTTTCTCGCTTGTTCTTTTTTACCTTCGTTTCGTATTTCGGCTAATAAGCCTTCGCCACCCACATTTTTTAACAATTTATCAATAAAAAAGTCTTTGTATTTTTTTTCGCCAATGCTATATCGCTGTTTCAATTCATAAACACTAATTAATTCACCATCATAGATTGTAGTACAACGTAATTCATTGTTTTCCTTTTCAAAACAATCTAATTTACTATCCACTTCTTTAAAAACCGAAATGGCTGTTTGATAACTTTGGTAGATTTTTTCAGGATTTAGGAAGTAAACATCGCAATCAATATTTTCATCAAATATTGTCATAAATTCATCTGATGCGGAATTAAGTATAATTATAAATTCCTGAAATTTGAATCCCCAATAAAAAGATTCGTAATCAATTGTATTTGAGTTTTGTTGAAATACTTTTTCAAATACTTTAGCTAAGTCAATTTTATGATTTTTTCTATAAAAATGAATATTCGGAAGATTGTCGAAAGAATTAAATATTGGTAAATTTTGCAAATGTTTTAGTTTAAATATCGAATTGGGGAATTTTTTTATTTTACAGGAGTAGAATCCTAATATATCTATATATTTTAGCTTAAGTAATCCATCTTCAATAAACTTTTCTGTTTCTATTAAATCGGCATAATAGAAATAGAGTTGTGAAAGGTTTTTTAACTCTGCTAAATCTGAATAAATATCTCCTCGCCAACCTCCATCAATGAAAACCTTATATGCTTCAAGTCTATAAAAATAAGGAATTAATGCTTCAAATTCATCAGATGATAAACAACCA
>JFJP01032265.1_pt1 | contig 10315 bp, 8 predicted proteins | sample 431651 | NCBI WGS metagenome assembly JFJP01 (sample SAMN02602958, study PRJNA72255) | Microbial mat metagenome, whole genome shotgun sequencing project. | biome: fresh water; feature: sink hole; material: water; isolation source: purple microbial (photo- and chemosynthetic) mats found in... | reverse complement strand
AAACTGGACACGCGGCACAGCGTTACAAATCGCGCTGGTCATCTTCATTTTTGGGGTGACACTGCGTTTATTAGAAATTTACCTGTTGGGGCGCAAAAAAGATTATTTTGTATCGCGCGGCAGCCGGTTCTCCGGGGGAGTTCGCACGATTTTCAGTCGATTTGTGCCAGAAAAAACCACATTGAATAAAACATCGTTCATCGTCATCGCCGGCTACGTGTTTCACTTGGGATTTTTCATCGTCCTGCTATTTTTTATCCCGCATATTCAATTCTTTAAAGCGGCACTCGGCATCGAGTGGGGCGGTTTACCCACACCGATTATCAGTGCGGTCGCGATGATCACGATGCTTGCCATGTTAGCGTTATTAATCAATCGGTTAACTCATCCGGTGTTACGCTTCCTTTCGACAGGCGCGGATTTTTTGGTTTGGACAGTGACCTTTTTACCGCTGCTCACCGGCTATCTCACGGTTTATCATCTGTTTTTACCCTATTCACTGATGTTAGCGTTACACATTCTCAGCGTGGAAATTTTGTTAATTGTGTTTCCATTCACCAAGTTAATGCACACCTTCACGTTATTTCTAGCGCGTTGGTACACCGGCGCGAATGCTGCACAAAGAGGAGTTGAATTATGAGTGCGAATTTTGAACGTGGCTATCAAGCCTTGAAAGAACAAATAGATAGCCCCACCGCGGCATATTTACAAAGCTGCGTCCATTGTGGGATATGTGCTGAAGCCTGCCTGTTTTACACGGAAACGGGCGATCCGAAATATACCCCCATTTATAAACTAGAACCGCTGCGTAAAGTATGGGAACAAGAATATACGCTGTGGGGCAGAATAGGCGCGTTGCTGGGTTTAAAACGGCGGGTGACGGATGCGGAACTGGCTGAATGGAAAGAACTTATTTACGACAGTTGCACCTTATGCGGACGTTGTTCGATGGTGTGTCCGGTCGGCAATGACATTGTGGCTATGGTGCGTAAAATTCGTGAGGGCATGGTGGCAGCGGGACATGCACCGGCGGGACAAATTCTTGCGTCAAAACGCGCAGTTACGCAGGGCAGTCCGATGGGCGTGAAATTTCTAACGTTGCAAGCACAGATTAAACGGCTCGAAAAAGAAACGGGTTCGACCGTTCCCATGGATGTGACGGGGGTGGAATATATGGTTATTCTGTCGTCAATGGAAATTATGAGTTTTCCGGAATATCTCAGCGCAATTGTCAAAATTATGCGACAAGCGGGCAAAACATGGACAATTAGCAGCGAAGCCTTTGAAGCGACTAACAGTGGAATTCAAATTGGTTCAAGCGACATCGCTCGCGAATTGGTCAGTCGGGTGGTGAATGCCGCGGAAAAATTGGCTGTAAAAACCGTGATCAGTCCCGAATGTGGTCATGCTTATACAGCAATTCGTTGGGAAGGTCCTAATTTGATACAACGTGCCTTTAAATTCCAAGTCAAGCACATTCTCGAAGTTTTAGATGAATTTCGCCAACAAGGTTTAATTAAAACCGAAGGTTGGGAAGAAGCGCGGTTAACTTTTCATGATCCGTGCCAATTGGTGCGCCGCGGCGGTGTGGTGCAGCAACCTCGTGATTTGTTGAATATGGTGGCGAAAAATTTCGTGGAAATGTCTGATACCGGCACGATGAATTGGTGTTGTGGCGGTGGCGGGGGATTGAGTGCGATTGAGGAAGCTGAGGAGTTGCGAATCAAGGTGTTCAAACATAAGAAAGACCAACTTGATGAATTAAAAGTAGAAACGTTGGTGACTGCGTGTGCTACTTGTCGCAATACCATTGAGGAAGGCTTTGAAGCGTATCAGATGAAATTACCCGTCGTCGGATTGACAGAAATGATTGCCGATCATCTGGTGGTTGATGCGAATCTTCCAACCGCGTGAGATGAGATTAAAATCTGTCAGATTGTATCGATCTGATGGGTTTTGACAATTCAGCAATTTGAAAAGTTTGATTCTGAATCAGAATGTTGATCAATCGTTATGATGATATGGGCGATTTTTATTAAATAAAACAAACAGTTTCTCGTTCTCACGCCGGCGCATGGGAACGAGAAAACCTAAATGAAATTTTAAACCTGTCCAAACGGTTGGTTGATTATCAATAGGCTTCGTAAGTATGCTGCGCGATCATTTTTTCCTCATCGGTTGGAATTACCCAAACTGAAATTTTACTGTCGGGGGTGCTGATCTGAATGTGATTGGTTTCATTGGCTTCGAGATTGAGCTGAATTCCCATCCATGCCAGATAGTTACACACTTTGGCACGAATCAACGGGGCATGTTCACCAATACCTCCTGTGAAAACCAAAACTTCCAATCCTTGTAGCGCAACTGCGAGCGATCCCACTTCCCGCGCCACTCGATAGCAAAATAAATCAATCGCTTGTCTCGCCTCAACCGTATCACTGGCTAACAATGTTTGCATGTCGTTACTGATGCCGGATACGCCGAGCAAACCACATTCATGATATAGAAAATGATTGAGTTCATCCACGCTCATCCCATTGTTTAACAAGTGTAAAATCACGCCAGCATCCAGCGCGCCCGGACGAGTTCCCATCGGTACGCCATCAAGCGGGGTAAAGCTCATTGTGGTGGCAACTCCGACGGCATTGCTGACTGCGGCGAGACTTGCGCCATTACCCAAATGGGCGATGACCAAACGTTCGGGTACACACCCCACGATTTTTGGCAACACTGCGGTGATGTATTCATAAGAAGAGCCATGAAAACCATAGCGTTTAATGCCATCTTCCCAATAACGACGTGGAATAGCAAACATTTGCTCGACTTCCGGCTGTTCGGCATGAAACGCGGTATCAAAACACGCCACTTGTTGCAACTGGGGATTGAGTTTGCGTAAAATTTTAATCGGCAAAATATTGTGCGGTTGATGCAATGGGGCAAGTGGAATGAGGGATTCCAATTGGCGAATCACATGCTCGTCGATCACGGTGGGTTCGGTAAACATCACGCCGCCATGCACGACCCGATGCCCCACAGCCATTAAATTGAGACCATTTTCGTGTTGCGAAATCCATTCTAATAACACTGTGAACGCAGGCTCATGATGAGTATTGCCCAAATCCTGTTGGGTTAATATTGTCCCTTGCGTGTCCTTGACCGTGAATGCTGCGCGAGTACCCACGCCAGTGATGTTGCCGCGATACAGTTGTTGCAAATCCCCGTCGTTACAAGCAAACAGTGAAAATTTGATGCTGGATGATCCGGCATTTAACACTAAAATGGTGTCAGTCATGATTATTTGAGTCCCGATTTTTTATTACGCACTAATAAGAGAGCAATTGCACATGAAGCCATCCGACTCAATACACTGTCCGCACGACTGGTTAAGGCTATCGGTACGCGTGTTCCTAAAACAATACCGGAAGATTGGGCTTCAGCCAAGTATTCTAACTGTTTTGCCACCATATTGCCGGATTCTAAATCAGGTGCCACCAAAATATCCGCTTCTCCCGCCACCAGAGATTCAATTCCTTTAATTCTCGCAGCTTCTTTCGATACCGCATTGTCAAAGGCAAGGGGCCCGTCAACCAATCCACCGGTAATTTGCTTGCGATCCGCCATCTTACAAATTGCAGCGGCTTCTAACGTGGAACGCATTTTGGAATTCACCGTTTCCACCGCAGATAATAGCGCGACTTTGGGGCAGGGATTGCCAAGCGCGTGGGCGAGATCAATCGCATTTTGCACAATATCGCGTTTTTCTTCTAAACTGGGGTCAATATTGATCGCTGCATCTGTCACCATGAGCGGACGCGGATAAGTTGGCACATCCATTAAAAACACATGACTGACCCGCCGAGCAGTAATAATCCCCGTGCCCCGTTGTACCACTTCGTGCATCAATTCATCGGTATGTAAACTGCCCTTCATCACTGCATCCACTTCGCCCGCCCGCGCCATCGCAATTGCCCGCGCCGCAGATTCATGGCTATGTTCAGTATCAATAATTTGATATTTCGATAAATCTGCCTGTCCTTGTTCTGCAACCGCGAGAATTTTATCTTTCGGACCGACCAAGATGGGGATAATTAAATTTGCCTTCGCAGCATCAATGGCTCCGAATAGGGAATTATGATCCACCGGATGCACCACCGCCATGCGAATTGGGGCGTGTTGCTGCGTCATCGAAATCAAACGTTGTAACTGCGAACCCGGATTATTCAAATGTACTTTGGGCAGGGCAACCCGTGGTCGTCTGATTTTATCCGTTGGGGCATAGACATTGGCGCATCCGGTATAAATCACTTCGCCTGTGGTTGAGACACAATCGCAATCGAAGGTAATAAGATGATCTTGAACATTTTTTTCCCTCACCGTGATAGTCACTATCACCGTTTCACCGAGCGAAACTGGGCGACAAAAAGAAAAATTTTGCTCGTGATAGATCGTTCCCGGTCCCGGTAATTGATTTCCCAACAAATTCGACAACAACGTACCCGCCCACATGCTATGACCGCTCAACTTCTTATGGGTATGTTCGGTGTAATTAATATCAATATGGGTGGGATTCAAATCGCCGGAGAGCACTGCAAATAAATGAATATCTTCAATGGTTAAGGTGCGAGTGAGTGAGGCACTGTCGCCAATATTGATTTCATCAAAAGTTTTATTTTCCAACAATTCTAACACTTCTGAAGCTGATTGCATCATTCTTCCTTATCGCTTGTGGTGATTCAGTCAATAACTTTCCGATCAACTCATTGAACATCGTAAGGATGTTTGCCAACCGATTAAAATCAAATCGAAGGATTAAAAACGGTTTGAACTGTTGAACGATAACTTATCAGTGTGACATGAATACAAATTTTACACACTATATTGCGTTGCAGCAATCTTTTTGCGATGTTCTATGGTGATCCTAATTCATTTAACGAAAGCGTTCGGATAAAGTCAATCAAAAATTTTAAAACTCATGATTACCGAGTTCTAACAATCTTTCCACTGATATTTCATTTTCTGCAATTTTGAAATAATTGAAGTTTAAAGCGAATTCGCCTAATAATTCATGATTGTCAATCAATTCTGCGATATTCGACGGTGCCGTCCATGCCGCTAACCCATTGTAAATCATGATTGGAAAAATCGGTGGTAGTTTCTCCAGTTGTTTCTCTGATTCTTTCAACCGCATGTAAAAATATTATTCGCCAATACATCCCACTTCCAACAAATTTTTACGCAACCCAGAATGACGATAAATTTTGCGACGAATCGCTTGCTCAAAGACTTCCGTATTTGCCCAAATATCTATTTTTCGCTTTGCCCGCGTCAATCCGGTGTAAATGAGTTCACGAGTGAGCAAGGCAGACAGTTGATTTGGTAGCAACATCAATACATTATCAAATTCAGAACCTTGACTTTTATGAATTGTCATTGCATATACCGTTTCATGTTCTGGCAATCGTTGGGGCGCAAAGGCTCGCACTCCACCCTGACCATCAGAAAAATAGGTCATCAATTCTTTGTTTTTATTCCATAAAATAATTCCGATGTCCCCGTTAAATAATTTCAGCGAATAGTCATTGCGGGTGATCATCACCGGACAACGATGATACCAACGATAGCCTAAAGTAATTTTTTTATTTATGCTAAGTTCTTGTTCAATCAACCGATTTACGCGCTCAACACCGTAAAATCCTTGACGCATTGCACAAAGCACGCGAAATTGCCCAAAAATCTCTAAAATCTGTTCTGGCTCTTTGCTGGAAAAATAGGGTTCAAGTTGTTGTAAAATCTGATTTAATAATTTTTTTTGCTGAATTTCTACCGCGTCCAATTCATGCCAAACAATATCTGCGTAATGCTTGCGGTGAATAATCTGAATCGCTTGTTGGCTATCACCTTCTTTTACGGCGAATGCCAATTGACCAATGCCACTCTCTTTTTGAAATCGGTAGCTTTTTTTCAATAAAACAATATGTTGCTGTAGAGTCGAATCCTCATCCGCCGGGGCACATATATCGCCCAACACCGTCCCCGCTTCCACAGAGGCTAATTGATCTTTGTCGCCAAGCAGAATCCATCGAGCTGTCTCGGGAATTGCGGCGGCTAATTTCGTCATCAACGCCAAGTCAATCATGGATGCTTCATCGACGACAATCACATCATACGGCAATAGATTGTTTTGATTAAATTTAAAATGAACATTGTCATAAGCACCCAACAACCGGTGAATAGTATAGCTTTGTTGTGGAATGGCTTGTTTGATGGCAGGGTCGCAATCAAGCGATTGTTTATATTGAGTAATCACTTCTTGCAACCGAGCAGCGGCTTTTCCTGTGGGGGCAGCAACGGCAATGCGTAATTTGGGATTTTGTTCTAATAATAGGGCAAGAATTTTGACGACCGTTGACGTTTTGCCCGTGCCGGGACCGCCTGAAATAATACAGAAATTTTGTTCAACCGCCCGCCGCGCTGCCAATTGTTGCAATTCATCGCTGGTGGCAAATAACCGTTGTAATCCTGCATGTAATCGGGCAAAATCAACGGTCGCATTGGGTAAATGTTGGCGAATGTAGTGGGCGAGTTGTTGTTCGTACTGCCAATATCGGTAGAAATATAGATAATTATCATGAAGAATCAACGGTTTAAATTCGCCGGGATAACCAACGATTGAGGTCGCTCTTAACGCATTGATCCACATACTTAAATCGGGGCAAGCAATGGGAGTGATAGAATCTTGTGGAAATTGTGGAAAGGATTGGTTGTCATAAATCGTTAAATCTAAACAAATATGTCCTTGTGCCACCGCGTGACTGGTCATCGCCACACTGAGCAAAATGTAGTCATGGGTAGGTTGGGCTAATCGGTGCAAAAATTTGGCTAAATGTAGGTCTAAAACTGATAAAATCCCTTGTGTTTGCAAATATTCTATCGCAGCGCGCATGTTAGTTTACTTGAATTTAGTGTTGAATTGCCGCGGGCATTTTTGGCAGCAATTCTCAGTATGAAAAAAATAATATTGGAAATATTCAAGCTGAGAATTGCCAAGTGATCAACCGGTCGCGAGTTTGTCACAACAGCCATATCAATGAGCGATAAATCAATATAATGAGGGGAAACAATAACTTTTCCAACATCCCTGAAATTAACAATCCAATCAGGATAAACAAGCCAAATGGTTCGAGTTGTCCAAAACTGTCTGCTAAATTGCGTGGTAAAATGCCATGCAGCACCCTGCCCCCGTCAAGTGGTAAAATGGGTAACATATTCAATACCATCAAGCCAACATTCACAATGATTCCTGCCCTGCCTACATACATCAGAAATTCTGCTTGATGAAATGACGGTTGAAGTAAGATACCCAATTTGATGATAAATAACCAAAAAATCGCCATCAATAAATTTGCAGTGGGTCCCGCCAATGCCGTTAATGCCATATCTCGCCGAGCTTTTTTGAACTGACGCACATCAATAGGCACCGGTTTTGCCCAACCGAAAATAAATCCAACTTGCGACGCAACCATCACGAGCGGTAAGATAATTGTGCCAATCGGATCAATGTGTTTGATGGGATTTAACGTGACTCGCCCCAGTCGATATGCGGTTTTGTCGCCCAATCGTAAGGCTGCCCACGCGTGCGCGGCTTCATGTCCCGTGATGGCAAATAACATGGGGAGCGACCAAATCGCAATTTGTTGTACCACGGTAAAATTTTCAGACATCCGGTCTTATTCCTCAGATAATTCAAGCCGATCCACCGTTCCCTTGCCCAAGCGCAGCACTTTTGGCACGTCATCGAGTAGGTCTATCACCGTAGTTGCTTCGATACCACAATTGCCGCCATCAATAATTAAATCGACATGTTTTTCAAGCTGTTCGCGCACCGTTTCCATGTCCGTTTCTGGTTCAGTTTTTCCCGGCAAGAGCAAGGTGGAACTCATGATCGGTTCGCCCAATTGTTCTAATAACTCATGGACAATGGGATGATCGGGCACTCGTAAACCAATCGTTTTGCGCTTCGGATGTTGCAGCCGGCGGGGAACTTCATGCGTGGCGTGCAAAATAAAAGTATAAGCTCCGGGCGTGAGGGCTTTAATCAGTCGAAAGGCGACATTATCCACTTTAGCATAGGTGGCAATTTCGGATAAATCACGGCATACTAAGGTAAAATTATGTTCCTTGTCAATTTGACGAATGCGCGCAATCCGTTCCATCGCCGCTTTATCGCCAATACGACAGCCTATCGCGTAACAGGAATCAGTCGGGTAAATCATCACGCCACCTTTACGCATAATCGCCACCGCTTGAGTGATCAGGCGAACTTGTGGATTGACGGGGTGAATGGTGAAAAATTGACTCATCGCAACCTCACTTGGTCATTAGTCCGGCGGATGCCATCGTGACAGCGCGAAACATGGCGCGTCCTTTGTTCAAGGTTTCTTCCCATTCTTTTTCTGGGATAGAATCTGCCACAATGCCCGCACCTGCTTGAATATGCAGCACGTCGTCTTTAATCACCGCGGTACGAATGGCAATCGCGGTGTCCATATCCCCATGCCATGCAAGATAACCAATCGCGCCACCGTACACCCCCCGTTTCACTGGTTCCAATTCGTCAATAATTTCCATCGCTCGAATTTTTGGCGCGCCACTCAGGGTACCGGCGGGAAAGGTCGCTCGTAGCACGTCTAGTGCTTGATAATGTGGCTGAAGTGTGCCGGTCACTTGCGATACAATGTGCATGACATGGGAATAACGTTCAATGATCATTTTATCGGTCACTTTGACACTCCCCGTTTCTGCCACCCGTCCTACGTCATTTCGTCCTAAATCAATCAACATCAAATGTTCAGCCAATTCTTTGGGATCCGCGAGCAATTCTTGTTCTAATATCCGATCTTCTGCCTCAGTTTTACCCCGCGGACGCGTTCCCGCAATCGGTCGCACGGTGACTTCCCGCCCCTTGACTCGTGCCAAAATTTCCGGTGACGAGCCAACAATATGAAAATCCGCAAGATTTAAGAAAAACATGTACGGCGATGGATTTAAATAACGTAGGGCACGATAGATATTCAACGGAGGCACTGCACAGGGAATGGACATGCGTTGCGATAAAACCACTTGCATTACATCGCCTTCATGAATATAGTGTTTGATGGTTGCAACGGCGCGCTCAAAATCGGCTTTTTTAAATTCATGTGTGAAATCAGTTTCTTGCACTTCAAACGGGGGCGGCGTGGTGTGATAAATCGGTGTATCACGAAGTTGTTGAATAAGTTGATCTAATCGTTGTTGAGCCCGTTGATATGCGTCGGTTGTTTCGGGATTGGCATGGACGATAAAATAAAGTTTTCCTTTCAAATTATCAAATACCAGCACCTCTTCTGACAGCATGAGCAGGATATCAGGGGTTTCTAAGGGATTGTTTTGTTGTACATTTGCCAGTCGGGATTCGACATAACGAATGGTGTCATAGCCAAAATAGCCGACCAAACCGCCAGTGAACGGAGGAATTTCGCCCAGCCGGGGCACTCGAAATTGTTGTTGATATTGTGCAATCCACGACAATGGATCAACCGCTTTGGCATGTTCAACCAATTGATTATCATGAGTTACGCGCACGTCTTGTCCAAACACGCGAATCACGGTTTGCGCGGGCAAGCCAATAATGGAATAACGCCCCCATTTTTCGCCCCCTTGAATGGATTCCAACAAATAAGAGTAAGGTGCTTGGGCTAATTTCAGATAGGCACTGAGGGGCGTGTCTAAATCGGCTAAAACTTCACGCAAAATGGGAATACGGTTGTAACCATCTGCTGCCAGTTGGGAAAATTGTTCAGGAGTCATAAGTCGAATCTGTGTCAGAATAACGGGCAAACTGTCGAAGGCGTTATGCTATCACAATTTGAGGAGGATAGCAGTTGATAACGGTTGCCGCATTCATCTATTGCCGCTTTTCTTCTGGTTTCTCCACTCTCACTGCCAACAATTTAACCATTCCCTTCCCAACCACTTTTTCAATAAATTCCTGTTTTACGTTGCCGTGGCGATATTTATAATATTTTTTGAAATCAATCGTTTAAAAATATTAATTCAATTGGATTACATTACACTTCGCCCCATAAATATGACGACATAAAATAGTCAAAGGGAGCAGACAACGTACAACAAATCACAATTTTTTGTGATAACATATTGATTTCAATGACCACTGATAATTATTTATTTCCAATTTTAACGGGTAATCATTATGGCAGGACATAGTAAATGGGCGAATATTCAACACCGTAAGGGCGCGCAGGATGCCAGACGGGGC
>JFJP01022275.1_pt1 | contig 10316 bp, 11 predicted proteins | sample 431651 | NCBI WGS metagenome assembly JFJP01 (sample SAMN02602958, study PRJNA72255) | Microbial mat metagenome, whole genome shotgun sequencing project. | biome: fresh water; feature: sink hole; material: water; isolation source: purple microbial (photo- and chemosynthetic) mats found in... | reverse complement strand
TTTTGATACTTCGCACGGAGTATGTCCGGCGTTTTATCGTCATATTCCTGTTTCATCTGAAGCAATACTACCGACGCAATGACTAATACGCCGCCCGTCAGTTGCAGCGGTTCCATGACTTCATGCAGAAAAATATAGGACAGAATTCCCGCTATAATCGGCTCCAGCATTACGGTAATGCTTGCCCGTGCAGAGCGGATCAGATTTATGCCTTCAAGAAAAAGGCCGAAAGGCACAAGAGTTCCTAAGATCGCTATGTATAAAATCAATACCCATTCTGTAGAGGAGTATGAATGGAAAAAGGCTTCCAGCGGAAATCTCACTATGTTCCATAAAGCCGCGGCAAAAAGGAGAGCATAAAACAGAACTGTCCAGGGGCCGTATCGCCGCATTCCGTATTCTCCCATCAGCGAATAGGTGGCAAAAGCCCCGGCAGACAGAAGTCCTGCCGTAATTCCGGCACTGTTCATGCTCAGAATATCAAGATTATAAGCGCCGACAAGCAGGTAGCAGCCGGCACCTGATCCGATCATCGCGAGCAGTGTTGTCCGGCTCAGGCTTTCACGGGCAAACACCAGCGAGTAAACCGCTATAATCGCCGGAGCCATGTCCTGAAGCAATATGGCCGCAGCCACATGTATTTTGCTGATGGCAAACAGATAAGTAAATTGAACCGAAGCCATGCCAGCGGTACCGAGTATTACAAAATAGCCTATATCTTTCCGGGATATTCTGAACAAAGAGGGATTGCGTATCAGAATGCACAGGAACATAATACCCGCGGCTATGGTCAGACGAAGTTGTACTAACTGAAATGCAGAAAGCCCCCGGTTAAACAAAAATTTTGCCGATGAACCGGACACTCCCCACAGAACCGCAGCCAGCATGACATAGCCGTATCCCCATCCCGGGCTTGCAGAAAATTTTGTTGTTTTCATAGTTTCCCTTGCCTGTGAACAGGTAAGAGGTGAGAAGAATTTTCCTCTTACCCCTAACCCGTAAGGAATCAATGCCCTCTGTTTCCACCACCGCCGCCGCCTCTCATCATGCCGCCGCCCATGCTGCCCGGTCTGCCTCTGCCTATTCGGGAGCGCACGCCCGTAGGATCATCTCTCATACCGCCGAATCCTCCGCTACGGATATGCGAGGCACGAAAAATCCCGATATCTCCCTGCATCACGTACTCCCCCCATATCCGAATGACTCTCCCGACCGAGATGTTTTCGGGCAGATGATCCGGAGCGATCTGCACAAGAATTTCCTTTGACTCTCCGCTGTTGTTTTCAGTATCCACGGAAACCCGGACAAGTATAGTACCGCTTTCCCGTTCCACCGAACAGACCTTTCCGATGAAAACATCTGTCCCTGCGGCAGCAGATGCCGATACGGCCAGCAGGAAAATCAATATCATCAGAAAAGTCCGCATGGTATCACCGCCACGTAGGGTCACGCCGGCGGCGTGACCCTACTTCAGAAGGACAAAGCCATTCCGCATTGGGTCACGGTCTGGCGGAAACATTCGATATCCAGCGAGGAATCATTTTTTGTCCATTCAAATTGAAAAAAAAGTTCGAATTTGCCGATAAAACGGGATATTCCGATACTGCCCGAATACAGTGTATCTCTGCGGTCTGTCTCATCATCAAATTCAGCCCTGCGCCCTGCTGCTGTTGAAGAAATTTCCCACAGATCATTCGGAGTCCATAGCAACGACAGGCTCAGACTGTTACGGCTATAGGATTCCATGTCAGACGAAGAATTCAGACGCCGGTGTTCGAACAGCAGATCGCTCTGAATTTCAGGAGTCAGAAAAAACATAGCCTTGAGTCCGCTAACATGAATCCGGTCATTTCTTGAAACTTCATCAGACAGAGGCTGTCCTGACATTTCTCTGCCATCGGCACAGACCTTATTCCCGAAAGTAAGTTCAGATGATTGCCCCTGTCCCTCGCAATTCATCATACCGGCGCCGGGTCCGTAATGATGACCTGATGTGCTGATAATAAACGGATTCCGATAATCTGCCCATATCCATGACTGACGCAGCCCCAGCGTCATGCGGCTTGCAGCAAGCCAGTCCATCTGTGCGGCGAAACTGATTTCACTTCTGTCATCTTCTTCGATATAATCATCCCGATACAGCATTGCTTCGGAAGACACACCGACCGGCAATCGCCCGTCAGACAGCGCATAATTTAAGGAACCGCCGGCTTTTATCTGATAATTGTCTGAGACCTGAAAATAATCGCGGTAAATTCCTGTTACAAACACATCGCCGTCCCACGCGAGGGAACCGGAAAAAAACCGGTGATCTGATTTCATCTGATATCGCATAAAAGCAGAACCTGTTTTATCCGGCAACAAAGGAACATTGTCATTATATCCGGCTGCCGTCTCAATCAAGGTCTCAAACGACAGAGATTCACTTCCCGTCATCAGCAGTAAAACTGCCGTCAATAAAAAAAACCATATTTTTTTGAAGCGCAGATTCAATGAATCCTCCATTTGCCATAATGACTGTATATTTAAAATTCAAGGATAGCGCAATGAATGAAAAGAGTCAACAGGCAAACGAAAGGGTCGGAAGGCTTTTTTTGGCGAAGGGATTTTTGATTTGTGACAAGAAATTGAATTTACGGAAAAAACCGTGTTCTCCAATGAGAAAGGGATACCGAAAACGACTTCGGCATCCCTGTTTTCCGAATTAATTCGAGTTGATTGGCGGAGTCATACCTCGTGGACAGACTCCGTTGATAAGCCCCTTACCTCTGCCGCCGTTTGTGCGTCCGGAGCCATCCCTGAGTCCTTGCCCCGCGCCGCAACCCTTACCGTTACCCCGGCGTCCGGAGCCGTTTCTGAGTCCCTGCACCTCGCCGCTTTTCAGACAACTGCCGTCTCTGAGCCGAAGCCCCTTTCCGCGGGTTGAAACGCTGCCGTCTGTATTATTTACTCTGCCGAATCCTCTGCCGCAACCTTGCCCGCACTGTGCCAGAAGAAAAAGATCATCTTTGACATCGCTTTCAAGATTGGGACAGGTTCCCGATTTTGAGCCATTCCCGGTTCCGTCTTTGGGACCGGTTCCGCGATTGCCCGTACCGTTGCCGGGTCCGTTACCCCGACCTGCAAGGAAATCATTGTTCACATCGCTTTCAAGATTGGGACAGGTTCCCGATTTTGAGCCATTCCCGGTTCCGTCTTTGGGACCGGTTCCGCGATTGCCCGTACCGTCGCCGGGTCCGTTACCTGCAAAAAGGCTCTGAAGATCATCTGTATTCACAGCGGCATCACGGCTCAAACTCCATGCCGGAACGCTCAGACTTCCCACCATCAGCATCACACATCCTGCTTTCAATACATTTTTAAACATGGTGCTATTCTCCTTCAAACTATCAAGAATTGGTATCCGGAGTGCAAGATCGCCCTGCACCCCGTTATTTCTGCGTGTTTAGCGGACATTACCGACAATGGCTTCGACTTCATCTTCAGACAGATACTGCGCCTGATATGTCTCACCGTATCGTGCAAGCTGGGAAACAAAGGTCTTGAGATGCCTTTCAGAGCCTTTTGTCAGATTCAGATAAACTTTTTTGATGTCAGAATTATCACTTGAAGCCGTACATGCTTTCAGGTCCGAAATGTCGAGGTCTTCAATGGTGGCACCCACCCGAAAGGCTTCGATCAGAGATACGCTTCCGGCTGCGACCAGTTCATCATAAAGCGTCTGAAGTTCTTCATCGCTGAAAACGCCTACGGTACTGGTATATGGATCTTCGAGATTGTACTTATCCAGCAGACTTTTTATAGCGTCGGTATGCTGCTGTTCACTGCGCGCGATGTTGTTGAATGTCCGATGATTCCATTTCTTATAAAGGGTAAGGTAAACATCATGGGCAAGTTTTTCTTCTTCACGCATATACAGAAGGTCTGCTTTTTCCGTGTCGTCAACATCCTGATAAGGCAGACAACTGACCGCTGTACATCCGCCGGTTGAACCCGGACGACCGCCGGCTATGACCATGCTGCTTAATACTGCACTGGCTGCCAATGTGAAAAATATGATTGCTCCGATTTTCTTCATTGTCAAAACTCCTTTCATTTTTGGGACCGTTAAAGTTTTTGTTTGCAATCTGTGTTCCTGCCATATACAGTATTCAATAATCGTGCCAAAGTCGTATGTCTGTAAAAACAGAGAGTTAGGATAAGGCTTTTATCGGAAATCCGACAATTCCCGTTTAGCTTCGACAAAATTGTCGAGAGATGAAGTGACGGGGGGAAACGATTTGCAAAATCGTTTTACAGTAAAACGACTTTGCAAGTCGTTTTCAGCAGAACGGGTTGAAAAAATTGTCCGGCAGTGTGCCGGAATCTATTAAAATTTATCGGAGTTACAGCTTTTTCCGGATTCAGGGATGAAATGACGGGGAAGGCGAGCAACCGAAATGAGGAGGGAGTCTGTCATTGTGCAATGACCGGGGAAGCGGATTTCAATATCAGTCTGATTTCTGTCTTGTAATCCGAAGGATTCTCTTCTTTCTGCTTTGAAAAAACCTCTATTTTTCCGTTATATGCGGCAACAAATTTTCTCACAGTCGGCATCCCGGAACCGACTCCTGTTTCTCCTTCGGTTCCCTTTGCCGGGAATGTATTCTGTATATGAAAAAGGTCTTTTTTCAATTCTTCCGATATGCCGATACCGAAATCCCGAACCGATATAAATACGGTATCATTGATCTGCCGGGCTTCGAAAATGATCTTTGAACCTCGGAAAGAAAATTTTACGGCATTGCTCAGGATATTATTGAACACGATGTTTATCAGAGAAACCGGTTCCGCATAAACAGACAGATCGGCGTCAACGTATTTAATGAATTCAATATCTTTATCGGCAAATTTCTGTTTGAATATTGTCTCAGATATTTCTACGGCTTCTCTGAGATTGACAGGTCCGAGTTCAAAAGTCATTTTATCATCCGGTCCCCACACTTGCCGGGCAAGCCCGATCAGATTCATGCCGTTGGCAACTGCCGTGCGGAGGTTTTCGGACAGGATATTATCCTCAAGCATGTTCAATCCGGAAAGGATAGGCAAAAACATATTTGCGAGGTCATGAGACATCAGATGCAGCAGTTCTCTGTATTGATAATTCATTGTAATAAGCTGAAGATGAGTGTCAATTTTTGCCAGCAGTTCTGCTGTATCAAAGGGCTTGGCAATATAATCAACTCCCCCTGCTTCAAAGCCTTTGGCAATATCTTCTGTGTCGGTTTTGGCGGTAAGAAAAATAACCGGAATATCTTTTGTCCTCGAAGAATTTTTCAGAATGCTGCAAACTTCGTAACCGTTTATTTCAGGCATCATAATATCCAGCAAAATCAGATCAGGCAGCCTTTTCTCAATGATTTTGAGTGCCTGATGCCCGTTCACCGCGGGGGTGAAAAGATAGCCTTCTGTTCTCAGAAAATTTCCCAGTATCTGAAGATTTTCCATCACATCGTCCACGATGAGAATAAACGGCTTCTGCTTTAAAAGCGACTTGTCAGCTTTCACTGCCTGTTCCTCCGGTTTGTCAATTAGAAGTGAGAAGTGAGAAGTGAGAAATGAGAATTTTTTTCACTTCTCACTTCTCACTATTCACTTCTCACTTTCCACTACATTTCCTTAATGATATCCTCGGCAAGCCCCCCCAACTGATCAATATTTCCTTCAGGAGTTTCATCCGGCGGAATATAGGCTCCGTTTTCATCTAACAAAACAGAAAGGGAAAGCAGAACCTCGAATTCTATTTTATAGCCTATCCGGTTATTGTGAATAATAATCTGACTGTTATGAACCTCCAGATCATCGCTTATTTCCAGATTGTGCTGATCTTCGAGAATCCGCCTGATTTCTTTCATCTCAAGCGCGCCTTTTACTTTTTCAAGCAATTCGTTTCTTGCTTTTTCAAGGACTTCAGTATTTGCGACTTTTGTCATTTTCCGATTTCTCCTTTTTTTCTGACAGGTTAAGCCAGTGCCTTGGCTTTCCGTTTTATGATTTCATGAGCCAGTTCAAGATAGCTTTTTGCCCCGACTGCCTCCGGGTCCGAAAGCAGAAGCGGTTTTCCCTGAGCGGAAGATTCCCTCAACTGCGAGCTTCGGGGAATAACGGTTTTGAAAACAGCATTTTTCAGATGTTTCCGGGCATTGGCGACAATCTGCTGCGAAGTTTTTTCTCCCATATCGTACATGGTGAGCAGAATGCCTGCCAATGAGAGGGAGGAATTCAGTCTTTTTTTTACAAGACGGGCAAATTTCAGAAGCTGGACAAGGGATTCGTAAGCGAGGAATTCGCATTGAAGAGGAATCAGCAGCGAGTCGGCAGCAGTCATGGCATTGATGGAAACAAGTCCCAGCGACGGCGGCGTATCCAAAATAATGTAGTCATAGCAATCTCTGAGAGGGCTGATGAGATTACGCAGCACGTTTTCTTTGTTCGGTCTTGACATCAGTTCCAGTTCTGCCCGGAAAAACTCCCCGCGCACAGGAATCACTTTCATTCCCTCAAGTTCCGTGTTGCAGACGGTTTCTTCGATAGACGATTTCCCTGACAAGGCATCATAGAGCGTCAATGCAAGTTTTTTTTTGCTCAGACCCACGCCGGTCGTCGCGCTCCCCTGGGGATCGCAGTCAATCAGCAGCGTTTTTTTTCCGATAAAAGCAAAAGAAGCGGATAAATTGACGGCTGTGGTGGTCTTTCCCACGCCCCCTTTCAGATTGGCTATGCAGATAATATGTCCCATATTTCCAGATACAATCGCTATTCGATGTTTGAGTTTTCGGAACCGGCTGTCCGGCTTCCGATTATTTTCAAAAGACTTAAAACATCATTGTTACTTGAAACCGCTCCGGGTGTCAATGAAAAAAAATGTGCAGTCATGCAGAAAATCCTTGACAAAGCCGAACATCCGGTATTATACTGCTTTTTAACAATATGCCCATGAAGGGCTGAAACCCTACGAAAGGAGATTTTAAAATGAACGGAACACATGAACACAAGCATCTGCACGCACATGAGCATGATCACGGACATGTGCATGAACACACTCACGGGGGGATGAAGCATACGCACGATCATTCTCATACGCACACGCATGAACATCTCCATGAACACAAACATGAACATTCACACGGCGCGACAGCCCATCTGCATGATCATGACCATGCCGGTGATCACGGTCATCACGACCACGATCATCCGACGCATGAAGCAGAATCCCACGATCATAAGCACTGACCTTTGATTTAATTATTGCAGACTTCCGAAAAGTACGATCATTTCGGAAGTCTGTCAAGAACCGCGTTTCATCCGCCATATTCTGTTCAGCAAAAAAGCAATTCCCACCGGACGGTCATAACTGACTCTTTTCAGAAAATATATCCCGATGCCGCCTACAACGATATTGGGAACCCACATTCCTATCACCGGCGGATAGATTCCTGCTTCGCCGAAAACCATGCCCGCGGATAACAGCAGATAGTAAAACAGAAAAAAAGCTATTCCCAGTCCAACCCCGAAAGAGCGGCGTGAGGATTTGGACTGTACTCCCAGCGGCACGGCAAGAATCCCCAGTGCGAAACAGGCAAAGGGAATTGAAAATTTCCTGTGAAATTCCAATAGGATGCTGTAATATTCATTGTCCCGTCCGGAATAATTATCCAAATAACGATACATTTCAAGCGGATACATTTCATTTCTGCCTTTTCTGCCGCTGCTTTTTGCTTCATCCGCAGCTTTCTGAAGATCGAGTACCATTTCATAAATGTCAAAATCAACCGAGTTGACCGACTGTTTTTCAATGTCAACCTGATTGATGGTTCCGTTAAAGAGCTTGAGATGAAAAACCGCTTTGTCAGGTTCGGCGAACAACTGCCCTCGTGATGAGATAATAGTAATGACAAGATTCTTTGTCCGCTGATCTGTAATAAAGACATCGCTCAGGCTTTTGTCTCTGATATTTATTTTATTCACATACAGCATAACATCTTTGAAACTATCATTAAAAGTCCTTTCTTTCAACGCAATATTCAAATGACTCCCCGCGACTTCTACGGTCAGACGTTTCAGAGACAGACTTCCCCAGGGAGAGGCATAAGCAGCCATGAATCCTGTGAGCAGACATCCCGCGGAACACAGCAGCAGTACCGGCGGAAGCACTGCATAAATGCTCACTCCTCCGGCTTTGAGAGCAATGATTTCATTGTCGCCTGATAATCGCAGAAAAGTCAGCAGGATAGTCATCATAACCGACATGGGAATCACCAGCACGAGAAAATAGGGCATGGGAATCACAAGCACGAGAAAATAGGGCATGGAATAGATCATCATCAAGGCTACGACAGAGAGTCCGACCTTGTAATTCACAATCATATTGGTAATATCGAGCATCTGCGTCAGCAGAAAGATCAATGTGAAAAACATCACATTGATGAAAAAGGGCGGTATCATTTCTCTGAGTAAATATCTGCTGAAAATCGAATTGAGCCTCATAATTTATTTTCTCAAGTCTCTATTTCACCCGGACAAATTCCACCCGGCGGTTCAAGGCTCTACCCTCATCGCTTTCATTGGATGCAATGGGACGGCTTTCACCGTAAGCTTTGACATTTAACCGGCCTTCGTCAATCTGAAACATAGACATCAGAAAAGTCTTAACCGCCTGCGCCCGTCTCTGAGACAAATCAGCGTTGTATTCGTCTGTTCCTGTGCTGTCCGCATGTCCTTCAATGGCAAAAGCCGCATCCGGCAAATCTTTCTGAAATGCCTCGCCGAATTCTTTCAACAGCCGATAAGATTCGGTTTTGATCGCGTCGGAGTCATAGTCAAACTGAATCAGCGCGCCGACTCGTGGCGAATCATCCGTTATTTCCGAAGGAATGCTCTTGGGAGAAACAAAACTTTTGGGCGTTCCGAGGCGGTTCTGACGAAAAGCTTCGGTGATTTTCTCACGAGTTTCCGGGAACGGAAGCTGAGACTCCTGCGCTCCGGAAATTGCGGAAATGCTGATGATAAGAATTAGAAATAAATAGAAAAGCCGTGTGTTCATGTTTTCCTCCTTTTCAAAGTTATGGAACGGGCTATTGCAGGGTGGGCAGCAAGCTGCCCACCCTGCAACCACGGAAGATCAGCGATGCTCGAAACTGACCACGCTCACACAGTCTTTGCAGAGCGAATCGAGATATTGCAATACCGGCGCTGCTTGTCCTTCTTCAAAATCCTGACTTTCCAGTTTGGGATCAGGATGTCTCATGGCAACATACCAAATCTTTCCGGTTCCGGTCTCTGCATCCAATCGGAAGGATTTCTCGGATGAAGGGATATAATAAATTTTGTCTCCAATAACCGGATTCAGATTGTTCACCGCAACACCTTTGAAGGCTTTCATGGGAAAAAGACGCACAGATTTTCCGCTCTCGTCTGTATTGAAGACATAGACATGGGCATTTTCCGGGGTTTTCAATGCCAGCTTGTAGAGATCGCCGGAATACAATCTGCCGCCGTTTTTCACTTCCTCGAACATACCCGAATCCTTTTTCTGGAAAAAGATCTTCAATTCCATAGGAATCGTTTCATTGGGAACTGCTCGTTCCGAAGCTGAACCGCGGAGTATTTCCTGTTTTCCGGCAAAGCTTATCTCGGTGACATCGCCTTTGGAAACATCTATAATCAAGGCTCCGGTTTTTGCGAGAATCAGGGTTTGCCCGTTTGTGAACACAGAAAGTTCTTTGCCGTCGGCGATTTTAAAAATCTTATCGCCCCATTTTTCCGGGTTTCGGATCACCAGCAGGAGATCATTTTTTTCCACTACTACAGTTTCAACCCGTACAGGTCTTTCTTTTTTGATGAGATCACCCGATGCCCAAGCACTGAAAGTCCCCAGCGGCGTTGCAATAGATGCGCTGCCGGACAACCTTACGCCATTGGTTCCCACATGGAGCGTCAGAGGTAAAAAAGGGATTTTCCACGACACCCCCACACTTTTTTCCGCTGCCTGAGCATGATGCGGGAAAAAAACAGGGAAGATCAATAAGAGGATAAACGCAACGGGTTTCATTTTTTTAGACCCTTAAAAGATATTCATAAACTGAGTTTTTCCAAAAAACTCAGTTTATTATGAGAGATATGCGGATAATGATGTAAAGAATATATTGAAATTCGAGTTTCTTTGCAAGCGAAAAAAATGCAGAAAATGCAAAAATTTCATTTTTGCACTCCGGATGGTAGGATTTTTCCGATTGACGGATATGCCTGTTTTGGTTTATTAACGAATTTCAGTAAAT
>JFJP01006069.1_pt1 | contig 10317 bp, 7 predicted proteins | sample 431651 | NCBI WGS metagenome assembly JFJP01 (sample SAMN02602958, study PRJNA72255) | Microbial mat metagenome, whole genome shotgun sequencing project. | biome: fresh water; feature: sink hole; material: water; isolation source: purple microbial (photo- and chemosynthetic) mats found in... | reverse complement strand
GAGCTTGCGAATTTTGTCCAGCCTGGATAACACCCAGGCTTTTGATGCCAAGCAAGCCCTGTCTTTGGCCAGTACCGCGCCCACCATTGCCACATTCCTTACCCAACACAAATTGATTGATGGCAAGCCCGATGCGGCCAAAGGCATCGACGGCACGCTGCTGCAAGACGCCCTGAAGTAAGGCACATCCCATGTGGTCCATCCGCCTGGCCATATCCCGGCGCAGTTACGGTTTGCTGGCACTAGCCGGCCTGCTGGTGCCGCTTCTGTGCTGGATGCTCATCACAGCCTGGGGTGGCGTTGACCCGATTTTTCTGCCCGGGCCGCTCAAAGTGCTGGAACGTATGGGTACCTGGGCGCTGGAAGATGACTTACTGGGGGATGCCTTCATTAGCACGATGCGGGTGGTTTCCGGCTGGGGTTTGTCGGCGTTGCTGGCGGTGCCGTTGGGCTTGATGATTGGCAGTTGGCGCGCGGTGCAGGCCCTACTGGAGCCGCTCACCGATTTCATCCGTTACATGCCAGCAGTGGCCTTCATCCCGCTGGTGATGTTGTGGGTGGGCATTGACGAAGGCGCCAAGGTAGCCATTATCTTCATCGGCACCTTCTTTCAGATGGTGCTGATGGTGGCCGAGGACGTGCGCCGTGTGCCCATGGCGCAGATTGAAGCAGCGCAAACCATGGGTGCCACCCGGCGTGAGGTGCTTGAAAAAGTCATTCTGCCGTCGGCAAAACCCGCCTTGCTGGACACCCTGCGTGTCACCATGGGCTGGGCCTGGACCTACCTGGTGGTCGCCGAACTGGTGGCGGCCAACTCGGGCCTGGGTTTTGCCATTCTGAAAGCCCAGCGCTTTTTGCAAACCGACAAGATTTTTGCCGGTATCTTGCTAATTGGCTTCATTGGCCTGGCCATTGACCAACTGTTTCGCCTGCTGCACCGCAAGGCTTTTCCCTGGCTCTACGGACGCTAAGCACCATGAAAATTGAATGCAAAAACGTCTGGAAGTTTTTTGGTGACGAGCCCAAGCGGACCACCGCGCTGCAGGATGTCAACCTGGGCATTGCCGACAACGAGTTCATTACCCTGGTGGGTGCGTCGGGATGCGGCAAATCCACCTTGCTGCGCACCCTGGCCGGGCTGGAAACGCCTAGCCAGGGTGATGTGCTGGTGGAAGGCCGGGCCATCACCGGGCCGGGGCAAGACAGAGCCATGGTATTCCAGCATTACAGCCTGTACCCCTGGCTGCGCGTGGCGGAAAACATCCGCTTTTGCCGCGAACTCAGCATTCACACCCAAGACCGCTCCAGCGCCGATGTGGAGGCTGCATCGGGCCGGGCCGATGCACTGCTGCAGTTGATGGGCCTGACGGCATCGGCCCAGTCTTACCCCAACCAGCTCTCAGGGGGCATGCAGCAACGGGTAGCGATTGCCCGTGCGCTGATGGGCAGGCCGCAGATCCTGCTGATGGACGAGCCTTTTGGCGCGCTGGACGCGCAAACCCGAGAGGTCATGCACGACCTGATCCTGCATGTGCACCGTCTGGAGCGCACCACCATTGTGTTTGTGACACACGACGTGGAAGAAGCCATCTACCTGGGTCACCGGGTGGTGCTGATGGCACCGCGCCCGGGGCGCATTGACTCCATCTACGACGTGCCGCTGCCGATCAGGCGCGAGCAGGACATGAAGCTATCGCCCGAATTCACACGTTTGAAGCGCCAGTTGCTGGATCGCATCCGTGAAACCTCGGGCATGAAAACCGACCTGGACCAACTGCAACGGCTCACCCAGGCAGCCGATGAAAGGAACCCCGCATGAACACCATTTACCCTGACCGCCTGCTGTGGGAAGAAAAGCTTCCCGGCGGCACCCACTGGTCTGGCCGCCTGCGCCGGGGAACCGCCCTACGCCTGACCGACCTGCAAGGCAACGCCAATGTCTCGGCCCTGTTTTACAACGCCGAGCAGCCGCTGGAGCGCTACAACATGCCCGACACCCTGAAGTCGCAGCACACCGGTTTTCTCACCGCTGGTTATGTGTGCCAGTCTGACATGGGCCGCGTGTTGTGCTCCATCACCGCCGACAGCCTGGGCTGGCATGACACTTGGTGTGGTGTCAGCGACGCGGCCATGGTGTTGGCCAAATATGGTGAAAAACGTTACCAGCAGCACCGCAACGCCATGCACCGCAATGGCCGAGACAACCTGCTGATCGAACTGGCCAAGTGGGGCCTGGGTGCGCGCGATCTGGTGCCCTGCGTGAATTTCTTCAGTAAGGTGGTGCCCGATGCCGACGGCGCACTCAGTTATGTCGCGGGCCACAGCGCGGCTGGCCACCAGGTTGACCTGCGGTTTGAGATGGACACCCTGGTGGTGCTCAGCAGCGCACCGCACCCGCTGGACACCCACCCTGATTACGCACCTGCCGACGTGGCCCTGTGCGCCTACCGTGCCGCACCAGTCTCGCCAGACGATGCCTGCCGCACGCAATGCCCGCAAAATGGCCGCGCCTTTGTCAACACCGAACGTTATTGTGGAGTGGCCGCATGAACACCTTGCTGGAAAGCCCCCTGAACCCCGAGCACGCCGTGCTTGACCAAACCTGCCTGGCTGGTGACCCCTGGATGGCCACCGTGCGTGCCGGACAAACCCTGCGCATCCTGGACCTGGAAGGCAACCAGGCAGTCGATACCTTGTTTTACAACGCACTTGATGCCGAAGAGCGCTACAGCGCCACCGACACCATCGCCCGCAACGGTCAGCTTTACCTGGGCCTGGGCTCCAAGCTGTATTCAAACACCGGGCGTGTGATGCTGACCATCACCGCCGACACCTGTGGCCGCCACGACACGCTGGGCGGGGCCTGCTCCAGCGAAAGCAACACGGTGCGCTATGCCCTGGACAAACGCGCCATGCATAGTTGCCGTGACAGCTTCATGCATGCCCTGTGCCACTGCCATGAGGCTGGCGCTTTGGGCATGAGCAAGCGCGACATTGCGCCCAACATCAATTTCTTCATGAACGTACCGGTCACCCCTGACGGCCACCTCAGTTTTGAAGACGGCATCTCGGGCGCGGGCAAATATGTGGAACTGCGCGCCGAGATGGACGTTGTGGTGCTGATCTCCAACTGCCCGCAGCTCAACAACCCCTGCAACGGCTACAACCCGACCCCCATCCGCCTTCTGGTCTGGGATTAACCAACCGCCCACGGGACGACCCGTGGTGCTGCATGACCCGGCGGGACGACCCGCTTCATGAGGGACAGCCCCATGTTTGATACCGTTTTGATCGCCAACCGTGGCGCCATTGCTTGCCGCGTGATCCGTAGCCTGAGGGCGCTGGGCCTGCGCTCGGTGGCGGTGTATTCCGAGGCCGATGCCGATTCGCTGCATGTGGCCATGGCCGATGCCAGTGTGTGCATCGGCCCGGCTTCAGCCGCCCAAAGCTACCTTGACCCGCAACGCATTCTGGATGCTGCCCGCGCCACCGGTGCGGGGGCGATTCACCCTGGCTACGGTTTTTTGTCGGAAAACCCGGACTTTGCCCAGGCCTGTGAAGACGCAGACATTGTGTTCATCGGCCCAACCCCGGCCCAGATGCGTGCCTTTGGGCTCAAACACACCGCTCGGGCGCTAGCAGAGGCGCAAGGCGTGCCGCTGCTGCCAGGCAGCGGCTTGCTGACGGATCTGGCGCAAGCCAAAACTGAAGCGCAGCGCATCGGCTTCCCGGTCATGCTCAAAAGTACGGCCGGTGGTGGCGGTATCGGCATGCGGCTGATCCGCAGTGCGGCCGAGATGGGCCCGGCGTTTGAAGCCGTGCAACGCCTGGCGCAGGCCAACTTCAAGGACGCTGGTCTGTTTTTGGAGAAATTTGTCGAGCGCGCCCGCCACATTGAAGTTCAGGTGTTTGGCGATGGCCGTGGCCATGTGGTGGCGCTGGGCGAGCGTGATTGCTCGGCCCAGCGCCGCAACCAGAAGGTGATCGAAGAAACGCCTGCACCGGGCTTGTCGGATGACACCCGCGCTGCGTTGCAACAAACTGCGGTGCGGCTGGCCCAGGCGGTCAACTACCGCTCGGCTGGCACGGTGGAATATGTGCTGGATGCCGATACCGGTGCGTTTTACTTTCTGGAGGTCAACACCCGGCTGCAGGTCGAGCATGGTGTCACTGAGCAAGTGACCGACATCGACCTAGTGGCCTGGATGGTCAAACTGGCACGCGGCGACGCGCTTGAGTTGGCCGTGCCCCCGCCGCAGGGCGCTTCCATCCAGGTGCGCCTGTACGCCGAAGACCCGGCGCGCAACTTCCAGCCCTGTGCTGGCGGCCTGACCGAGGTCGTTTTCCCGCATGACGTGCGGATTGAGACCTGGGTGGCTACCGGCAGTGAAGTGCCCCCGCACTACGACCCGATGATCGCCAAGCTGATCGTTACCGGCACTGACCGCGCGGATGCCGTGGCCAAGCTGCAAGCCGCGCTGGCCGCCACGCGACTCGGCGGGATAGAAACCAACCTGCGCTACCTCCGCACGGTGGCGGCAGATGCCGTGTTTGTGCAAGGCCGCATGGTTACGTGCAGTCTGTCCGAGTTGCATTACCAGCCGCAGGCTTTGGAAGTGTTGGAGCCCGGCGTGCAAACCACCGTGCAGGACCACCCCGGGCGCGTGGGTTACTGGGCGGTGGGCGTGCCCCCAAGCGGCCCGATGGACGACCTGGCCATGCGCCTGGCCAATAGGCTGGTGGGCAATGCGCCGCAAGCGGCTGCGCTGGAATGCACCCTTAGCGGGCCGAGCCTGCGTTTCTTTCACGACACGGTGGTGGCCGTCTGTGGTGCTGCCATGGCAGTGCGTCTGGACGGTGTGGCCCTGCCGTTGTGGCAATCCCACACGGTCAAGGCGGGCAGCGTGTTGAAGCTCGGCGCCGTGCAGGGTGCCGGTGCGCGCACCTACGTGGCGCTGCGCGGTGGCCTGGATGTGCCGCTGTACCTGGGCAGCCGCTCGACCTTTACCCTGGGCCAATTCGGCGGCCACGCCGGGCGCACCCTGCGCACCGGCGACATGTTGCATCTGGGCTCGGACGCAATAGCACTGCCACTGGCCGCCTTGCCGCCGGAGGTGGTGCCGGTGTACCCAAACCACTGGGACATTGCCGTGCTGTATGGCCCGCATGGGGCACCGGATTTTTTTACCGACGCGGATGTGCAGATGTTTTTTGGCACCGACTGGCAGGTGCACTACAACTCCAGCCGCACCGGCGTGCGCCTGACTGGCCCCAAGCCCCAGTGGGCACGGCGTGATGGCGGCGAGGCGGGTCTGCACCCGTCCAACATCCATGACAACGCGTACGCCATCGGTGCCATCGACTTCACTGGCGACATGCCGGTGATCCTTGGGCCAGACGGCCCCAGTCTGGGTGGTTTTGTTTGCCCGGCCGTGGTGCTGGCCAGCGAGCGCTGGAAGCTGGGCCAATTGCGCCCGGGAGACCAAGTGCGCTTTCGCTGCGTGACTGCCGAAGAAGCGCTGGCCTTGCAGGCAGCACAGGAACGCCGCATTGCTGATTTGGTGTGGACCGCACCTGCCGTTGAACAACGCACCGGCGCAGTCGGTTCGCCTATTCTTGCGCGGCGCGAAGCGCAAGGCGACCGCCCGGCACTGGTACTGCGCCAGGCGGGTGACCGCTATGTTCTGGTGGAATTGGGCGACGCGGTACTGGACATCGCCTTGCGGCTACGGGTGCATGGGCTGATGCAGTCATTGCAAACGCAAAACCTGCCGGGCATTGTGGACATGACGCCGGGTATCCGGTCGCTACAGATCCATTTTGAACCCCAAGCCCTGTCAATGCCCAAAGTGATCGCCGCCATTTTTGCGGTCGACTATGCGCTGGGTGACACCGATCAACTGGTGGTGCCCTCGCGCACCGTGTATTTGCCCCTGTCGTGGGACGATAGCGCCACGCGCCTGGCGATTGAGAAATACATGCAGTCGGTGCGGCCGGACGCCCCTTGGTGTCCCAGCAATATCGAGTTCATCCGCCGCATCAATGGCTTGCCCAGCGTGGAAGAAGTGCAACGCACAGTGTTTGATGCCCGCTACCTGGTGTTGGGCCTGGGCGACGTGTACCTGGGTGCGCCGGTAGCCACCCCGCTGGACCCGAGGCACCGCCTGGTCACCACCAAGTACAACCCGGCCCGCACCTGGACGCCTGAGAACGCCGTAGGTATTGGTGGCGCCTACATGTGCGTCTACGGCATGGAAGGCCCGGGCGGCTACCAGTTCGTTGGCCGCACCCTGCAGATGTGGAACCGCTGGCGTGATGCAGCCAGTGGTGCGCCAGCCTTTGAGGCTGGCAAGCCCTGGTTGTTGCGCTTCTTTGACCAAATCCGCTTCTACCCGGTGGGCGAGGCCGAACTGCTGCAAATCAGGCGCGACTTTCCCGCTGGACGTTACCCGCTGCGTGTGGAAGAGGGCACATTCAGTTTGCATGACTACCGCCAGTTCCTGTCTGAGAACGCCAACGACATCGCGGCTTTTCGCGCCCTGCAGGGCCAGGCTTTTGAGGCAGAGCGCGAGCGCTGGCGGCTGGCTGGTCAAGCCGACTACGTGGGTGAGGCTGAGACGGTGGACGCCGCCGCCGTGGCTGAAGACCTGCCGCCGGGCAGCTGCAGCGTGGCCACAGCCGTGCCTGGCAGCGTGTGGAAACTGCTGGCTGCCGAGGGCGACACGGTGACCGAGGGGCAGGCCCTGCTGATCATCGAATCGATGAAGATGGAGTTCACCGTGTATGCCCCTTGTGCCGGCCAAGTGGTGCGCATGGCTTGCCGCGAGGGCAGCGCGGTCGCCGCCGGGCAAGACGTTGTTGTAATTCAAGGAGAAACCGCATGACCAAGACCTCCCATTCCCTGAGCATTGGCGCACTGCAACAAGCCTACCGCGGCGGATCAATCACCCCGCTGGAGGTGGTGGACCAGGTGCTGGCCGCCATTGGCGATGATCCCCACAAGGCATGGATTCACCTTATTGACGCTGCCAGCTTGCGCGCCCGGGCCACGGCGTTGATGGCACGCGGCCCCAACGGTCTGCCGCTGTGGGGCATTCCGTTTGCCATCAAGGACAACATTGACCTGGCGGGCGTGCCCACCACCGCTGGCTGTCCGGATTATGCCTACACGCCCGACGTGAGCGCGACCGTCGTACAGCGTCTGCTGGACGCGGGTGCCATCGCCATCGGCAAGACCAATCTGGACCAGTTCGCCACCGGCCTGAACGGCACGCGCTCGCCCTACGGGGCTTGCCGCAACGCGTTCAACTGCGACTATGTGTCTGGCGGTTCCAGCGCGGGCTCAGCCGTGTCGGTGGCCTTGGGCCATGTGAGTTTTTCGCTGGGGACGGACACGGCTGGCTCTGGCCGTGTACCAGCGGGCTTTAATAACTTAGTTGGCCTCAAGCCCAGCCTGGGGTTGTTGTCCACGCAGGGCGTGGTGCCCGCGTGTCGGTCGCTCGACGTGGTGTCGATCTTTGCGCTGATTGCAGATGACGCCCAGCAGGTGTTTGGCGTGGCCCAGGGTTATGACGCGCAGGACGCATATTCGCGAGCCGCGCAGCCGCATGCCTTTGACTTTGGCCGTGCCAAGCGCTGGCGCGTCGGTGTACCGCGTGCCGATCAGTTGCAGTTTTTTGGCGACAGCGCCTACGCCCAGTGTTATACCGAGGCGCAGGCGCACGCCAAGGCGCTGGGGGCAGAGCTGGTGGAGATCGACTTTGCGCCGTTCCAGGAAACCGCTCGCCTGCTCTATGAAGGCCCCTGGGTGGCCGAGCGTTACCAGGCCATCCGTGTCTTCATAGACGCGCAGCCCGAGTCCGTCTTCCCGGTCACGCGCCAGATCACGCTGGGCGGGGCCAAGCCCTTGGCCGCCGATGCCTTTGCCGCCCAGTACCGGCTGCGGGCGCTGGCGCAGCGCTGTGCCGGGGTGTGGGCCGACATGGACTGCATGTTGCTGCCCACTTCGCCCACCATCCACAGCATTGCCACGATGCTGGCCCAGCCCATCGCCCGCAACAGCGACTTTGGCTACTACACCAACTTTGTGAACTTGCTGGACTACAGCGCCATTGCCGTGCCAGCAGGTTTTCGTGCTGATGGCCTGCCTTTCGGCGTGACCTTTGTGGCGCAAGCGCACCAGGACCAACCCCTGCTGCACCTGGCGCAGCGCTGGCAGCGTGCGCTGCAAGGCAAGGCGGCCACGCTCGGTGCCACCGGCCACACCGCGGTGGCGTTTGAAACCGACAGCGCCGTGCCCTCCGGTCAGATCCGGGTGGCGGTGTGTGGCGCGCATCTGGAGGGGCAGTCGCTCAATGGGCAGCTCACGAGCCGGGGTGCCCGCTTGGTGCAGCGCACCACCACGTCTGCCGAGTACCGCCTTTACGCCTTGCCCGATGGCCGCCGCCCGGGTCTGGTGCGTGTTGCGGACGGTGGTTGCGCGATCGAGGTGGAAGTCTGGGAACTGCCCGGCGCCCGGTTTGGCAGCTTTGTGGACGGCATCCCAGCGCCACTGGGCATCGGGCGTACGGTGCTGGCGGACGGCAGCCAAGTGGCTGGCTTCATTTGTGAACCGGACGGCATTGTGGGTGCCATGGACATTTCGGCGTTTGGCGGCTGGCGTGTTTACTTGGATTCAAAAGCACTGGCTTGAAAACTCCTGTGGAAAATCTACGCCGACTTCGCCCAGTATCTGGTTGGCTTGGCGCCCCCGCTCTATGCGACAGAGCCGTTTGGCCTAGAACTCGAGACGACGGTATACGCGTTCGATGCAAACAGCATCGATTTGTGCCTGCAGTGACATCCATCCCAGGCAGAGTCAGGTAGCCTGGATGCTGGCCCGCTTGATGTGCTAATGCTCAACGTCTGGGTACAAGGCAGGAGGACGTCTAGCCTGTGAGTTGGTAACCATCGACTTTTTGGTGTTTGGCACCTTTTTTGCAAGTTCTTTGCAACGCAGCTTTTTGGTGCACTGTTTTAGTTTGGCCTGCAGGTTGAAGATGGCATTTTTGAATCCCCGCAGGCTTTGTACCTAAACACGCAGGTTGTGACCTGACGAAGATAGCTGCGTCTCAGATCTATTCAGAAATAACCATGTAGGGATCATCATGAAATTATTGCCACGACGCCAATTTATCCGCAACGCTGCTTTGACAGGGGTTAGCCTGGGCCTTGGAACGTCAGCTATTTGGTCGACTAACCTCTGGGCTGCGAATAAATTGAAGCCGTCAGCTAACGCAGCCTTGATCGCCGTGGATGTCCAGAACTGCTTCGTTAGTTCAGGCACTCTGCCGGTTCCCAAGGGCGAAGAGGTGGTTCCGATCATCAATGCGCTTGGAAGAGTTTTTGATAACGTGGTCATCACGCAGGATTGGCACACGGCTGGGCACGCTTCTTTTGCCAGTAGTCACGTGGGCAAAAAGCCATTTGAGACAACGCAGCTTTCTTATGGTCAGCAGGTTCTCTGGCCAGATCACTGTGTTCAAGGCACCCAAGACGCTGAACTGCACAGTGATTTGAAGCTACCCAAGGCGCAAGTTGTGATCAGGAAGGGCTACAACCCACAGGTTGACAGCTACTCTGCATTCAAAGAGGCTGACCGAAAGTCAACGACGGGTTTGGCCGCGTACCTTCAGGCACGTGGAATCGACACCGTTTATGTAGCCGGACTGGCCACTGATTTTTGTGTCGCATGGACAGCGCTGGATGCCCGAGCATTGGGTTTCGAGACTCTGGTTATTGAGGATGCCTGCAGGGCAATCGACCTCAACGGCTCGTTGGCAGCAGCCTGGAAAGAGATGACTGCCAAAGGTGTCAAACGCATCCAGTCCAGTGATCTGATTTGACCGGTCTTCCGGCCGATCCCCGGAGTGTTTGCGGTCGCGCTGAAAGAGACGAAGCATTGATGCAATGCTCGTCATATTGCTGGTTTCAAGTTTGTCAGCACTTGCGGATGGAGTGGCCTAGACAGATGCGCGAACCCATACGCTGGCGAACCGCATGTCCGACCATGAGACCGATAGACCGTCGTCGTTGAACCATGCGTCTGTGTGGGCTGTGGCACACAAATTGCGGATGTGCACCAAATGAATACGTCGCGATCTGCAACGATGCCTCTTCCAAGCCATTACAGCGTAACCACTCGCGTAGCTGCGCTCACGCTACTGGTGATCGTGCTGGCCGCGCTATTTGCACCATGGTTGACACCCTATGCACCAGAAGAGACCTTCTTTGATGGACTGACCATTGAAGGTGCACCATTACCACCATCGTTGAAAT
>JFJP01002431.1_pt1 | contig 10317 bp, 8 predicted proteins | sample 431651 | NCBI WGS metagenome assembly JFJP01 (sample SAMN02602958, study PRJNA72255) | Microbial mat metagenome, whole genome shotgun sequencing project. | biome: fresh water; feature: sink hole; material: water; isolation source: purple microbial (photo- and chemosynthetic) mats found in... | reverse complement strand
GTTCTTCCGTTTCCACCTTGGTCAGCAGGTCGGTGATGCGCACCTTGATGCCGCCGTTGCCGCCGACGTGCAACTCGTAGCCGGAATCGACACAGACCACGCCGAAGTCCTTGATCGTCGCCTCGGCGCAGTTGCGCGGGCAACCGGACACCGCCAGCTTGAATTTGTGCGGCATCCAGGAACCCCAGGTCATTTCCTCCAGCTTGACGCCCAGCCCGGTGGAATCCTGCGTGCCGAAACGGCACCACTGGCTGCCGACACAGGTCTTCACGGTGCGCAGCGCCTTGCCGTAAGCGTGGCCGGAAACGAAGCCGGCATCCGACAAATCCTTCCACACTGCCGGCAAGTCTTCCTTCTTGATGCCGAACAGGTCGATACGCTGGCCGCCGGTCAGCTTCACCTCCGGCACATTGAACTTCTCCGCCACATCGGCAATGGCGCGCAATTCCTTCGGATTGGTCAGGCCGCCCCACATGCGCGGAACGACCGAGAAGGTGCCGTCCTTCTGGATGTTGCCGTGCGCGCGTTCATTGATGTAACGCGATTGCGCGTCATCAACGTACTCGGTTGGATTCGCGCAGAGCAGGTAGTAATTCAGCGCCGGACGGCATTTGGTACAGCCGTCGGGGGTTTTCCAGCCCAGTTTCTGCATGGTTTCCGGCAGCGTTTTGAAACCTTGCTCAACGATGCCGGCGCGGATTTCGTCGTGCGTCAGATCGGTGCAGCCACACAGCGGCTTCTTCGATGGCGCGGTCGAGTAATCGCCACCCGCCGTTGCCGCCAGAATGGTTTCCACCAGGCCGGTGCAGGAACCGCAGGAGCCGGAGGCCTTGGTATGCGCGCGCACCTCATCCAGCGTGAACAGCTTTTTCTCACGCACCGCCTTGATGATGTCGCCCTTGCAGACGCCGTTGCAGCCGCAGATTTCGGCCGTATCGGGCAAGGCCATCACGCGCGACATTTCATCGCCCATGCCGCCACCGGCGCCAGAATCGCCAATGTGATGCCGGCCGAACAGCAGCTTGTCGCGGAAGTCGGAAACATCGGTGGCATCGCGCATCAGCTCGAAGTACCAGGCGCCGTCCAGCGTATCGCCATACAGCACTGCGCCGGCCAGCTTGTTGTCCTTCAGCACCAATTTCTTGTAAGAACCGCGCCCGGCATCCTGGAACACGATCTCCTCGTGCCCCTCGCCGCCGACGAAGTCGCCGGCGGAGAACAGGTCGATGCCGGTGACTTTCAATTTGGTCGAGGTCATCGAACCCTGATAGCGCGCCACGCCATGCTCGGCCAGATGATTGGCGCAAACCTTGGCCTGCTCCCACAACGGCGCCACCAGACCATAGGCAATGCCGCGATGATTGACGCACTCGCCGACCGCGTAGATGCGGGCGTCGGTGAGCGACTGCATGGTGTCGTTGACGATCAGGCCACGGTTGCATTGCAGGCCGGCGGATTCGGCCAGGGCCGTGTTGGGCCGAATGCCGACCGCCATCACTACCAGATCGGCGGCAATCGTTTCGCCATCCTTGAATTTTAGGGCGCAGACGCGGCCGCTCTCGCCGCGCACCAGTTCCGCCGTCTGCTTCTGCAGCAGGAATTTCAAGCCCTTCTCTTCAAGGCTCTTCTGCAACAGGCGTGAGGCCGGCTCATCCATCTGGCGTTCCAGCAGCCAGGGCGCGATATGCACCACGGAAACATCCATGCCGCGCTGTTTCAGGCCATTCGCCGCTTCCAGACCAAGCAGGCCGCCGCCGATGACCACCGCGTTCTGGTATTGGCTGGAAGCGGAAATCATCGCATCGACATCGGCAATGTCGCGGAAGCCGACCACGCCGGGCAAATCGGCGCCGGGAATCGGCAGGATGAATGATTTAGAACCGGTCGCCAGTAGCAGGCGATCGTAATTCTCGACTGTGCCATCATCGGCTTCGACAAAGCGTTTTTTGCGGTCGATTTTCATCACGCGCTTGCCGGTATGCAGCGTAATGCCGTGCTCGGCGTACCAGTCGCGGCTGTTCAGCACGATCTGTTCCACCGTTTGCTCGCCGGCCAGGACCGGCGACAGCATGATGCGGTTGTAATTCGGGTGCGGCTCGTCGCCGAATACCGTGATGTCGTACATATCCGGAGCCGCCTTCAGCAACTCCTCCAGGGTGCGCATGCCGGCCATGCCGTTGCCCACCAAAACCAGTTTCATGCGTGCCATGTTCGAGTCCTATGCACATTATTCCAGGCGAAAAAAAACGGCGGCCGCCCTGATAGGGAGCGGACGCCGTTGTCCAAGATCGCTTAGGCGAGGAAGCCTATCGGAACATTAGCAATGGTTGTGCCAAGTCTGGAATGGCTTGGAATCATGGGCCAGGGATGGGATGGGGCGGCTGCGTGCACCGGATGAGTGCGCTCCGCACCGCAAACGCACTGGTTGCATGACTTGTTTAGCGCGCCAGTTCGCGGCGACGCAAAAGAAGTTGTTCGCAGAGCGTGCGCAATTCCGCGAAATGCACCGGTTTGTGAAACACCTTGATGTCTTGCGGCAGGCCGCCAGCCGCCTCGATCTCGGCATCCTCCATGGCGGTGACCACCAGGATTTCCATGCCTTCGCGATAGGGCGTGCGCGCCAGTGTGCGCAGCAGGCCGAAGCCGTCCATTTCCGGCATCACGAGGTCGCTGATCAACAGGTCGGGCGACAGACGGCCGATCAGGATCAGGCCTTCGATGCCGTTATGCGCCGTCGCCACGCTGACCGGCATCCCCCAGGCTTCGATTTGGCTCTTGTAGAGGCGAAGCAGCAGGTTGTCGTCCTCGACGACCAGGATGCTAAGACTCTCCTGCGCTTGAGTGCTGTCGGCGGCAGTTTCCGCCGGTGGCTGTCGGTTTTGCTGCAGACGCTGCACTGAAGCCAGGCTGATGCGGCGATGGCCGCCTTCGGTCTTCCAGGCCGTCAGGGTGCCGTTCTCAACCCAAAGTTGGGCGGTTCGTATTGAAATCCCCAAAATCCGGGCGGCCTCTCTGGTCGTGCAGAAATCGGTACTTAGTCGGTTATCCAAGCGGGTATCCATGATTTTGGCCAAAAAAATGAAACCCGATTCTACTTTGTCAGATCAACTCAGGTCTCAACTCGCTGATAAACCCGAAAAAGCGCGCATGAAGCGGGTAGTTTGCTGGTGCCGGTTCATGCGTGCAGCAACCGGTAATCAAAGGCGGCGGCATACAGGCCGGCGATTACCCGGCGGTTCATGTCGGCCTTGCTGATGGGGCGTGCAAGGCGTATCGGTTACTCCTTGATCGATTGCGGCGTGCCCGAAAGCTCTATCCAATATATGAAGCATCATCAACATAAATGCAATAAAAATATTAATTTAATGTGATAATAATGCTTAATGTGGAAATTATTGTAAATTAATTATCATATTTGTTCATTGTTATGAAATAGGTAGGGGCTGGTCTTTTCCGGCGCTAGACTGTCTCCTTTAATCAAATGCTCTGTGGTGGTAGAAACATGCAAGTCAATCTCACCCGCTTTGGCAGTACAACAGTTCTTCAACTCGAAGGCGCTTTTGTCTTTGACAGTCACCGGGCGCTACGGGAAGTTTGCCGGCCGATTCTGGACAATCCGAATACCCAATTCATTCAGCTCGAGTTGAGCCATGTCGATTATCTGGACAGTTCCGCGCTGGGCATGATGCTGCTGATGAAGGAAAAAGCCTTTTCGGCGGGCAAGGAAATCCAGATCAAGGGAGCGCGGGGCATCGTGCTGCAAGTGCTCGAAGTCGCCAAATTTGATCGGCTGTTCACGCTGTTGCACTGACCCCGAGGCGCGTCAGGCGCAAGGCCTGGCTACCAGCCTCCGCAGGCGGGGCAGCTGATCGGCTCATTGCAAATTGCGCAGAACTTCGTGTTCGCGCGCCGAAAGCGCGAAATATTTGGATTCTGTGCGCACTCGATTAGTGCGTGATCCCCGGAATGCAGCCAATAAATGTTGAAGATTCTGATCGAGCCGCCGATAAATTAATCCGCATCCTGGTCAGAGACGTTGATTCGCCGATTCCATGCTGGACAACACACTGAATACTCTCCTGATCGTTGATGACGCGGTCGAGAACCTGACTGTGCTGGATGCGTTGCTGCGGCCGCATTACCAGATTCGGGTCGCCACTTCGGGGGAAAAGGCGTTGCGCATCGCGGTCAGTGAACCGCGTCCGGACCTGATTCTGATGGATGTGATGATGCCGGGCATGGATGGCTATCAGGTGTTTGACTATCTGCGTGCCGATCCGGCGACACGTGACATCCCGGTCATCTTCGTCACTGCGATGGATAGCCCTGAAGCCGAGTTGCGCGGCCTGGATGCGGGCGCGGTGGACTACATCACCAAGCCGTTGGTGCCGTCCATCGTGCTGGCGAGGGTGCGCACGCAACTGGAACTGAAGCAGGCGCGCGACTGGCTATCCAACAAGAACGCCTTTCTGGAAGCTGAGGTCGCCCGCCGCATGCTGGAAAACGAGATCACCCAGGAAGTCAGCATTCGCGCGCTGGCGCATCTGGCCGAAACGCGCGATCCGGAAACCGGAAATCACATTCTGCGTACGCAAGGCTATGTGCGCGAACTCGCTCTGCGGCTGCGCGACCATCCACGTTTTTCCGACACCCTGAATGAACGCTATATCGATCTGTTGCACCGTTCCGCGCCGCTGCACGATATTGGCAAGGTCGGCATTCCGGACGTGATCCTGCTCAAACCGGGCCCGCTGACTCCGGAGGAGTGGCAAGTCATGAAAACGCATGCCAAATTGGGCGCAGAAGCGATCGAGCAAGCCGAGCGCGATGCCGCGCGTCCGGTCGAATTTCTCCGCTTGGCGAAGGAAATCGCGCATTGGCACCACGAAAGATGGGATGGCAGCGGTTACCCGGATGGCTTGGTCGGTGAGGCCATTCCAATCTCCGCACGTTTAATGGCGGTGGCGGATGTTTTCGATGCTTTGATTTCGCCACGTGTTTACAAACCCGAGATGAGCTTGGATCTGGCAAGGGACATGATCATGCAAGAGCGCGGGCAGCATTTCGACCCGGATGTGGCAGATGCCTTCCTGTCCGGATTTGACGCCTTCATCGATATTGCCGGACGTTATCGTGATGCCGCGTGAAGTGGCGCCCTAAAATGGTTCAGCCATGACCGAATCTGTTGATCGCCGACCGATCTCGCCGCTGCGCATCGCGCTGATCTACTCCGTTCTAGCCGGCACCTGGATCGTTGCATCCGATCTGTTCATGGGATGGTTGCTGGGTGTACCCGCCCAGTTCTCGCAGATCAACATGCTCAAGGGTGGCACCTTTGTTATCGCCACTGCGCTGCTGCTTTATGTTTTGTTGCAGCGGCGAGTTGCCGCTCCGCTGGCCGTTACCACCAGCTTGCATGGCCTCCTGCTGCCGCTGGCGGCAGGCTGGGCGATCATCATCGGCATTACCGTCGGCCTGGCGCTGAACACGCTGGAACAAAAGGAGTATTCCGAAGTCGCCCGCTTGCAGGCGGTCTCCAAGCTGAAAACCGAACAGGTCAGCATTTGGCTGCGAGAACGCTTGAGCGACGCTCGCCTGTTGCAGGGCAGCTCCTCCATACTTGCGGCTTACCAGCACTGGCGCCAACAAGGCGACCGTGCAAGTCGCGAGGATCTTTTTCGCCGCCTCTCCGCCTATCGCAGAGAAGGTTCTTTTCAGGGCGTGTTGCTGCTGGATGAACACGGCGCGCCGCTATGGAACACCAGTGTCCCGACCAATCAGCCCACTGATCAAATCGGCCCGGACGAAATCAAGCGTTTCCTGGCCGCCGCGACCCCGGACAATCCGACCCGCCTCGGCCCTTACCGGGATACGGCTGGTCGAATTCACCTCGATTTCGTTCTCCGTCTGCCTCTTCCTGGTGGTCAACCCGGCCCGATCATCGTGCTGCAAAGCGACGCGGAAAATTACTTTCCCGTCGCCCATGGCACCTGGCCGGTCCCTACCGCCAGTGGCGACGTCTTCCTGTTCAAGCGCGACGGCGATCACGTTATTTACCTCAGCCCGTTGCGCCACCAAGCCGACGCTTTGCTGAAGCTGCGTCTGCCGCTGGCCAACTCGCAACTGCTGGCTGCACAGGTGCTCAATGATCCCGGCACAGTTGGCCAACTGATCGAGGGCGTCGATTACCGTAACCAGGAAGTCGCCGGCGTCGCCCGCGCCATCCCCGGCACCGATTGGTTTCTGATGACCAAGCTGGACCGACAGGAAATGATGGCCGAAGCCAGACGCGACGCAACCGGGATTGTGCTCAGCGGATTGCTCCTGCTGTTCGCAGCCGGCGCCAGCCTGATGACGCTGCGCCAGCGCCAGCAACTAGCATTTGCGCAAGACCTGCAGCAAGCTCAGAGCGAACGTCTGCGCGCCCTGCATCTGCTCGCTACCATTGCCGACAGTTCCAGCGACGCCATCTTCGCGAAAGACTTGAACAACCGCTTCGTTTTGTTCAACCGTGCCGCTGAAAAGCTGGTCGGAAAACCCCAGGCCGAGGTGCTCGGCAAAGACGAATCCACACTGTATCCGCCGGAAGTGGCGCGGCAGCAGTTGGCCGACAATCGTAAAGTGATGGATGCCAATCTCACCCTGAACATCCAGGAAGATGTGCCGACACACGACGGCTTCCGTTCATTCATTACCACCAAGGGGCCGCTGCACGATGACGAGGGTCGTGTCATCGGCCTCTATGGCATCGTGCACGACATTACCGAAAGCAAACAGGCCGAGACCCGTTTGCGCCAGCAAGCTGCGGAAATGAAGAGTCGCAACGATGAGCTGGAACGAATCAACCGCGCCATGGTAGGACGCGAGCTGGCCATGATCGACCTCAAACGCCATATCAACACGCTGGCGCATGAACTCGGCCGCGAACCGCCGTTCGACCTCAGCTTTGCCGAACCCGAGCCGACGCCACATTCCTGATGACACTACAACCACGCCTGTTCCAGCCCTTCCAGCGTCTGCACCGGCGGGAAGAATTTCCCGGCATCGGCCTGGACACCGTGAAGCGCATCGTGCGCCGTCACGGCGGCGTCATCGAGGCGCGCGGGGAGTCGGGAAAGGGTGCGACGTTCTGTTTCACTCTCGCTGCCTCAACTTTGGAGGCGCAATGAAAATCCATCATACCGGCGCAGACCGGTATCCAGAAACCGTTGGTTTTATCGTCCCCACCGCACTTGACCCCGGCCTTCGCCGGGGTGACGGTGAGTTATTCAGCCCAAGGCTAGCCATGCTCCCCCACCCTCGCCAGGACAATCTGGATGACTTCCCGCGAAAGGCGGAAATCGCCACGCAGCAGTTCCTCAAAGACGTCGCGGGCGGAGGGGATCAGGCCGCGAAGTTTGGCTTGCCCGATGACGGCTGCGGTTCCGGCCACCTGAATACCATATTCCCCAGCGACAGCACGACCGGCCCGCTCATCCATCAGAATCAAGGTTGGGCCGTCGTGGCGCAGCGCATGTCGGATGCAGGCCGCCTCGCCCTCGTCCAGTTGCGGGATTTCAGGTATTTCATCGCCATCTGGGCGAACAACCAGCCATCCGGCATCAATCGCCGCATGCAAGGCTTCCATCCCTTGCCACACGCCCCGGTCAAGAATCTCCTCCCGCACTGTCTCGGGAATCACGATCTCGCCGAACAGCGCCCGCAACCAGGACATTCCCGACACGCGCGCCAGGACAATCAGCGGGCTGGCATCGCTCAGGACGAGGCGAGCCATGCGTCGAGCGTATCCATATCGCGTTGGACTTCCTCATCGCTGCCGCTGATCACGGGAATATTCAGGCGAGAAAGGTGCTGCATGAATGCCGCCAAACTCATTTCCGCCAGGCGGGCGGCGCGGCCGAGCGACAGGTTGCCGTCGCGGAACAGTGCGGTAGCCAGCGCGGCGCGCACACCGGGCAAAGACCAGGACTGGTTTTTTTCCAGGTGCACCAGCAGCGCGTCCGGCTCATCCCGGTTCATCACCACGACAACCCCCTTGCGCGCCTTGCGCAGGGCCTCGGACGGGTTGTTTTTCAGGCCGCTTACGTTAGTCACTTCCATGTCCATCTCCAGATGGGAATCTGAGATAGGAACATACCATAGGATGGATGACTGCCACCGGCGTCCCGAGCGATACAGGAGTAACCCCGATACAGGAGTAACCCCATGACCGAAAAAACCATCCGCCTCGTCGAAGACAACCCGCAAGACGAAATGCGCGCCCTGCGCCGCGCCAGCGTGTCCAATACGGTGGATGTGGCGCGCGACAGCCTGCCGCGCCAGTCCGGGCTGGCCCACCAATCAACCGCCGCTGGAGCGCTGAAACCGCCATGGATCGCACGCTGAACATCCTGGTCATCGAAGACAACCCGGCCGACTTTCTGCTGTTGCAACGCTATTTGCAGCAGCAGGGGCTGGCTGGTGAATGCCGACGCGTGGCCAGTGATGGCGAACTGGATGCCGCGCTGCAGGAAACAGAAACCTGGAACCTGGTGCTATCCGACTACAACGTCCCCGGCATGGATTTCGAGGTGACGCTGCGACGCCTCCGCGTTGGCTGGCCGGAACTGCCGGTGATTCTGGTCACCGGCAGTCTTGGCGAAGAAAAGGCGGTGGAATTGCTGCATCTGGGGCTGAGTGACTTTGTGTTGAAGGGCAACCTGACACGTCTGACTCCCGCTATCCATCGCGCCCTGAATGAGGTTGCCGAGCGCCGCGCCCGACAAGCCGCCGAACAAGCCTTGCGCGAGAGTCAGGCAGCGGCCAGCTTGGCGCAGCAACAGGCGAGGCTGGCGTCACTGAACCTGCTTGAGGATGCGATCAAGGCGCGCGGAGAGGCTGAGGCTGCGAATTCGGCGCTGCGCGAAAGCGAGAAACGCTTGACGCTGGCTTTGAACTCCGCCAATCAGGGTATCTACTATCTCAACGTGCAAACCGGTGAAGCCATCGTCAGTCCGGAGTACGCCAGAATGCTGGGTTACGATCCAGCCAGTTTCCGGGAAACCAATGCCGCCTGGTCTGCTCGCCTGCACCCGGAAGACCAGGAACGGGTGACTCAGGTCTATCAGGACTATATCGCTGGCCACCTGCCGGAATACCGGGTCGAGTTCAGGCAGAAAACCCAGTCCGGCGCATGGAAGTGGATACTTTCCCTGGGCCGCCTGGTGGAACGCGACAGCGAAGGCAGGCCGCTGCGAATGGCGGGCACGCATACCGATATCAGCGAGCGTAAGCGCAACGAACATGCTCTCGCCCTGCAAGCCCGACGCGCCGAAGCCCTGCTTGCCCTGCCCGGTGCAGCCGACCGCTTGAACGAACGCGATTTCATGCAATATGGCATGGAACTGGCCGAGCAACTCACCAACAGCCAGATCGCTTTCATCCATATCGTCAATGAAGATCAGATCACCATCGAACTGGTGGCCTGGTCGCGCGCCACCCTGGAGCACTACTGCCAGGCGGCCTACGATAGCCATTACCCGCTCAGTCAGGCCGGCATCTGGGCGGACGCGCTGCGCAAGCGCGCGCCAGTAGTGTTCAACGACTATGCCAGCGCACCGAATAAGCACGGCCTGCCGGAAGGTCATGCCCATCTGCAACGCCTGATCAGTCTGCCGGTCATCGAAGGTGACCTGGTGCGCATGATGGCGGGGGTCGGCAACAAGCTGGAGGACTACAGCGATGAGGATGTGGAAACCCTGCAACTGATTACCAACGCCCTCTGGCGAACTGTCAGCCAGCGTCGCGCCGAGATTGCCTTGCGAGAAAGCGAATCCCGCTTCCGCTCGCTCAACGAAACCGCGCAGGACGGCATCATCATGATCGACCCGCAGGACCGGATCACCAACTGGAACCCGGCGGCGGAAAAGCTGTTTGGCTATGCGCAAGACGAGGTGCTCGGGCAGAACCTGCATCGAATCCTGCCAGCGGAAAGATTCCGGGCAGCGGCGCACGTTGGTTTTACCCAGTTCCAGCTCACCGGTACCGGCGCGGCGATCGGCAAAACGCTGGAACTCGCCGCCCTGCACAAGGACGGCCACGAAATCCAGGTGGAACTGTCCGTCTCGGCGGTCGAGCGCGCTGACGGCTGGAATGCCATTGGCATCGCGCGCGACATCACCCAGCGCAAGGCAGCCGAGGCGCAGTTAAGCAAGCTCGCGCTGGCGGTGGAGCAAAGCCCTGAAAGCGTCGTCATCACCGACCTCGATACCAAAGTGGAATACGTCAACGAAGCGTTTGTGAAAAATTCCGGCTACAGCCGCGAAGAAGCCATCGGTA
>JFJP01041010.1_pt1 | contig 10320 bp, 9 predicted proteins | sample 431651 | NCBI WGS metagenome assembly JFJP01 (sample SAMN02602958, study PRJNA72255) | Microbial mat metagenome, whole genome shotgun sequencing project. | biome: fresh water; feature: sink hole; material: water; isolation source: purple microbial (photo- and chemosynthetic) mats found in... | reverse complement strand
TTACTTGTCCCGAAAATTCGATATACTATGAAAATAGTCTAATAAAATTGGACTATATTGACCCGAGAGCTTTTCTCGAACTGGCGAAGCAATACATAATAGGTATTAAATATCGGTAGTAGAAAGAATAGGAATAGGAAGTTTGTTTCTTGTAAACTAAAGTTGTAAATTAAAGTTCAATAATGTTTTAGTTCAAATCAAGAGTTGATTTTTCAATGAATAAGACCTAACAGGTTATAAAACATGTTAGGTCTAAACCAAAGAATGTCTGAATTTCGTTAAGCTATTAATTCATATTAATTATGAATTTATAATTACTTTTTCACTTTGGTTTCGAAATACCAATTGTCCGTCGAAAGCATCTAATAAAATGATGCTATCTGTAGTTACTTTTCCTGCCAAAATCTCTTTACTCAATTGATTTAAAACTTCTCTCTGAATCACTCTCTTTACTGGTCGTGCACCATATTGCGGATCGTAACCTTTATCAGCTAAATAATCAATCGCTTCTGGAGTTGCGTCCATTATGATGTTTTGGTGTGCTAACATTTTGGTCACACTTTTCAATTGCAATCCAACAATTTGTTTGATGTTTGCACTTGTTAATGGTGTAAACATTACAATTTCGTCAATTCTATTAATGAATTCAGGTCTTACTGTTTGTTTCAATAATCCTAAAACTTCTAATTTTGCTGCTTCGGTAACGGCTTCTATATTTCCTTTCAATCCCCAACTTGATTGGGACTCAAATTTTTCTTGAATAATCGCACTTCCCATGTTGGAAGTCATGATGATAATAGTATTCTTGAAATCAGCCACACGACCTTTGTTATCGGTCAATCGACCCTCGTCCAACACTTGCAATAAGATGTTAAAAATATCAGGATGTGCTTTTTCAATTTCGTCTAACAGAATTACAGAATAGGGTTTTCTTCTAACAGCCTCTGTCAATTGTCCGCCTTCGTCGTAACCTACGTAACCTGGAGGCGCACCTACTAATCTACTAACCGAATGACGTTCTTGGTATTCGCTCATGTCAATTCGGGTCATCGCATTTTCATCGTCAAAAAGATATTCGGCTAACGCTTTTGCCAATTCAGTTTTTCCCACACCTGTTGTTCCAAGGAAAAGAAAAGTGCCAATGGGTTTTTTCATATCCTGCAATCCGGCACGACTTCTTCGCACTGCATCGCTTACCGCTTCAATAGCTTCTTCTTGACCAACCACTCTGTGGTGCAATTCGTCTTCCAGTTTTAAGAGTTTTTCTCTTTCGCCTTGCAACATTTTCATTACTGGAATTCCGGTCCATTTTGCTACGACTTCGGCAATATCTTCGCGAGTTACTTCTTCTTTGATTAAAGAAGTTCCAGCTTGATTTTCGGATAATTGAATTTGCAATACATCCAATCGTTCTTGAGCTTCTTTTATTTTTCCGTAACGGATTTCAGCTACTTTTCCATAATCGCCATTACGTTCAGCTTGTTCAGCTTCGGTTTTGAAATCTTCAATCTCAAGTTTTACGGCTTGAATATTATCCACCACATCTTTTTCCGATTTCCATTTGGTGAAAATCTCGTTGCGTTCTTCTTTCAAATTGGCTAAATCTAAACCAAGAACTTTTAGCTTAGTTTCATCATTCTCTCTTTTGATAGCCTCCATCTCGATTTCCAATTGCATAATTTTTCTATCCAAAACATCCAATTCTTCGGGTTTGGAGTTGATTTCCATACGCAATTTAGAAGCCGCTTCGTCCATCAAATCAATAGCTTTATCAGGAAGAAAACGATTGGTAATATAACGTTGCGATAATTCGACCGCTGCAATAATTGCATCATCTTTGATTCGTACTTTGTGGTGGGTTTCATATTTTTCCTTGATACCACGCAAAATTGAAATCGCACTTTCGGTATCGGGTTCATCGACCATTACTTTTTGAAAACGTCTTTCGAGTGCTTTGTCTTTCTCAAAATATTTTTGGTATTCGTCTAAAGTTGTTGCACCAATCGCACGTAATTCGCCACGAGCCAAAGCAGGTTTCAAAATATTAGCAGCATCCATAGCTCCTTCGCCACCGCCAGCACCAACCAAAGTATGGATTTCGTCAATAAACAAGACGATATCCCCTTCGGCAGAAGTAACTTCTTTAACCACTGCTTTTAGTCGTTCTTCAAATTCCCCTTTGTATTTGGCACCCGCAATTAATGCGCCCATGTCTAAGGAATATACGATTTTATCTTTTAAATTTTCAGGAACGTCACCATCTACAATTCGGTGGGCTAAACCTTCGGCAATGGCTGTTTTACCAACTCCAGGTTCGCCAACCAACATCGGATTATTTTTAGTACGACGTGTTAGAATTTGTAAAACTCTTCGGATTTCTTCATCACGACCAATTACAGGATCGAGTTTACCGCTTTTAGCTAATTCGTTTAGGTTTTTTGCGTATTTATTCAAAGAATTGTATGTTTCTTCGGCAGATGCAGAAGTTACTCGTTCACCTTTTCGCATTTCGTCAATTGCGGCTTGCAAACCTTTTTCAGTAACACCTTGATCTTTCAAAATCTGTGCTACTTTACTTTTTGATTTGAAAATAGCTAGGATTAAATGTTCGATAGAAACGAATTCGTCGTTCATTTTTTTGGCAATGATTTCGGCTTCGTTTACTGTTGTGGAAGCATCACGCGAAAACATGAGGTCGCCACCAGAAACTTTCGGAAAACTTTGAATGGTGCTGTCTAGTACTTTTTTGAAAAGCTCTACATTAACGTTGAGTTTTTTCAAAATAAAAGGAGTTACATTTTCGTCGACTTCTAAAATGCCTTTGAAAATGTGTTCGTTTTCGAGCTGTTGTTGCCCAAAACTTTGTGCAATTTGCTGTGCTTGTTGCAAAGCTTCTTGCGATTTGATGGTGAATTTATTGATGTTCATATTTTTGTTGTTCGTTGTTTATTGTTTGTTGTTCATTGTTTGTTGTTGAATTACTTATTTGTTATGATTTCGTCAATATGTGTTCCAAACCTAATTTTAGGACAAAATGACTGATTTAGAGCGTCAAACACTATTAAAGTTACGACAATTTGTCTTAGTAAATGACAATTCTTCTGTTTTTTTATACTAATTTTTGAATTATTTAGTTAGTAATAAAAAACGTAGCCATGAAACGATTTTCTTTAGTATTCATTTTAGTGTTTTTCATTTCTTGCAAAGAGGAAACTCCAAAGAGTTCATTGGATAATTTGGCTAGTTTAGATGTTACATTGAGTGTTCCAAAACCTGGCGAATGGCTTGCAGAACATAATGAATCTGGGCAAACTTTTAAAAAATACACCCAAATTGATCTTGTAACAATTTCAGAAAAACGAAAAGTAATTTATATTCAACCAATAGGAAATTTTTCTTCAGAAGAAAAGATTGTAGTTGACAAAACAGTTGAATATGTGGGTAAGTTTTTTCAACTGAAAACTACAATGTTGCCTTTAATTCCTGAGGAGGCTATTCCAAGTGATAAAAAACGATTGAATAGTGGTGTTGAGCAATTTGATGCAAGCTTTATAACTCATAAGGTTTTACCAAAGTTGATGCCAGATGATGGTATTGTAGTTATGGCAATAACTGCAAAAGATTTGTATCCAAGTGACGATTGGAATTATGTTTTTGGTTTAGCAAGTTATCAAAAGCGAACTGGAGTTTCTTCATTCAATAGGTTTTTAACGGATAATGATTATACACTTTGTTTGAATAGAATTACAAAAACTGCGGTTCATGAAATTGGACATATGTTTTCTATTAGTCATTGTAAGCATGCCGTTTGTTTAATGAATGGTGTAAATCATTTGCCAGAGTCGGATACAAAACCAAATGCATTATGCTCTGAATGTTTGAAAAAGTTGTCTTGGAATTTAAAATATGAAGATAAAAAACGCTTTAGGGAATTGATTTCTTTTTTAAATTCTAATCATTTGGTGAAAGATGCCTTACTTTTGCAAAAGCAATTAGAAGCTTTAGATTAGTTGATTTTTGAATATATAAAGCATAAAGAGAAGTAAATAATGAGCGAAAATACATTTAAAACAAAATCAGGCTATTGCCATGTTTTGCCTGATAAAATTGTTTTGACAAGAGATGGTGTGATTGGAAATTTATCAAAAGCTGTTAATGGAAATGGAATTTCTAGAATTCTAATTTTATATACTTTGATTTCAATTTATTTACTTTATTCCTCTTATTTAAAATTTCATAAGAATGAATTTTTTTCAACTGTATTTTATTTAGGATTAGCAGTATTTTTAGTTTCAGGAATTTTTAGAAGTATAAATAATTCTGGAACGCCAATCATTGAAAGAAGTAAAATAAGAGAAGTCAAATTTATTAACGGAACTAAAAGAATAACACGTTCAAGATTTGAAGTGTTTTTTGAAGATGAGAAAGGAAAAATTAAAAAGCGATTTATATTGCTTCCAGGTTCATTAAGTAATGGTGAAAGTGCCACTAAAAAGGCAGTAGAAATCATGAAAAATGAAAAATTAATAGTATTATAATTAGTTAGCTGTTATTGTAAAACAGAACTACATCAAAATACGGACTAAAAAAAAAATCAAAAAATAGAGATGAAAATTCTGAATGAAATTAGAGAAGTAAAATGGTTAAAAATTCTATTGTTCTATGGTATCATACTTATTGGTACTTATTTTGCTAGAAAACTACCAAACTTATTAAATCTACTTTTAGTACGAATTACGGACATTCAATTTACATTCAACTTCAATCACGGATTTGTTGCTTTAATTGTAACCCTACTATTCTATAAATTCAAGATAGAAAAACAAGAGATAACTTTATTGGGAAACAATAAACTCAAAAGTATACTATTTCCAATTGTTCTAATTGTCTGTTATTCCATGTATGGAATAAACAATAATCAAGGTGTTGACAAACATTTATGGGCATTTATATTTTCTTCTTCGGCTTTCATTTACAACCTGATGGAAGAATATGCTTGGAGAGGTTACTTGATTGATAGTTTAGAAAAAGTGAACTTCGTACTGAAAAGTGTTATTTCAGGAATATTTTGGGGTGTTTGGCATCTTCTAATTTTTAGCAATTTTGACCAATTTGGAGGATTTTGGATTTTCTTAGCATTTTGTTTAGTATTTTCTTTTATCTTGACATTTGCAGTTATACGAACTAAATCAATAATTGTAGCAGGAGCCATTCACGGTTTCATTATTCAGACAAACATAATAGCATTAATTTGTTTCATATTTTTTATGTTACTATTACTAACTTATAACAAAAAACTAATTAAAAAAAACAACGAAACGATATTATGAGTTTATTTAAAAATATATTTGGCTCTTCAGAAGAAGAAAACCAACCTTCCAAAATAGGATGGAGGCAATTAACCGATTTAGGTCAGTTGAACGAAATTATTGATTTGTCCAACGAAAAAGTTGTTTTGATTTTCAAACACAGTACACGTTGTAGTATTAGTCGTTTTGCTTTAAAGCAATTTGAAAACGAATTTGATTTAGAAGAAAAAATCGCACCTTATTTTTTAGATTTATTGAATCATCGTGATGTTTCGAATGAAATTGCTAACAGATTTGATGTGTTTCATCAATCGCCACAAATTTTGTTGATTAAAAATGGGAAAGCTATTTTTTCAACTTCTCATGATGATATCGATGCTAAATTTTTGGAACGATTTACAGCATAAATAGAAAAACGCATTTGAAATTAAATCAAATGCGTTTTTTTAATTAAATCTAAATTCTGCAATCTGCAACCTGAAAATCTATCTTCTAAATTTATTTCTAACGATAATATCTTTTAGTTTGGCTTTCAAGTCTTCTCCAGAATCGTAAACCATTTGTTCATTACTTGGAAAAGGCACCGCTCTTTGGTCAAAGTAGCTGATGTAGCTCTCGTCGCAAGCATTTCTATCGCCATTGTATCTAGCATAAATATGTTCAAAAACAAATTCGCTTGCTAATGGAAACGTTTCAATTAACTGATTATTTCTAAAATTGATATAATCTACTTTGGCAACCACTTGCGTAGATTTGAATTGTCTAAATTCATAAACTGTTGCTCTTACTGTTTTAAAATTATCTACACGAATTGGGTTGCCTTTTTCGTCTTTTACTGGATTTCCGTTGGCATCTAAAAGTGGTTTTGTACCATCTTTTACTTGTCGCTCCTTTTGGAATTCTTTTTCTTTAACTTGTTCAGGCGAGATATTTATTTGACGAAAGTTTACAATTAAACCATAATCATAAGTGATTCCTTTTACCTTATTACTATGATACACTGTCCATTTATCGTTTAAACCAAAAGTACTGAAGTCTAATAAGTCATTTTGTAAACGAACAGGAATGACCATATTGGTTTCGTTTTTGGTAAAAACGTTAACGTAATCGGTTCCTTTAATTTGAGCTTCGTTGATAAGTGCATTTACATCTTTAAAATTTGGAGTTAGCGTATTTAAATACACCAAATCATCATAAGCACGACGATAGCTCATTTTATCTTTTGTAGCTAGAAGTGCTTTAGAATTATCATAAAGGTGTTTGGCTAGCACGTTTTTACTATTTATAATCTGGTCAGAATAATCCTCAAAAGGAAAAATTGCATTGCGCCCTTCTTTCATTAATCGCAATGGTAAAAGAGGTTTTATCAACTCTTGACGGTTGTTCAATTGAAGGTAAGTAGTATAAATCTTCTCGGTATTACTTGGATTAGCATCTTTAAACCATAGATTAATGTTTTGCAAATCGCGTTCTTTAGCTTTAGCAAAAGCTTCTTCAAGCAGATAAATATAGTCTTGTTTGCCTTTGGCTTCCTTTCGGTTTCTTAATCCTTCTACTGCAGTTTGGATAGCACTATCATAATCGCCCGAAGTTAATGATTCTCTAGTTTGTCTTACACCACAAGAGGTTATAAGAACAAAAAAGGTAAATAGTAGTGTAAAGTTTTTCATGATGTGTGATTTTAATATTCCTAAATTGGAACTATCCAAAAAGTAAGCCAAAAAATTTAAAAATATTATTTTCTAACGAATGGTGGTAATAATTTGCTTGAAACTTCACCAAAACCAATGCGAACGGTACTATTTTGACAATAACCTTTCATAATTACGGTATCATTGTCATTGATAAATTTACGTTCGGTGCCATCTTTCATTTTGATTGGATTTTTTCCACTCCAAGTCAATTCTAACATGGAACCATAGCTATCCTCTGTTGGTCCAGATATAGTTCCAGAACCCATCATATCGCCAGAATTCACTCTACAGCCATTAGAGGTATGATGTGCTAATTGCTGACTCATGGACCAATACATATATTTAAAATTAGATTTTGAAACTAATGTTTCTTCTGCATTTTCGGGTTTTATGTATACTTCTAAGTTAATGTCGTAGGCGTGCTTTCCTTTTTGTTGCAAATAAGGAAGTGGTGTTGGTTCTTGTTTTGGTCCTTTAGTTCTAAAAGGTTCCAAAGCATCCATTGTTACAATCCAAGGTGAAATTGACGAAGCAAAGTTTTTAGCTAAGAAAGGTCCAAGAGGCACATATTCCCATTTTTGAATGTCTCTCGCGCTCCAATCGTTTAATAAAACCATTCCGAAAATATAATCTTCGGTTTCTGTAACAGGAATATTTTCTCCCATAATATTGGCATCAGTTGTAATGAAAGCTGTTTCTAATTCAAAGTCAATAGCTTGTGAAGGACCAAATACAGGTGTTGATTGACCATTTGGTAATGTTTGTCCCATTGGTCTGTGAACTGGAATTCCAGATGGAACAATCGTAGAACTTCTACCATGGTATCCTACTGGTATGTGAAGCCAATTAGGTAATAAAGCATTTTCAGGATCACGAAACATTTTACCAACATTGGTTGCATGTTCTTTGCTAGAGTAAAAATCGGTATAATCACCAATTTGAACAGGTAAAAGCATCTCAATGTCGCTAATTTTAAAGATAACTATATCACGATGTTCTTTATTATCTCTAAGTTTAGGATTGTTTTCATCAAATAAATCAGAAAGTCGATTTCTAACCAATCGCCAAGTTTTTTTACCATCAGATATAAAATCGTTTAGTGTATCTTGCATAAACATATCGTCTGTTAGTTCGATACCTTCAAAATAGTCTAATTGTTGTAATGCTCCCATATCAATAGCACTATCACCAATTCTTGTTCCAATAGTAATCACATCGTCTTTGGTTATGAAAACACCAAAAGGTATGTTTTGAATTGGAAAATCAGAATCTTTTGAAACTTCTAACCAAGATTTTTTAGCAGGATTATTAGCAAAATGTGGCATAATATATTGTTTATTTGTTGTTGAAAAATTTGTAATCAAATATATCATTTAGAATTTATTTGACAAACTTATTTTGTAATTTTGAACAGTTTTAACGAAAAATCAAATAAAATGCTACGCGACGAACAAATTTTTGACTTGATTCTTGACGAACAAGATAGACAAATACATGGAATTGAGCTAATTGCCTCAGAAAACTTTGTTAGTGACCAAGTTATGGAAGCGGCGGGTTCCTGTTTAACAAACAAATATGCCGAAGGATATCCTGGAAAAAGATATTATGGAGGATGTGAAGTAGTAGATATTGTTGAAGAAATAGCTATTGATAGAGCCAAACAACTTTTTGGTGCCGAATATGTAAACGTGCAACCACACTCTGGTTCGCAAGCCAATACAGCTGTTTTTGCAGCTTGTTTACAACCCGGTGATAAAATACTTGGATTTGATTTGTCTCATGGTGGACACTTAACACATGGTTCTCCGGTAAACTTCTCAGGTAAATTATATACACCTTCCTTTTATGGAGTGGAACGAGAAACAGGACAATTTGATTATGATAAAATTCAAGCGATAGCTACTAAAGAGCAGCCTAAAATGATTATTGCAGGAGCTTCTGCCTATTGTCGTGATATGGATTTTGAACGTTTTAGACTTATTGCGGATAGCGTTGGAGCCTTATTATTAGCCGATATTTCGCATCCTGCAGGATTGATTGCAAAAGGATTGATGAACGATCCAATTCCGCATTGTCATATTGTTACTACTACAACTCACAAAACTTTGCGTGGACCAAGAGGCGGAATGATAATGATGGGTAAAGATTTTGAAAATCCTTGGGGATTAACTACTCCAAAAGGTGAGATTAGAATGATGTCACATATTTTAGACATGTCTGTTTTTCCTGGAAATCAAGGTGGACCATTGATGCATATTATTGCAGCTAAAGCGGTTGCTTTTGGAGAATGTCTTACCGATGAGTTCTTTAGATATGCAATGCAAGTTCAAAAAAATGCTAAAGCTATGGCAGTAGCTTTTAACAAACTAGGATATAATTTAATTTCTGGTGGAACAGACAACCACATGATGTTGATTGACTTAAGAAATAAAAATATTACCGGTAAAGAAGCTGAAAATGCGTTAGTAAAAGCAGAAATTACGGTAAATAAAAATATGGTTCCGTTTGATGATAAATCACCTTTTGTAACTTCAGGAATTCGTATAGGAACACCAGCCATTACTACAAGAGGTTTGGTTGAAGAAGATATGGAAACGGTGGTAGAATTCATCGATAGAGTATTGATGAATCACACCAACGAAGAAATTATTGAGCAAGTTGCCGATGAGGTAAACGAGATGATGAGCGAAAGAGCGATGTTTGTTTTTTAGAAACTACCCAATTATACCAAACATAAATTTGACCAATAAATAGTTGGTATAATATTGTTAACGGTAATTTTTTTCCAAAAAAAGCAATTTCCTCTTTGATAATTACCAATTTTTGGTAACTTTGTTAATAATAAGAAAATTATGGCACGAAATACATCTGTTTCTCTTGGAAACTATTTTGAAAACTTTGTCGGCAGCAAAGTTTCAGAAGGAAGATTTAAAAACGCTAGCGAAGTTATTCGAGCTGGATTAAGATTGTTAGAAGAAGAAGAAAACAAAATCATTGCTCTTAAAAAAGCTATCAGTGAAGGGATTGAAAGCGGAATCGCAAAAGACTTTGATCCAAAAAAGCATCTTGAATCGTTAAAAGCCAAAAAAATGAATGGCTAAATACAAATTAACAAACAAAGTGGTAGAAGATCTATCAAAGATTTGGGATTAATACTCGCTTTGTGTTCAATTCTTAATCAAGAAAACCAAGTATTAAACTTATATGACAAATATTATGTTATTTTAGCAAATGATTTTGCGCTTTTTGTCTCTTTAATTTATTTAATAATCGGACTGATATTTTTAGTTATTGAAGATTATTTAAGAAAAGGAATA
>JFJP01041009.1_pt1 | contig 10321 bp, 7 predicted proteins | sample 431651 | NCBI WGS metagenome assembly JFJP01 (sample SAMN02602958, study PRJNA72255) | Microbial mat metagenome, whole genome shotgun sequencing project. | biome: fresh water; feature: sink hole; material: water; isolation source: purple microbial (photo- and chemosynthetic) mats found in... | reverse complement strand
TTTATCTATTTTAGTTACTGTTTTAGCTTTTTTTATTGGATATAGAATTTCTAAAGGCGTTAGCGGTGGTGTAAAATCGAGTACCCACATTACTCAAATGGTTTCTGATGGGGATTTGACAATGAGCATTGAACCCCAGCTCCTAAAGAAGAAAAACGAGATTGGTATACTTTCTCGTTCATTATTTAAAATGACTGATAATCTCAAATTAATAGCAGCTCATGTGAAAGCAAAAGCTAAAATTCTTTCTGTATCGGGTGCAGAATTGAGCAGCGCTTCACAATCGTTGTCGTCAAATTCTAATCAGCAAGCAGCTTCATTAGAGGAGATTTCTTCAGCCGTTCAACAAATGACGGCCAATATTCATCATAATGCCGAAAGTGCTAAGGAAACTGAATCTATTACCAGTATTGCAGTAAAAGAGATTGAAAAGGTTCGCGAATCGGCATTGCAAAGTACCGCTTCTATAACTGTAATTGCGGAGAAAATAAAAATAATAAACGAAATTGCCTTTCAAACCAATCTTTTAGCATTAAATGCTGCTATTGAAGCTGCACGAGCAGGACATTACGGTAAGGGCTTTTCAGTAGTTGCCGGTGAAGTAAAAAAACTTGCGGAGCGAAGCAGGGCTGCTGCAGATGAGATAGGTAAAATATCAAAAATAAGTGTGGCGGCTTCTGTTAGATCATCCGATATGCTCTCGAATATAATACCGAATATTCAAAAGTCTGCTTTGCTTATTGAAAATATTTCTGCTTCTGGACGTGAATTGAATTCAGGTGCCGAGCAAATTAATGAGGCTATTCAGCAACTTAATAATAATACCCAACAAACAGCGGCAGCTTCTGAAGAATTGGCAGTAAATGCTGTTGATTTGGTAACAAAAGCTAGAGAACTTGAAGAATTAGTAGCTTTCTTTAAAACCGATGAAGATATGCTTATCTGATAGGATAGGTAACCAAACTTCCCAATTGAGATATTTTTAGTTCCCTTTTACAAAATAAATTGTTGTTTAGGTACAAGCCAGCTGAAACAGTTTCAGGTATTTTACAGACAATCCCTTTTGTTATACCTGCATCAATAGATAATGAAATTTTCTTTAATGGATCCGTTTTATCCGATTTGTCTAATTTTACAATTATTTTACTTGCTGCTGTAGTGAATACAGGGCCTTCTTTTTCTGAAAATCCTGTAATTTCATATTCCATTTTTTCTGTCTCTGGTACAATTGTATAATATCGAGTTATTGTTTGTGTTATTGATCTTCCTGTAAATAATGTGCTGTATTCTTTTTCCATTTGGCTGATTTCATCAATATGTATCTTCAAGGCATTGCCATCAGGTATATTTTTTACATCCGCCAAAATAATATCTGCCTTGCGTGCTCTAAGTTCTATTATAAAATCTGCGGCTTCTCGCGCTTTTTGCTCCATGGTTTTATTCTCTAAGACTGATCTTACTACCGGAACTTTTACATATACAGAGTCCTTTACTATTTCCTGATAGGTAGTATCATTTTTTTCATTGTAAAATGATTCTATGGATATTGTCTTGAATATATTTGTTTCGGCTGTTTCTGAGGGTATATTGCTTTCTATAATACTGTTGTTGGTAAGTAATGAATATGGCAAGATAATTAAGCCTTCGTTTGCTAAGTTGTGCATTTTTTGATAGGGCGTTGTGCAACTGGCTTTCAAGGCATAATACTCTTTTGGGTCTGTTTCATTATAACTACTTACCTCGCTTTTTGCAATTGTCCATTGGCTGCGATTATCAATTATGCCATCGGTAATTCCCAAAAATCTCTTAGCATATTCGCTATACGGACCTTTTAAATACGTTGTTTTTTTATATTCAATTTTTACAATAACAACTGTTTTAGGTAAGGAATAAATAATTTCACCTGTAGCAGGTTTATTCAATTTGTTAATGTGTACAACCGATACTCTATTGCATGAGAGGCCAGAAAATAAAATAAGACAAGCTATAACAATTTTAATTTTCATGTTTTTTGATATTTATATGTTTAATAATATCTCCTGATGCAAAGGTATGAAAATTTTTATATGCTTCGCCACCTGCTTTTCCATGAATTACAAATCCGTTTATGGCAGCTTCTTTCGGACTATAATTTTGTGCCAGCAATGCCAATATGATGCCAGTCAAAACATCTCCACTGCCTCCGGTTGCCATGGCTGGATTTCCGTTCATGTTAAAATAACAGCTCCCATCAGGTAAACTAATACAGGTGTGGGCACCTTTTAACACAATGATAATATTGTATTTTAACGACATGCTTTTTTGGGTTTCTACCCTCTGAAAATGATTTTCATGATTTCCAAATAACCTGTCGAATTCACCAGGATGTGGCGTTAATATACTATTGCTAGGAAGTGAAGCCAGTATTTTTTTATGCTGTGCCATCAGGTTCAAACCATCCGCATCAATAACTAAAGGTAGTTTTACAGATTTTATTAGCTTCAAGAGAATGGATTTGGTTTTTGAATGAATCCCAATTCCTGGACCAATTCCAATAGCATTATATTTACTTAAGGAAGGAAGCTCTGTCCATATTTTTTCATCCCTGTCAATATTTGCCATTGCTTCTGGAACAGCAGTTTGAATAATGCTATATCCTTTACTTGGACAATGAACACTTAATAAGCCTACCCCCGTTTGCAAGCATGCTTTTGCTGCTAAAACCGAGGCTCCCATCATACCATAACTACCTGCAATCAATAAGGCATGTCCGAAATTGCCTTTGTGACTGAATTTATCTCTGCGTTTTAAAACGATGTCACATTCTTCAATACAATAATTTTGCGTTTTCATATTCTCTATGATGGCCACATGCAAACCAATATCTAAAGTATGAAAATCTCCTACATAGCCATGATTTTCCGGAAAGAGAAATGATAAAAACGGATTTGAAAAGGTTAGCGTATAGGTTGATCTTATTACCGATTCCATGTCATTCTCACTATTGCTTTCAGTGAAAAGTCCCGATGGGATATCGATTGAAACGATGGTTAAATTGTATTGATTGATTTTTTTTATAATTCTAGACAGCGGGCCATCTACTTTTTTGTTTATTCCAGATCCGAGAATGGCGTCAATTCCTATTTCATCAGCTAAAAATCGAGGAAGGTTCATTTCATCATAAATATCATGCAATTCCGCTCCATCTGTTTCTTTCAGTCTTTGTAAATTTATGCTGGCATCATTGCTAAAGTTTTTATTTAAGTGAATGCAATAAACTACCACTTCTTTGCCCAATGCTAATAATTGCCTGGCTATAGCATAACCATCGCCTCCATTATTGCCTGTTCCTGCAAATACAACAAATTTGTTTCGAGATGGGAATTGTTTTAAAATAAATTCAGTACATACTCTAGCAGCTCTTTCCATCAGATCAATGGAAGAAATCGGTTCATTCTCTATTGTAAAGAGATCTATAGTTTTGGTTTGTGATGCTGTGAATATTTTTATCATCCCTGTAAACCGATTTAAGTGTATGTAAAGTTAAGCTTTTTTGGAATACCAATTACAAACATACTTTTTAATATCTAATGTTTGTATGTTAAAATAAACAATTTCAATTCAACTGATGTTATTCACTAAAAATATTGTGGAAAGCTTCAAGATAGATCCCATTTTAACTTATACTGAAATCCTGCACCAAGTGTTGTTTTCTGTATCTGAAATTAGGGTAAAAAAGCATATTGATAAGGGCAAACTATTAGTGAGGGAGCGAATTCAATATTTGCTGGATAGGGATAGTAGTTTTGTGGAATTATCTCCGTTGGCTGCTTATGGTATGTACGAGAATAATCATCCTTCTGCAGGAATTATAACTGGATTGGGATATGTTTCTGGTAATTTAGTGATGATAATAGCCAATGATGCTACAGTAAAAGGTGGCACTTATGTTAAAGAAACTATAAAAAAACATTTGAGGGCACTAGAAATTGCAAGTAATTTGTCTCTGCCCTGTATTTATCTTGTTGATTCGGGTGGTATCTTTTTGCCTCGACAAGCTGAAGTATTTGCTGATAAAGAGCATTTCGGAAGAATTTTTTTTCTTCAATCGCGGCTTTCTGCTATGTCAATCCCGCAAATAGCAATTGTTATGGGTTCATGTACCGCAGGAGGTGCTTATATTCCCGCCATGAGCGATGAGGTGATAATTGTAAAGAATCAAGGTTCCATTTTTTTGGCAGGGCCCCCTCTGGTAAAAGCAGCTACGGGTGAAGAAACCAATACCGAGGATTTAGGAGGTGCTCAGGTGCATGCTGCTATTTCTGGAGTTGCTGATTATATTGCCAATGACGATTATGACGCTTTAGATATTTGTAAAAAAATATTTGATGCCATGCCATCTGCTGTTTGTTCTCCTTTGCTTAATAAATTTAAATCCGAAACAAATCCTAGTATTTTAGATGCGTTGGTATCACTTCATGAAAATGCCGCATTGCCTATGAATAATATTATTAAGGCTGTTTGTGATGAGAATTCGTTCGTTCCATTTAAAGAGCAATATGGTACAACAATCTTAACCGGAATGGCAAGCATTCAAGGTTTCAAGTGTGGAATTATAGCCAATAATGGAATTCTTTTTTCAGAATCGGCATTAAAGGCTGTTCATTTTATTGAGCTTTGTTCGCATCGAAAAGTACCCATCATCTTCTTACATAATATTACCGGATTTATGGTGGGAAAGGAGTTTGAGCATAAGGGCATTGCTAAAGATGGTGCCAAATTGGTTCACGCTGTGGCAAATACTAACGTTCCAAAGATAACTCTTATTGTAGGTAATTCATATGGTGCGGGAAATTACGCTATGGCGGGAAGGGCATATAATCCCGATTTTTTATTTATTTGGCCTAATGCTCAGATTGCAGTGATGGGTGCTAATCAGGCTGATTTTGTTATGAATTCGGTTAACAATAAATCATCCGAAGCCGCTAGAAATACCATAAAAGATAATTATGCTAAAGAGAGTCAGGCCTTGTATAGTACAGCAAATTTGTGGGACGATGGTATAATTCTTCCTTCTCAATCACGCGATGTGCTCGCTTTTTCATTAAGTGCTGTTAGTAATAAGAAAATAAATGCTCCTAGTTTTGGAATTTATAGAATGTAATTTATGGATGTTACTTGTATTGAAATTAATTATCATGATGGACTTGCTGAAGTTTGCTTAAATCGGCCTCATGTTTATAATGCCTTTAACAGGAAAATGTTGGAGGAATTAAAATTGTTTTTTGAATCGCAGGCAGTAAAACCTGTTGCCGATATCATTGTAATTAAAGGTAAAGGGTCTGGTTTTTCTGCAGGGGCTGATATGGGTTTTATGTACCAATCAGGATTGCTCCCTCATGACCAGAATAAGCAAGATAGTAGCCTTATTCGGGATTGTTTGCTTGCAATAAAAAAATGTCCAGTTCCCGTTATCGCTATGGTTCATGGTCGGGTTGCTGGAGGTGCAATGGGACTTATTGCCGCTTGCGATATTGTTATTGCTCATCAGCATACGCTCTTTTCTTTACCTGAGGTGCGGGTGGGACTCGTTCCGGCTGTAATTTATCCTTTTTTGAGAGAACGTTTGTCAAATGCGTTTTTTAAGGCTATGGCTTTGTTATCCCGACCAATTGATGTTAACCTTGCGCTGCGATCTGGTTTGATAGATTTTATTGTTGACTCCGATCAAGAGAAATCTTTGATGCAATCCATTCTCATGGATGTGCGTATTGGAGAAACTAATGCCATAAAATTTACTAAGCAGCTAACTTATAGCGATTTTGAATCACGGTGGAAGGCCTTGTCTGATGAAGCTGTAGATTTGATCACTCAACTGAAATCTTCTGCAGATTTTCAAATGCGGGTTCCTGAAAAACATAAAGTAAATGGCAGTCATTCGTAAGATTTTTATCGCAAACAGGGGAGAAATTGTTTCCCGCATTATCCGTACTGCAAAGAGCATGGGTATACAAACTATCATTGTCTATACCTCTGTTGATAAAGAGATGGATTATGTTGTAATAGCTGATCACGCTGTATTAATTAGCGGTGAATCAATTCATGATACATACCTGAATTCTGAATTACTCATTGATATTGCAAAAAAGTATCATGCTGATGCCATACATCCTGGATATGGATTTTTATCAGAGGATGTTTCTTTTGCCGCATTGTGCCTTAGAAATAGTCTATTATGGATAGGCCCTTCACCCGAAGTAATACTTCAATTGGGCAATAAAGTTATGGCACGCAATCTGGCCGAATCCATTGGATTACCTATATTGCCATCTTATAAAATAGAATCTGATATTTCAGAAATAAATATAAGCGCTAGCGACTTCCCATTAATTATAAAATCAGCATCGGGTGGCGGGGGAAGAGGGATGCGTGTATGCCGAAATACTAATGATTTAATGGCTTATGTTCACCTTGCAAAAGAAGAAGCTGGTAAATTCTTTGGTGACGATACCGTATATCTTGAAAAATTTATAGAAAAAGCTTTTCACATAGAGGTTCAAGTAGCTGGTGATGGACAGGGAAATGTAATTCACTTCTTTGAACGCGAATGTACCTTGCAGCGCCGGTATCAAAAAATTATTGAGGAAGCGCCTTCTATACGTCTATCTGATTCTTTAAGAAAAAAATTGTTTGAAGCAGCATTAAATATTTCAAAAAGCGCCCGTTTGGATAATATTGCTACCGTTGAGTTTTTAGTTACGAATGATGAACAGTTTTATTTTTTAGAGGTTAATCCCCGCATTCAAGTGGAACACCGACTTACTGAACTTATTACTGGATTCGATTTGGTGGCTTTACAGTTGAATTTAGCTATGAAAAATGCACTTTTGCTTCGGCAAGAAGATATTCAAATTAAGTCGTATGCTTTGCAATGTAGAATCTGTGCTGAGAATCCATTTGATCAATTATCGCTTTCTTGCGGAGAAGCTGATCGGGTTGTGTTTCATAAGGAAAATGGACTTTATATTGAGAAATCATTTAAAGATACGATTGTAATCCATCATAATTACGATTCAATGTTCGCTAAACTTATTGTTCATGAGATTGATAGAGATTTAGCAAGAGATAAAATGCTCAAAATATTACAATTATCATATGTTTCGGGCATTGATACCAACATTCCTTTATTGATTTCCATTTTAAAATCTTTAAATTTCCTAAATTTTGATTATAATACTCTTACTATAGATTCTTTGATGCATTCTGGTAGTTGGATCAATAAAGTATCAGTACCCGATGAGCTAAATATTTTGATGCATGCTTATTATACTTTATTTGGCAGTACTAGCAATATAAAGTTTCATAATATACCGCTCATAAATGTTTATTTGCGCGATAGGATTAGTCCGGTTTTTATATTTAAAACAAGTACGGATGGTAGTATAGAAGCCATTGTAAATGGTTCTAAATTATTCTGTAAGCATACATCAATTGATTCTTCAAATTTTTTAGTAGAGTATAACTATGTTACATATCATTATAGTGTTGTTTATCGAAACAATACGATTGATTTATTTGTTAATGGAAGTAAGGTCTCTATTGCGCATCAGCGGATATTGAATACAAATTCCGAAGCTACAATCAAAGAGCATGATGGAAGAATTCGATCCCCTATGCCCGGTAAGGTAATTAAGGTTTTTATCAACAGAGGAGAAATGGTTTCAGCAAATCAGGAAGCATTGATTATTGAATCGATGAAAACAGAGAACAGTATATTGATACCTGTCTCAGGCATGATAGAGCAGCTATTGGTTAAAGAAGGCGATGTAGTGAGTAAGAATAGTATTTTATTTCATTTAAACAGTAATAATTAAATTGTATATGTCCGCAGCGTACCATCCATTATTAAAATCTGTTCATGAAAACATCAGGGCAGAGGTGAGGGAGTTTTCTGAGAATATCATCAGGCCTTTGGCTGGAAGATTAGAACAGGCCGGAGAATTCTCTGTTGAGCTTACCCGCAAAATGGGCGATATGGGATTGTTAGGTATTTTTATCCCGATTGAATATGGGGGGAGGGGATTAGATGTTTTATCCTATATTATTGCAGTAGAAGAAATTTCCCGCATTGATGGTTCACAAGCTGCCACCGTAGCAGCTCATAATTCTTTGGGTTTGGCTCCCATTTATCAGTATGGCACTGTGGAACAAAAAAAAGAATATTTGCCTATGCTTACTAGAGGTGATAAATTGTGGGCATTTGGTTTAACAGAGGCTGGTGCGGGATCGGATGCCTTGAATGTAGAAACAAAAGCTATTCAGTCAGGTTCTACCTATATTTTAAATGGTTCAAAGGTATTTATTACCAATTCATCTTCTCCAATGGCTTCCGGAGTCAATCTACTCGCAATAACTGGCATACAGAACGACAGAAAAGAATTATCTGTATTTTTAGTTTCTCGCGATTTGTCTGGTTATAGCACAGAGAAAATCGATAACAAATTAATGTGGAGAGCTGCTGATACAGGAAAGATTTTTCTTAGAGATGTTCATATTGATGCCTCTAAATTATTGGGTGTGCGGGGTGAAGGGCATAAAATGATGTTGGAGACTCTTGATTCAGGACGATTGTCAATTGCGGCAATGGGACTCGGTTTGGCTCAAGGCGCTTATGAATGTGCCCTTGCTTATTCGCGCGACAGGGTGCAGTTTGGAAAACCTATTATTCGACATCAAGCCATTGCTTTTAAATTAGCTGAAATGGCTACTAAAATAGAGTTGGCACGAAATACATTATACAATACATGTGTGCTTAAAGAGCAAGGTCGTCCTTTTTCTACGCAAGCGGCAATCAGCAAACTGTATTGTTCTGAAATAGCAAAAGAAGTAGCCGATGCAGCAGTACAAATATATGGTGCATATGGTCTCGTAGCTGGTAATGAAGTAGAGCGCTTTTATCGCGATCAAAGAATATTACAAATAGGGGAGGGCACTTCAGAAATTTTAAAATTGGTTATTTCCCGCAATATTGATAATAAAAGTTTTGTGTTATGAGTGCGAAACGTAAAAATGAGCATATTGATTTGGCATTGCGATCGCAAATGCCCCAAAACGAAGTAGATGATCGTTTTTCTTACGAGCCATTGCTCAGTGCCCATACGGATGATACCCCGCAGTTTATTACATTTTTAAATAAGCAAATGCGTGTACCTATTTGGGTTTCCAGTATGACAGGTGGAACTGAGTATGCGGGAATAATTAACAGAAATTTGGCCAGGGCTTGTAATGAATTTGGAATGGGTATGGGTTTAGGTTCTTGCCGCATCTTAATAGACGATCCGTCAACATTATACCAGTTTGATATGCGACCAATTATTGGCTATGACGCGCCCTTATATGCAAATTTAGGAATTGCACAAATTGAAAAATATTTGTTGCTGAATGAGCTAGATAAAATTCATGTCATGGTAGAAAAACTAAGTGCAGATGGCTTGATTATTCATGTAAATCCGCTTCAGGAATGGTTGCAACCCGAAGGTGATAGAATAAAAATACCAGCTATTGAAACCATTAAGAGTTTTTTGCATTTGGCGCCATATCCCGTTATTATTAAAGAAGTAGGTCAGGGTATGGGATATCAAAGTTTAAAAGAATTATTAATGCTTCCAATAGAAGCCATTGAATTTGCTGCATTTGGAGGAACCAATTTTGCACGTTTGGAGTTGATGCGCTCAGAGCCCGCACGCATGGAACTCTTCTCACCACTTTCAAACATTGGCAATACAGCTGATGGCATGATGGAAGATTTGCTAAAAATTGTAAATGAAGGAATTGAAATTAAAACCAAATCAATAATAATTTCTGGGGGGATAAGAAATTTTCTCGATGGTTATTATTTTATTTCCAAGTGTCCGTTACCAGCGGTATACGGACAAGCATCTGCTTTTCTTCGTTATGCCCGCGAAGATTATGATTTGCTTAGGAGTTTTGTTTCCAATCAAATTGAAGGCTTGAAAATTGCGAAGGCATTTTTGAGGGTTAAAGCAATTTAATTTAACGTATGTGGAAAGCCTCCAGCCTTCTATCAGAAACATTCTATTGATATTTTTCTATAATTGTTAAAGGCCTCCAGCCTTTTATTAGGGGTTATGTATTAATTATCTACAATTGTGGAAGGCCTCCAGCCTTCTGATGGAATTGTGCGATTGATTTGTTTACTACAATTGTTAAAGGCCTCCAGCCTTTTATTAGGGGTTATGTATTTAGTATATTATCTGCTACAAAGAACCGTTTATAATTTATTGGCATCTCTGGAGGAGATGCATAATTGTAGAAAACATCT
>JFJP01041008.1_pt1 | contig 10321 bp, 7 predicted proteins | sample 431651 | NCBI WGS metagenome assembly JFJP01 (sample SAMN02602958, study PRJNA72255) | Microbial mat metagenome, whole genome shotgun sequencing project. | biome: fresh water; feature: sink hole; material: water; isolation source: purple microbial (photo- and chemosynthetic) mats found in... | reverse complement strand
GCATCGTAAATGGCTTGCGTTATCCATTTGGGGTTCAAAAAAACATCGCTTTGCAAATTTGTGTCTTTAAAATAAATCACAACCCCTATTTTATGAAAATATTGAAGCATGTAATCAATGTCTGCGAAACTATCCATTCCTTTTTTGGTGGCAAGCGTATGAAAATTTTCCAAACTCATGTAGTTTTCATTTTTCCGCTTTTCTATTTCTTCTCTTACCTCTTGCCATATTTTAATTCCCTCTTGCCCAACAACCGAAAGTTGGCTCAACTGCTCAGAAATAGTGGCTTTCAAAAAATCCCAACTTGCACCTGTCTCCGACAAATTGGTTTCCACACGTTCCATTTTCAAATCAGGGTAATCTCTTTTATAATTTCCAATATCCGAATTTCCCGAAGAAGCATCTTTAAATTTATTGAACAAAATAATAATTCTACTGTCTTTTGAACTCAATAAATTAATGGTTTCCAACCAATACGAAAATCGTGTATTTTCGGAACGATAATCGGAAACCAAAATAAACAAAGCATCGGGCGATATAAAATATTGATGTAAAGCGGATTGAATAGCTTGTCCGCCAAAATCCCAAAGATTGGTTCTAATTTTAATTTCGGGATTGGCTGTATATGTAAATTTTGCAATACTTTCCACTTCTACGCCCAGAGTAGAAACTTCTACTTTATCGCCGGGTATTTTATGTTTTTCATTCAATATTTTTTTCATAAGCGAAGTTTTTCCGGCTCTTGGCTCGCCTACTATCAATATTTTGGCTTCGTAAAGTTTCTCTTTGCCATATTTATTAGCTTGCGCTAAATAATTGATTACCGCTGCTTTGCCTTGCCCGATTACTTCTTTCAATTCCTTTGGCAAATTCTCATTCCCCTCAATATTAAAATCAAAACCTTTTCGTGTAAAATAGTCCGACAAAGCACGTAAATTGCTCAAATTGCACTTGTGTAAATACAAAAAACGAAGATTCTCTAAATTAGTGGTGATAGAAAGCTCGGTAAAATTGGAACTGAAACTCAAATCGAGCAATTTTAAATTGGGCGTGTTTTCATTTAATTGGAGCGTTTGCAATTGGGTGTGATGCAAGTACAAGGTTTCGAGGGCTTGGCATGGGTGCGTAAAAACAATTTTTGAAAGCTCGGTGCGGCTTGCATCAATGTATTTGAGTTTGGGCTGTGCATGGGTAAAGCGAATTTCCTTTAACGCATTTTTATCTACAAACGAAACAAATTCAAGGTCGGTGGTTTTGTCATTAAATTCAAAAACACCGTTTTTGTTGGGTTGCGCTTGGGTACTTTCCAGCTTTTTTAAATCGTCGTAAGAATACATATTGTTTTGTTTTTTTTGCAAAAATAAATTATTTTGTGTATTAAAATAGCCTAAATTTCTACAAAGATTTCGGTGCTACGCACCTTTAATTTTGTAATTTTCATATTGCTACAAAGATGCCGGTGCTACGCACCTTATTATTTATTTTTTAAAAGGGCGTAGCCCTGAAATCTTTGTAGAAAAACGCAAACATATCAATTAAAAAAAGGTGCGTAGCACCGAAATAATTTGTAATTTTCAAATTGCTACAAAGATGCCGCAACTACGTTGCTTTTAAGTACCCTGAAATTTTTGTTATTCATACCATTCAAATAAATATTTTTCATCATATTCAATCTCAGATTTTTGCAAAATTGATAAATATTCGTCTTTGAACGTTCTTTTCTTATGGTGATTGGGTTGATTTAAAATATATTTTGCCACCTCATCAATTTGCGATTTTGAATATGTAAAAGCACCATAGCCATCTTGCCAATTGAATTTTCCTAAAACCAATTTGTTTGTATTTAACCAACCCGACGAACCGGATTTTATATCTCCAGTTATTGTGGCAACCGAAATAGAAGGATGCAATCCAATTAAAATATGTGTGTGGTCGGGATTACAATAAATTGCTAATGGTTTTGATTTATTGTTTGTAATTATCCCGCACATATATTTTTCCAATTCATCTCTAAATTTTTCTTTTATCAAATTTTCACGCCCTTTAACTGCGAACACAATTTGAACGTATAGCTGAGTGTATGTATTTGCCATTTTTACAAAGATTTTGGTGCTACGCACCTTATTGTTTATTTATTATTTTTAGGGCGTAGCCCTTTAATTTTGTAATTTTCATATTGCTACAAAGATGCCGCTTTCTACAAAGATGCCGCAACTACGTTGTTTTTTAGGGGCGTAGCCCTGAAATCTTTGTAGAAGAACGCAAACATATCAATTAAAAAAAGGTGCGTAGCACCGAAATAAATTGAAATTGATACGCAAAAAGATTTCGGTGCAACAACTCCAAATTTTTAGTTTAATTTTGTGTACTTGTTTTTCATTTTCTTGGCTCAGATGTGTAAACTGTAAGGCAAAACCAAACGAAAACCGATGCTGTTAAACCCATTGCTAGGCGTGCCGTAGTCGCGATTAGCTATCCGGCTGCTGCTAGCGCTGCCGCCCCAAGCACCGCCGCGCAAAACACGTAAATCACTCTTTTTTAAATTTACCGGATTTTGAGAAGGTGAATTTTTAAAAAAATCGTTATCGTACCAATCCCAACACCATTCCCACACGTTGCCGCTCATGTCATAAATGCCCAAAGCATTGGGAAATTTCAAGCCTACGGGTTTGGTTTCATATTCATTATTTTTGTCGTACCAAGCCACTGCATCTATTTGATTGCTACCTGCATATTCGGTTTTTGTGTTTTTTATTCCACCGTTTGCCGCAAATTCCCATTCTGCATCGGTAGGCAACCTAAAACCGGATACTTCGGTTATGTTTTCGGTTTTCTTGCCATTTTTTGCCATTAAATTGTAGTCAGAATCGCAAATTTCGGGAAAATTGAGTATTTTGTTCAGTTTTTTGCAAAAAGCTACTGCATCTTCCCACGATACTTGTTCTACGGGGTGGTTTGTGCCTTGAAAACGGCTTGGGCTTGGGTTTTCGATGGTTATGTTGCCGTTTTTGTTTTCGGCTACCGCTTTGTATAATTCTTGAGTAACCTGAACCTCAGCCATATAAAAGGTAGAGATTTCTTTTTCTACCTTATCTTTCTCCTCATTACCAAGCCTAAATTTTCCACCTTCTACCAGAATAAGTTTAAACTCGGGTATGCCTTGTTGGGGTTTAAAAGTAAGGTTTCCGTGTGTGTCCACGTCAAAAAATTGCAGTATTTGTTGTTGTGTAAGCATAAAATGAGTTATGAAAAAATAAGCCTAAATTTTGAAACCTCAAATTTATACAATTTTATGAAAATAGGACTAAAAAAAATCTTTATTCTTTGATTTTTTTTGGGGGGAAAATATATTTTTAAAATTTTAAAAAAATTGTTTATTTTGTTGTTTTCAAAATTTTGGTTAGTTCCGATTTTTAGGCATTATTTTTTTTCCGAAATTTAATAACTACAAAAGATAAAATATTTGAATACGAATCGATAGGCTGTAAAAAGAAACAAATAAATATACAGAAAATTCAAATTGCAAAAATTTCGATTTTTAAAAAAAATAAATAAATAAAACACAAATTCAAAAAAAAAGTTAAGCGAAATAGTTTTATATAAATATTTAATTAACAAACACTTAACTATATTTAATTTACTCCGAAAAAATAAATTAAGAGTTTAACTTTTAATATTTTTTTTTCTTGAAAATATTTAATATATTAGTCAGATTTTAGTAATGAAATAAACGAGCGAGCATTAGAGTAGGAAAAAAAAATGAGCCAAAGAAAAACGCTTTAAGAAGCGTCCAATTTTTGTTAAAATACTAAAAAAAACAGATAGTATTAACAAAATAAAAGAAAGGTTTTCGGTATAAGAAAATAAAAATTAATCTATCGGCTACTTACAATAAAACAAATAAAAAAGTATGTATTTGGAAAAAAAAATAAATAAAATAATATTTGTTATTTGCTTATTATCACTATTTTTAAAAAGTTCCGAACTGTATGGGCAAATTAATGAATATGAAATAAAAGCAAGTTTTTTGTTTAAATTTGGAAAATATACCGAATGGCCCAAGTACGATGATGATTATTTCATAATCACAGTCATCGGAAAAAATCCTTTTGCCGATAGTTTGAAAAAAGTAGCCTCTAGCAAAACCATGAAAGAGAAAAAAATAAAGATAAATTACATAAATTCGTTGACTGAAATAAAAAATACGCATATTCTTTTTGTACCCAAAACAGAAAAAAAGAGTTTAAATAGCATCGTAAATGCTACGCAAAATAAACCAATTCTTTTGGTTACAGAGTTTTGCGATGCAGCAGTGCAAGGAGCTCATATAAATTTTTATTTGAACGATGAAAATAAAATTCGTTTTGAGATTAGTAAAAAAAATTTAAAAAAATCAAATTTAAAAGTAAGTAGTTTGCTTTTAGATATTGGAACAGAGGTAGATTAATATTAAATTATGTCGATAATTCATAAAATATCAATAAAATATAAGATAATACTGATAATACTCATTACGAATATTATTTTAATATCACTTGGGTTTGTTTTAGAAATTTATTATTCAAGGAAATCATTAACCACTAGATATGTAGAAGATATTGGGTTTTATTCGAAAAAAATAGGCGAACAATGCGCTTCGAGTTTAGATTTTGACTATTCCAACGATGCCAAGCGTTTTTTAAAATCGTTTGAAAAAGTAAAAACTGTTCAACAGGCTTACATTTTTAATTCTCAAAAAAAGCTTTTTGCTCAATACGATGCGGATAGTTTAAATTTGAAGAAAAAAACAGTACCCAATTTGCACACCATCAAAAAAAATTACAAGTTCGTGGGCGATACCTTGTATTTTGTGGAAGAGATTGTGTATGAGGGCGAATTTGTAGGAAATATATTAGTTTTGGCTGATACAAAAATTTCGCAAGAAATGAAAGAACGCTATTTTATCTTAGGATTTGTATCTCTTGCTTTGACGTTATTTGCTTATTTACTAGCTAATTATATGCAAGGTTTTATATCCAAACCCATTATAAAGCTCTCCGAAACGGTGAACAAAATATCGGAAAAAAAAGATTATTCGATACGAATAACCAACGATTACAGCGATGAAATAGGAGTTTTGAACACGAAAATAAATAATTTTTTAGAGGTGATTCAAAACCGTGAAATAGAGCGCGATAAAGCAGAATTTGCATTGCGCGAGAGCGAAGATAGGTTTAGAAGCTTAGCCGAATTGTTGCCAGAAACCGTTTTTGAAGTGGATTCGTTTCTCGATTTTTTGTTCATAAACAAATCGGCAAGCGTTACATTTGGCTATTCTGAATTGGAAATGAACAATTTAAACTTCAATAACATAATTATAAGCACCGAACACGAAAAGTTACATTCAGTTATACGAAAATTAATCAATTCGCAAACTTCAATTCAAGACGAGTTTATTGCAGTACGCAAAAATGGTGAGCAATTTCCTGTTTTACTGTATGTTAGTCCACTTTTCCGCAATGGGTTACCCAAAGGTTTTAGAGGTATTTTAATTGATTTTTCGGAGCTGAAAAAAGCACAAAACGAAATAACACAATTAAATAAAGACTTGGAAAAGAGAGTAAAAGAGCGCACTCTCAAATTGGCAAAAGCTAACAAAGAGCTCTCCGAGGTAAGCTATGTTTCGGCACACGACCTAAAAACTCCCATACGCGGAATAACCCAACTAGCTACTTGGATTTTAAACGATTACAAAACAGAGCTAAATGCCGAAGTAATTCAAAACCTAGAAATGCTACTCAATAGAGCAAGCCACATGAACAAACTAGTAAATGGCATTTTGGAATATATCAGCACCAACACAAGTGGTAAAAATATGAGTAAATTTACTCTAAATGAGGTGATTAATATATTGAAACAAGAAAAAATAAAGCAACCCAATGTTATTTTTGAGCTTCAAGGCGAGCATGAAATTTTATATTACGAGAAAAATCATTTAATTCAGATTTTTGGGCATTTAATAGACAATTCTATTAAATTTAACAATAATGAGGTTATCAAAATAGCCATAAAAGTATCAACCAATGAATTAGATAGAGAATTTACTATTTCGGATAATGGAATTGGAATCGACCCCAAGTATCATAAAAAAGTATTAGGAGTATTCAAAACACTCTCCTCTGAATATTCGAACCAAAATGTTGGAATTGGGCTTGCATTAGTAAAAAAAATTATTGACCTTTACAATGGAAAAATTTCGATACACTCCGAGGGTGAATCAAAAGGAACAACAATAATTTTCAATTTAAAAGTAATACAAAGTGATAATGAATAATAACAAACCAATACTTCTAGTAGAAGACGATCTTATTGATTCAATGACAGTTAAAAGGGCATTGAAGGAAATAAAAATAGCAAATGAAATTGTTACCACCGAAAATGGCGAACATGCGCTGGAAATGCTTTCCAACATGGAAATGCTTCCTTGTATTATTTTACTAGACTTAAATATGCCAAAAATGAGTGGTTTAGAGTTTTTAGCGATTATAAAAAACGACAGCCGATACAAAATGATTCCGGTAATAATTCTTACCACTTCAAAGCAAGAAAAAGATAAGATAGAAAGCTACAAACACAGCATTGCTGGCTATATTGCCAAACCTGTTGACTATATGCAATTTGTTGAAGCTTTGCGTGTTATTAACTTATACTGGACTCTAAGCGAGCTTCCTAGCTAAAAAAAATGTTCACTTTTTTTGTAAAATAACTCATGAACAAAGAAATAAAAACAACTATTTTGTTTATCGACGATGACCCAATCGACCGATTAGGCTTTAAGCGTTTTGCTTTGAGCGAGAATTTTCCTTATGATTTTAAAATATCGGGTTCGATAAAAGAAACATTGGAATTTATTGAAAAAGAAGAGTTTGATGCTATAATCAGTGATTTCAATTTGGGTGATGGAAATGCACTGGAAATCATCAAAAATATTAACATTCCGGTAATTATTATCACAGGAATAGGCGATGGCGAAACAGCTGTAAAAGCCATGAAAGCAGGAGCTTACGATTTTTTAATAAAAGACAACTCGGGCGATTACTTAAAAACGCTTCCCATTGCAATAGAAAATGCACTAAAACACAAACGAGCTGAAAACGAACTGATTGAATACCGCGAACACTTAGAAGAAATTGTAAAACAGCGAACCATAGAACTCGAAAACGAAATAGAAGAACGGAAAAAAACGGAAAAAGAACTACTTTTAGCCACTCGAAAAGCCAAAGAATCGGATAGGCTAAAATCTGCTTTTTTGGCAAACATGTCGCACGAAATACGAACTCCCATGAATGCAATTCTTGGATTTGTAAGTCTTTTGGAAAACGACGATATTTCGGTTGAAGACCGTAAAAGTTATACCAATATAATTCAGAAAAATTCAATTCAATTGCTCGAAATTATTTCCGATATTATTGATATTTCTAAAATAGAATCGCAGCAACTCAAAATTAAATACACCAAATGCAATGTAAATAAACTGCTGCAATCGCTTTTTATTCAACATGATACACAAAGAGAGCAGCTAGGAAAACAAAATATTTCGCTTAGCTACCAAATGAATTTAACTGACGAGGAGAGTACCATCGAAACTGATGAAATTCGCCTTACCCAAATCATAAATAATCTACTTTCAAATGCCTTAAAATTTACCGAAAGTGGCGAAGTGAACTTTGGATATTCATTTAAAGGTCACAAGCATTTGCTATTTCATGTGAAAGATACCGGAATTGGAATAAAAGACGACAAAAAAGCTATTATTTTTGAGCGTTTCAGGCAATCGGAAGAAAGCAATGCACGCGATTATGGAGGAACTGGTCTAGGGCTTTCTATTTCAAAAGGTTTAGTAGAACTTTTGGGTGGAAATATCAGCCTTGATAGCCAATATGGCGAAGGCTCAACTTTTTATTTTACTATTCCGTACAAAAAATATGAAGAAAAAATAACCTTCCGAAGCCAAATAATTGAAGACTCGCAATTAAATTTAAACCTCGAAGGAAAAACGATTTTAATAGTAGATGACCGAGATGATGTGTTAAAATATATCAGCATTTTGTTGGAAAATACAAATGCAAACATGCTTTTTAGCTCCAATGGGCTTGATGCGGTGAATATGTTTGAAAAAAATCAAAACAAAATAAATTTAGTATTAATGGATATTCAACTACCTGGCATAGATGGTTATGAGGCAATTAGTAGAATAAAAAAAATTAATTCGCAAGTACCTATTATTGTGCAAACGGCTTATGCTTTCTCGGAAGACAAAGAGAACTCAATAAATATAGGATGCTCTGATTATTTAACAAAGCCCATTAGTAAAAATGAATTGTATCAAAAAATAGCAAAACATATCAATTCGTAGCAATCTTTTTTTAGAAATCGAGTTTAAAAACATCTTTAAGCTCTTGCAATGCTGCGTTTTTTTCAATCAAGTATGCCAATTTCTCGCCTTGTGAAAAAATAGGTTTTTGAATTTCTGTGGCTTTCACCTCCAAAATGAGCTCTATTTTTGCATTTTTGATTTGCGATTTTACATAACCCGATAGTTCACTATAAATCAAGCCTATTTCGTCTTTCAAAGTTAAATTTGGCAGAAAGAAATAAATTTTGTTACCCGAAATTTGAACTGCCGGCGAAGTAAGTCCATTGGAAACTCGTGGTTTTGCATCTTTTATTTTTTCTGCAAACAATTTAATCGCCGATTGAATTTGCACAATGGTAAAAGATTCATTCGCATCAACATCAACAGGCTCAAAATCAATAAGTTTAGCCTTAATTTCCTCTTTTTGTTCTGGTATTTTCCCTTCAATAGCATCGCGCAAACTAGGCATGGCAGAGCCTCTTGCTAAACTTGTTTTTCGCACCGCTACTTGCGGATTTATTTCAACAGACGTGTTTTGATTAACTTGCACATTTTTAACAGTTTCCGACTTTTCAGAAACTGGTTTAATTAACTCCTCAGATTTTTTTTTTTGGTTCGTTATAATATAACAAAGCTCGATGAGTGCAAGTTCTACATGCAACCGCTTACTACTACTGCTTTTATACTCCACATCGCACTTAGCCACTATATTCAAGCCCAAATACAAAAAGTCGATGCTGCATTTTTTTGCTTGTTCCAAGTATTTTTCTTTTATGCCAGCCCCTACCTCAAGCAATTTTACGGTTTCAGGGTTTCTACATACCATCAAATCTCTAAAATGGCTTCCTATTCCAGTTACAAAATGTTGAGCATCAAAACCATTGTCCAAAATTTCGTCGAAAGTAAGCAAAGCATCAGCTATTTTTTCGTTCAAAAAGAAATCTGTCAATTTAAAATAATAATCGTAATCGAGCACATTCAAATTGTCAATAGCGGCTTTGTAAGTCAATTTATTTCCGGCAAAACTTACAACTTGGTCAAAGAACGACAAGGCATCACGCATAGCCCCATCGGCTTTTTGGGCTATAATATTCAACGCTTCCGGTTCTGCTTCAATATTCTCACATTTAGCTACATACGCCAAATAATCGGCAGCACCTTCTACAGTAATTCGATTAAAATCAAAAATCTGACAGCGCGACAAAATAGTTGGCAAAATTTTATGTTTTTCGGTAGTTGCCAGCACAAAAATAGCATGCCGAGGTGGCTCTTCGAGTGTTTTCAAAAAAGCATTAAAAGCCTGTGTACTAAGCATGTGTACCTCATCGATGATATAAACGCTATAACTTCCTATTTGAGGCGGAATGCGCACTTGGTCGGTCAAACTTCTAATATCTTCCACCGAATTGTTTGAAGCCGCATCGAGTTCGTGTATGTTGTAAGAACGATTTTCGTCGAAAGCTTTGCACGATTCGCATTGGTTACAAGCCTCAAAATCAGCCGTTGGGTGAAAACAATTGATTGTTTTTGAAAAAATACGAGCGCAAGTAGTTTTACCAACTCCACGTGGTCCGCAAAACAAATAAGCATGTGCCAAATGCTTATTTTTAATTGCATTTTTGAGCGTAGTTGTAATTGATTTTTGCCCTACAACCGAATGAAAATCAGCGGGTCTATATTTTCGTGCCGAAACAATAAAATTATCCATAAGTATATTTTAAAATCAAGCAATTTGCTTAATTTTGAATCAATTTTTACTATTTTTTTTAAAAATTCATACTCAAACAAGCTCTAAATCAATCTGAAAATCTTGAATTGTTTTTAAATAATTCAGCTCTTCTTGGCTTAGTTTGGTAGCATTCAAAATGATTTCGTCGCTAATGCCTTGTTTTAGCAATGAAAAAGCGACTTTTCTTTTTTCTTTTT